>Ga0058701_10001681_pt1 | contig 16037 bp, 9 predicted proteins | sample AgamicOrMae_FD_97039 | JGI IMG/M metagenome (GOLD analysis project Ga0058701, IMG submission 97039) | Agave microbial communities from Guanajuato, Mexico - Or.Ma.e | ecosystem: Host-associated > Plants > Phyllosphere > Phylloplane/Leaf | place: Guanajuato, Mexico | collected 2012-06-04
CCCCGTGGCAGAACTCAAGTTCACATGATACTGTTAAATGGGTATTTAATAACAATCTAAGAGCTTAGAATCTTCTTAAGACAAACATGAGGGTCCAATAATTATCGAACATTATATCAGTTAATTTCGGATTTCCAAAAAATCTACACTTGCTAATTGGTCTCATTTTTTATTATTATTATTTTTTACGAAAAATGCTTCTTCTTTTGAGGTTTTAATAGGAATTTTGGTGCAGTTTCAATTATTTTTACTAACCAGTCTTTGAAAAATTCCCCAAAACATTCATTTTTGAAACAAACTTTCCGCTTTTTTAATTCTTTTTGATATGACGGGTCTAGACCAAGAACTGTTTTGTTAACTAATTTATGGGTGAACGATATTTTTTAAAAATGTTGGAGTGTTTTTATTTTCCATTCATAATATTATTATTCTTTTCATGCTTTTAAGACGGGTTGCTTTGAAAATACATAAAGTGAATTTTCTTTTGTCTTTAGATGTTCCATGCAACGCACAAATTCAATTCGTTACACGAAATTGGTCACTGCGCTGATCCTGATCCGAAGACTGAGGCACTTTTGCTATTAGATTAAGCTACCCCTCGCTTGTCTTGTTCTCCTTTGCAGCCTGTTTCACCCCTGTTTTGCCCATACTGTCTTTTCTTGGTTCTACATTATCCCCCTCTGTCAACAAGCTGCGTGGCTGTAAGAGAAAAATACCTCGATTATTTGTGCTTTTTCGCCGAGAGGTTAAACTACTTTTGATTTTAAAAAAATACATGTATACATGCGTTATTCATACTGCGAGCTCTGCCTATTACTACCCTAAAATCTAACGCTATTTAGGAATTTGAACGAACCTTGACAACAGCCGCTCTGTTCTCAAAGCAGAAGCTCGAGCTCTACTCTTTTCTAAGAATTTAGTTACAAACTCTAAACTGTAAAAAGAGAACCGATGCAACGAAAGTCAAATCACTGATTTCAACAAATATTCAGTCCAATTGTGCACTGAATTTCCGATATCCTTTTTGAATCTCTATAAACGTTGTAACTGAAATTTATTAAATATTTGGACTGAATTTTTGTTTTTCAGACCACCAACTTGACTTTTGTTGCATCTGAAATTAAGAATCTCTTTTTACAGTGAAAGAAGCATGTTTGTGATACGGCTGCTACCTCATTTTTATGCTCGAAATACGAGCTGCTTTCTAAGACTTTATTGCAGATAGTTCCATTTTTTTCAAAGAAATACAATGGGCAAGGGAATTGTTTGTTCTGAGATGCAGAAATTTAAATTTAAAGGTACGGATGGAATGATTGATTCTGTGGTCGAAAGAGCTTCCGAAACTGCTTTCATGGAAAATTGAGTTCTCCAGGTTACTAACCTTTTGAGTTCGATCAGGCTCACCAGAGTAGTTGTCGAAATTTGGTGTCGACGGAGACGAGATGAAATTAGGAGCAGAAGGACAGGCGAGGAAGAGGGCGGAGTGAGTTTGCGTTGGGCGGAGCTGCGTCCGTACAAACTGCAATGTAATGGTATTGCCCACCAACAAATTTTATTACATTAATTGAATCTGAGATCCATCATTGGCGGGGGCGTCCAAAAAAGCGAGTTCAACCCTTAGAGACGCAATTTTTCCCTAACAACTAAGCGCCGTAGCTACAAATGTCAAATTCTTGTGGTATCCTTATCCAGAAAAAAAAATGCTTCTAAACCTCTCGTTTTCTACCTTTCGTCTTGTACCAGGTACAGTGAGTAACATAGAAACACATAGAATAGAGAAAGAATAAGAAACACATGGAAGCAGGGGTCATTACTTTTGTGGACCTCTGTACATTACTTAACCTACCTTAACACTGGTTCTGGTTAATCTAAATTTTACGATTTCCAAACCTGGTGTCTCGCTTTTCTCAGTGGTCGTTGCTGGCACCCGAACGTAGGCGGTGTCGAGCTGAAAAAAGTAGAGGATAGAGAAGCAATGTACAGAGCACGTAACCTACGCAAAGTAATTACGTGGAGATTCGGCAAAGATAGGTTATGTTTTATGCCTTTTGCAACAATCGATTCTTATTTCATTTTATGATTATTTTCTGCGGCCGAACAAAAAATAGACTAATAGGAAGATTTAAAAAAATGATTGAGAGGGTTATTTTGATCTTTTCCAAGTATGTTGTATGTATTTAAAAATATCTGAAAGAAGTAGGTAAATACGCAAAAAAAAAGAAAGAAAAACTTTTTTAGAGGCGTCTTGTAAAATGTCTTAATAGCTGCAAGATTGATTTCTCGGCGAGAGCAAATCTGACTGAGAAAACTCTCAAAAAATGTAAATAAACTTTGATATCATTGCGCTTAGCAGGAAACGACCACAAATTTAAAGAACGTCTCCGCAAGAAATCTATTACTGCCTTCGCCTCGCTTCCGTAAAAAGGAAGAAAGTGTATTTTGGGTCGCTGCGATTAAACTCCGCCGCAGACTTTTTTTTCCGAAGGCGGAGGCGAGGTTTGTGCGCTCGCAATTTTTCCGATTAAATCGTGTTTGGTATGGCAATTCCTTTTTTCACAAATGCTGGAAATTGATTTGAGTTTAGTCTTTTGCAGGTCTTGTCTGTCTAAAAGCGATTCGCTTCTGTCTAGCGTCAGGCGGAACAATTTAGCAGGCGGTGCAGAGAGCGATGTGGCGCGGCGTCGCGCGAGGCCCTCCCTTCCATCTTGCTCTTTCCCTCCCTTTCAAAGTCGTCCAGCGGAGAACTATTATCTCCCGCGCTATAGTTCCGGTCGTTTTATGGGCCACCTCGCCTCTAGAAAAGATCTAGGCTCGTTCTGCATGCTAAAGTAGCCGTATTTGGCCATGCGCCAGTTTGGACGAAACTATCCAGACAATATATTTAACGCGAAATAATCTAAATAATCCAATTTGGTTTTAAAAAAGTTGCCGTTATAAGTTATCCAGGAAAGCCGCATAGATTGCTCCTGTGGCTCCACACCCCCCAAGCATGCATTACATACAGGTGCATTGACGAATTCTTATGTTCAATCCCTTTACGCCATTGTGAGGACAAAGGACGACAAACAGTAGGTTAGGTCAATTACGGTTATGTTTCCCTATTTTAATGCGTGGTACCATGAAGTCAAGTACGTGTTACTCTACTGTGCTTGTCCTAATGACGATAAGGTATGATCAGTTGTTCTCTTCTAATCGATACTTTGACTTTACACCATCACGTGTATTTCCGACGAAGGGTGTCTAGAGTTCTGATCCCTGTCTGTAGCGTTTGGATATTTGCTTCTTCAACCGCTATCAGCTGAATTTGCCGGCATATCCTACATTTTCAATGTACCAAAGATCCGTGAAGGTAGGTCGAGAAGTGATATCAAACCACCAGTTATAGAAAGTAGTACATCTGTTTCCCGATTTCATAATATCAAACATCATAACATCGATGAGATATTGTGAAAGAGGATGAAGACTTTCGCGACATACAACCTCTGTATACTTTTCTTTTCGAGCTATGAGGAATTTTTAGTCTTCAAATTTCATCCTTTGTGTGTGGTTGTAGAGCTGTCTAAAATACCGATTACTGGCGACCAATAATGGAAAACGGAGTGAGGATAGCGTTTGTTATCTTGCAACCCAAGCGGCTGGCTGCTGAGGCAAAAGAAGGAAAGAGAAATTGGGCAAAATCTTTGTTGCAGTCGACCCAGCGGAATGCTCCTATCTATATCGGACATATGTTACTATATTGGGAATGTGATGGGTAGTGGGAGATCCGACTGCTACTGAATTGAAGGGGGGAAGCACGAGTAAAGGTTTGGGAGAGGCGGTGCGGCGGGCGGCGGCCTGCTTATTGCAATGGAGCGCGGCAAACTCCATTACAAGTACCACTCTAGTTGTCTGTGATTCGATTTCTGCCAACAAGGAAGAGGAGAGGGGAGGTAAAAGCAGGATTAAGCAGAGGTACGAAGTTCTTGCTTCTTTTTGATCACTCGTGACGGGAGAGGTCGTGCTGCTCATCGCGATAAGCACAAGGTGTTAGGCGGAGTGCTTTACATAGTGAGGACTTAGTGGAGGAAAAAGGGCTGCGCGCTGTACCTTGGGGTGTATTTCTGGGCTGTACCTCTGGGTTGTACCTTGGGTTGTACCTCTGGGTTGTACCACCTCTGGGGTGTACCTCTGGGGTGTACTTCTCGGGTGTATCTCTGGGGACTACCTCAAGGTTCTACCGCTGGGCAGTTCTTACGGGGTGCCTTTTCTTGTGTATACTTCTGGGGTGTACCTTTTGAGTCTCTCTGGGGTCTCCCTCTGGGGTCTCCCTCTGGGATCTACCTCTGGGATCTACCTCTGGGGTCTACCTTTGGGTTTTACCTGTGCGGTGTTCTGGGGTGCTTTTTTGGGGTATACTTCTGGGGAGTACTTCTGATGTGTACCTTTTTGGCATACCTCTGGGGTCAACCTCTGTGGTCTACCTCGAGGGCTACTGCACCACACGTTGAAGTGTTTTGTATGGATGTGATTGCAAATAATGATTGAAGATGCTGCCAAGAGTGAAATTAGATTGTTCGGTTCCGAAAGGTAAGGACATTGTAAATGTCTGAAGGTAGAGAGTTCTACTTCTTGCGCTCCACCGCACTTCCTTCTCTTATTAGATTTTAAGATTTAGTGACCCACAATCGCATAGGTTAAGGTTAAAGAAGGTCACGTGACAAAGTGCTTCGCTACAGATCCGGCTGTCACCAAGCATGGTGTTGCTCCTCGGTGGCAACTGCGCTCAAAAAGTAAGCGGAGGCAATACATCTTAAACTAAGAACCACGGATGGTAAAAGAGGGCTTACCACCGCAATAATGGGAGTACATCAGCCTATCAGGTGTTCTAATTATGGTGGCGACGAACTAATGGAAATAACTTGTTTGATCGAAGAAAACTTTGGCAAAGAATAGCTAATTTCGCGGAAATGAAAAGTTACGCTCATAAACTTTAACTAGGCTACGGTATTTGATACTTCAGGGAGACTGCAAAGGAGACTTTCGCTTTATTTTTACATATTTCGAAACTTTCTTTTGCTCGCGTTAAACACGAAGCAAACTCTTCCAAGCGCGTGTTGCTGCGTTTCTTGTCGGTTATGAAGTATTCGGATTCATTACTGACTCTTCTTACTATTTTATGGTGGTATTCGATTCAATCGCGAGAATTTTTTGTTAATTTCCTCAACATTTCAAAAGAAGCTGGATTTTTTTTTGGTGGGCTTTAACCCATAACAGCCCGAAGTATTTGGAGTGAAATATAGCTTAAGAGAAATTAAAAGGATTATTTCCATTAAAATACGCAATTTCAAGCTTTGGAAAATGCTGAAATAATTACATTTCACGTTTCCAGAGGGGTGATATTATTTTAATTGTGACAATACTGAACTGAAAAGATCCTCTAAAATAAATTTTGCTATTGCCGAACGGCATCGCTGGGCGGTAGTGGGTTAAAGTATCTACTTTTTTTAAGCCCCAGAACATGACTGGTACCGTACCCAAATCTTAACTAAGTTAAGTGCTGTCACAAAAAAAAAGGAAAGTGCCTCGTGTGTTGAGTTGAAGGGTCTAGCCCATAAGAAGTTGGAGTTAATACTTTTAATTTTCCCTCGGTGAATTCGTTTAACACACTCAGGCGTGCGATGTAGCAACACTCCCTCTTTTTTGCGCCCCTGAACAAATAAAATTAACAAAGAATCCACTTTTTCGGAAGGGAAAAAGCTTTCACATTCATATCCCATCCCAGAGTGCACCATGAGGGTGTGCGCCGACACAAAACCGCTGTAGGGGCGTTTCAGGGATCTTGCGGCAGAACCCTGTAAAGGGTTGCACGCCCCTTTGTCTCGTTCCGGTCCATTCTGCAAAGATTTGCCTCATCTGTTTAAAGCCCAACGATGATTTGGAAGCAGCTACTTAGTGGAGTTCCTATTTTTCTGCATCTTTTGTTTTAAGCAGCTTTTTATTGTTGTCTTTTTGTTTTCCAGGTAAGGATGGGCTGAATGTTTTCACGAGAATAATGCCTTGCGCCCGGAAAAGAAGGTATGGTCCAACAACAAAAATATTTACAAGAATGGAGAAAAGTTTTCATTCAGATTTTCTTCACCAAACTCTTGAAACTAAAGTTATTGTTAGAGTCGCTAAATATTAATATTTTAGTTGAGGCATTTTTACGGTAAATGAAGGAACGTTTTGTGTCGGTATGAGTACGGATCGTTTGAAAACGAGGTCCATCAAGAATTAAAATAATAATGTTGAAATCGTGTAGAAAAAAAGTTTCATATCATAAGGTTAGTGCCCATATAAAACATCTATTTTAAAAAATCAGTTTTCCATTTAAAAAATGGTAAGAAAAGTTTTGACCTAGTCTTCATCCACAAAGTTTTCACTAGGTCTTTGCTTAACGTGTTATAACAATAGTCCAGATAGCCGTCAAGCACAATCCTATCGCAATAAGAATAAGCACAGTTGAAATACACAAGACGAGAAAACCTTCCAAAGGTACTATTTCAGAATTCATAGCCACAATCCCATTATGTTTTGCTCATCTTACCACGTCACATTCGCCGTAAAATCATCCTGACTCTTTCCCTCGAAATGCTTTGGTCGTGATTTTCACTTTTTTCGGCATGCGCAAAAACTCGCTAATCAGCGTTATCAAAGGGCTCGTCCCTTCACCACGTACGCGCACTTTCCGTTTTTAATCGAATAAGCTGATTGGAAAACAGGGTAAAGGGCGTGGGTCCTGAAAACTCGCTCGTACCTACAAACTTGGCCCTGCAAATTTTCATCCTCCATTTAATCGCAAGGGCTGTTAGCAAAATTTGGCAGACCATTTTTGTCCCTTCTCTTCCAACGATTCCACAAGCGAACTTCCTATTAGCCGGGCTAATATGAGTAATCTCGAATCTCTGCTGCGGATCCGAAAACAAAATCTTTCATTTGACAAAATATCGGTTCGAGAACAAAAATATCCGTTGTCTCGCTTTGTCTGGAACATGAGGTATACCTGCCTATGCATTTTAGAGACTTTCCATCTCTTGTTTTTAACCCTTCGTTGTCAAGCTAAGCAGAGTGACGGTCTCATTGTGATCTTTATTTTTTTTTGTATCTTTATCATTGTACCTTTGTACCTTTAAGGTCTATCCCGAATAAACCTTGAATTTTTATTTAGACGTGCAACCTTCTGGGATTGGTGACATTTTGTGAGTACCTTAATTTTAATAACCACGTACTTCAGAACCAAGTGGCAACGAGCTTAAGGGCCGTTAGGTAAGATTAAATACCTTGTGACTCACTGTACTATCGCTCCACTGGGCTTGGCGAGGAATCGTGGAATGATATCTAAAATGCAACCTACAAAACCATGTGCACTGTGCACACAACGCCCAACATCCTAACTCAACGTAATCTTCACATTTGCGCCTTCTCCAAATACTATGTAGGCTACGCTCTCTTGAGCCGTAGTCAAATAGTAATTCGTTTATTTTCTCCTGTTATTATTGGTGGCTTATTCTAAGGTAAACAGGAAAAATAGGATTATCGAGAAACTGCCATCCCGTCAACGCACATCATTCGTGCTGCGCCTCTGAGGCATGTCGATTCCGGCGAGAAATCCAGAACGATTTTCGCTAAACTCCTTAGTCCTGAATCGATCCTGAATTGGGGACCACCCTTGATAGCGCGCAGATTCCTTTGTAGATTCACTGAATATGAGAGAGGGAGTCCCTACCTCAAGCCTGATTGATTTTCTCCGATTTGATGTTATGCTCCAGAAGGAAAATTCTCGTATTAGACTCGTGTGGTTTTATTGGTGCTTCTATATCACCAGGAGTTTTATATGATTATGTTATGTTTGTCGCCGAGCGGGGTGATCGTGGTGACGGAAGGTGATTATGCTTATCCCACCGAAAGGTTGGACGTGGTGGCAAACTTTTGCACCCGCCTATTCATACAAATAGGATTTTTTTGTGTATGTTTTCTTGGGATTTGATCTACTGCTGTTGCTATCCGCCGGCTGCCTCATATTCATCAGGTTTCCGAATACCCTCCGGATATCCTAAAACCCACCTGGCCGGCCTGGATCCTCCGGGCTAGTCAATACCTGCCGATTTTTTTCCTGGAACTTGTCTTTACGACGCGCCTGCGTTGTCGTCAAATAGCGGCGATATGGCTCGAGACTTAATAGGTTGCCCATGACTGGATGTTGAGGATGTCGAAGTCACTGAAACTGACGACACTAGTGGCACCATCCCAGTCGAGAAGTACAAGAGAGTGACTGCCTTGGGGAGCGACGGTCAGGCATAAATTCCTCACCTAACCTAGATTAAAATAAACACTAACCAGCTTGAGGGGTGGCGTATGATTAAAGTAATAAAGTTAGTGTCAAGTCAGTCGTTAATACGCCAAGTATAACACGCAATTTTTGGCTTAGGAGTTTTGGTCGTTGCAACCCAATAACATTCATAGCTGATTGAGTAGGTTTTCCGCACGGTAAGCGATCGAGAGAAGGCGTGTACTCTTGTTTGTTAGCGATAATTCTTCCTGTTAGCTGTCGGTCCCTACGGAAAGTAGCTTTTGGAAAGGGGAGGAAAATCAGGAAACCCAGGCCAAGTAACCAGTCAGCTGTTTCCTGCTACTGTGCTCTCCAAACACATTCGTTTCTAAGAGGCCCAATATAATGTTGAAGCACTTTCCTTCTCTTTCAAGATGCTGTAGTGGACGTGGTTGCTCTTATGATTGCGATAGAGGAAATTCTCTCTTGGCAGTCTTTTTTTAGTCGGAAGTGTCACATTCCTGTTTTCGCATACAGGGAAAACAACGTGTGTGTTGATAATGAATGGCCCCCATGCCACGAGAATGCTGACTTGCTGTAATTTCTTGTGCGTTCGCCCTTTATCCAGGAGCGTATTGTTGGAAAGCATTGTTACATAGTTTTAGAAGACGATAAAAAATGGAGGTTCGGAACGTGACAGGAATGTCTGCAGATAACCTCACCCCTAGTTGCCATGGCCCGTGGTGGTTCCACTCCGTACCTGAAAGAGGAAACATTCACATGAATATTTTGTTTAAGATTCAAGATGAGTAGGTGTCATTTATGTCGAATCGGTTTAATCAGGGTTGAAGATTTTTATCAGGGCATTAGCGCAGTCTGTAAGCCTGCTTCATGTCGCTAGCCTGTTGTATGCTAGTTCCAAGAACGCCAAATCTGATTTTATACTGATCGAATCAAGCTAACGCTACTTCTCTTGCCATACACTTCGCGAACGCTCTTCTCTAGATAACTTAAGAAGGTGGAACCAAATAGGTCTTCAAAATGGATATTGGCAATTCTACTAGTGAATACAAAACGACTATCGTGCAGCTGCATTCAAGTCTAAAATCTGATCTCGATTCAGAGAATTCCGACTTCTAATCATCGTTTTTCCTCGTAATTCACAATGCTCATATCATTACAAGGAGCATCGATTCGCATATAAGCCATGGCGTAGACACTGGCGTGGCGTAGACACTGGCGTGTAGAGCCGTAGACATGGAGGTTTGAGTTTTGCTTACGGCTTTGAACTTTTTCGTTCTTTGTCGGTCGAATTGCCGCTGCTTATTTACCCGTAGGCATGCGAATGGAACTGATGATTTAAAATCAAATTAATTTTAGACAGGGTTATCAAGCTCTCTTATTTTGCGGAGGGTCTAAATCGATCGTCCACATCCGCTTACCAATGAAGAATCACGCCGGTTTTCTAAGCCTCCAAACTTAAGTAAGGGTAGATCGGGGAAAGAAAACTTTGCCTGTCTTTTGCAGACTATTTGCGGACGCCAGGTACATCCCTTCCCGCTGAAAGTGTTTTTTAGAATAGGGCGCCGTCTGTATAGAGGATAAATGAATGCACCATTTAATGAGTGTGGATGAATAAACAACGAATTCTTCTCTTAAGGGAACTTGTAGAGATCGCAGCATGGAGACACGCCTCTCGCCATCGCTCTGGAATGTGCAGATATTTTGAACACAACTCTTGGTCGCCGCTTTCTGCTAAATTGCGCACAACTTTACGTGACATGGAGAGGAATTCTTCGCACCGCTCCCCCTTCTCCTCCCCTGTCTCACTTTACAGCCCCTCTCATTTCTCATCCTTCACAAGTCCAGCTCATAATTACGTTGCACCGTTTCGTCATTAAGTGGGGTAATGTGGGCGTACTCTATACTTCTTCTGATACCGCCTTCAAGCCCCCTCTCGCTTGACAAGGGTTAGTTTGCACGGAGGTTATTGTAGGCTTACACTCTAAAATCTGGGTAATTATGACACTTCTCAGAGGTGCATGTGTCAAAGCTAATAGGAGATGTCTTAATTGAGTGTGCCGAAAGTGTATATCTGGAACCCTTTTTCAATACTCTACGGTCGAACGTCGTAGTCCTTTGCGTTTTCGTTATTGTTATAGTTTTTTTGCCATATTTTTCGTCGTTTTCTGTTTGTTTTTTGTTGTTTTTTTGGTATAGCTTTTATATGTTTTCTGGGGCGATCTTTTTTCTCATTGGTCTTCTTCGTCCAGATCTTCTGCCGTAAACATATAACATGTTTTTACCTATCGTTCTGTATACTGGCTAAAAAATTCAATAACTATAATAAGTAAATTTAGCTGATAATTAGTTAACCATAATTAGTTCAATAAATAAAATTGAGTTAGCTTTTTAAATTAAATTTTATTACGTATCACTTGTTTTGGGCCTCGTGCTTTTATTCCACTTCGTTCACCAGTCACCAAACCTACTATCCCCTTACTTCTCAGCGGTAGTAACTTCACCGCCGAAAAAAAAAAGAAAGACGTTAATTTTGGTAAACGTTAGTTTATGTTTTGTAAGACAAAATTTAAAACAATAGAGGCATAAATCATTCTTCTTCTGAAAGTTACAGTGCCTTGACTGTCATGGTTGGTATGTGCATATTCTTCCAATCCAGCCATGAGAAAAAAAGTCCAGAGTCGGAATCATATGTTTTGCTGTGTTGGAAATAACTTGTGGAGTTAAACGGGGCAGATCTTGGGCCGTTTTTTTTTGTGGCTCCCGCCGCGTTCTCTCATTCCGCAAAGGGGTGTGTCACTTCTCCAACATAAATCTTCGAATCGATCAGCGGTGATTTAGTGGGGGAGTTAGGGTCAATGTAACTGTGTTATAATAATGAGGGTGCTTCCTCAAATCGACAATGCCTTTTCTCTATCCATTTTTTTGAGTTATCAATTGTTACGTTTTCTATTCGTCAATCTCTCATTCGTCCGCTTTTTTCTTTGAAAAATCGGAGAAAAATTCCCTTGTACCGCATTCAATTCAGTTTTGATCTTGAACGATATGACGTTCCAGTGATCTACAGTGCCTCGGACACTCTCCTTAGGAACAGTAGAGACCCAGTTTAATATGCTTTTGGATAAAATGTAGACAACTCATTTCATGTGAGACTGGATAACGGTGTAAGTTCATTTAATCTAAAAGCGGGCGACGTCTTTTTAATTATGAAAATCTACCGAAATATATATCAAAGAAAACCTTAGGAAGCCTAAAAAATAATATTGTTGCATGTTCATGTTCAGGTTTATCTGGATCTATAGTATGAATAAACTTGAAAAGTTAAAAAAAAACTACAAAAACTACCCGTGGTCAACCCCCCCCCAACTTTCCAGATCTTGCGGGATGGGGTATTTGATGGGCTACCTACTGACGCGCAATTTGTCATATTTGATAACAAAAACCCGACTACGCCGGAGCTGCATACTGGAGAACCGGTATACATTCAGTGAGAGCGTTATCGAATCTGGTCTGTTTTCCCACGACGTGAAACTTGTTATATCGACCGAAGGATGGGTTACCTCATCCATGCCTATGTTCACAGTAATTTCCTATTTTTCGTTTTTAATTAGTCATTAAAAACTCCCTTATGCCACCAGAAAAGTTATGAAACTTTTTTTGATTTTTATTGAGAAGTACGTTTCTATTTTTTAGAATGCTGCGAGTTACTGAAGATATATTTTTTCCAATATTTAGTTTGTAAAGGTTAAACTTGTGCGAAAACCTGATTTTCCTTGAAATGTATAATAAATTATTTTCCTTAAAATGTTTTGAAGTAAAATGGTGGGTAAAAGACGCTCTTTGCCTCGTCTTTCCTGTCTCTGGAACGCTTTACTTGAATGGTCGCTCCAAAGGCTGGCTGACTGCATGGTTGATTTCGAATTAGCTCTCATCCGGTGCGACGGTGCAGATCACCATCCCGCAAACAAGCAATTATCGGTGTCAGGGCGTTGGCAAGGTGTCGCTGGTGCTAGCGTTGCCACTAAAGCAGCGGCGTGGGAAGGCTCCTTTCAACTACCAAAATTCTCTTCTCAGGTTCGCGAACCACGCCACAGGAATTGATATTGTTTCTTGGCTATTGCCCCCTCGTCGAACGTTCAGCTTATGGAGCATTCAGCCGCAGCAATACAATTTCGAAGGTTGAACATTTCACCTCTCATTTGTTCCACCTTTTGTCACCTTACCGGGCTGGAAAAGGCATGAAGTTTGCCACTAAACCTTACTGAGATTCACTCGACGGTCATCAAACTTGATACCGCTTTCTTCTCGGAGGCAGTGAATGTGTTCATGGGATGATGTGGTGAACAATGTCGATGTGGTGAATAATGTCGATGATATAGTGAATAATGTCGATGATATGATGATCAATGTCGATGATGTGGTGAAAAATGTCCATGACATGGTGAACAACGTCGATGATGTGGTGAACCTACCCACACAGCGCTAGTGATCATCTCACATAATTCGTCATGTCCTCAATTTTCGGAAAAAAAATAACTCCCTAAAGCCTCTGAGGCCTTTCCAGAACTCATATATGCATTGAACATCTTGACAATCATTCAGGGCAGTCTGAGGTTTTTGGTGAAATACTTCAGTAATAAATGAACAATGAGTTATCCGATCGGATCATCGTAAATATGGTCAGGGAGGAAGCAGTGTAGGTTTAATTTTGAGAGCTATTAGTTACTGAGGTACATGCATGGATGCACGCTTGCGTGGTGGCGTGGTATCCAACCCTTCATTGGCATGCCCTGGCGCCAAGAGCTGTTGAGCCCTGCTGGCCGCCCCTAACAATGCCCACCAAAGAGTTTTCGTAGTGGCGAGAAGTCTATTTTATGGATTCCATGGCAACCATAAACGTCGCCATGGCAACTCCATGCGACCTTCAGTCTATCCGATTCTTGACACGTAATCGATCTTTGAATGCAGTCGGCTATTTCTTTCGTTTTCCAATCCGTATGGAAGTGTACGCACTGCATAGAAAACTGGTGGGTTTTTGGCATGGATATTTTGCATAGAGGTTGTTTGCCCTCAGGAAGTGGACTTCTGTGGTCTCTTCTCCTAAAGATGTCCTCCATGGGAGATTGCTCTGTCATTGGATTTCCATGTTTTGATTCTTCTCCTAAATCATCTTTACTTCCATGAGTAAACCAATGACACTAACAAGTAATACCGATTCATCAATGCTTTTTTTAAAGCTTTTTCCCCTCATTAAAGTAAAACCATGTGCCCTCTGCACTGTTACATAAAATGCCTTAACCTAGCACTATAAAAGGTAGTAAAAAAATCAACACTAGTAACGACGTTCTCGCCAATCTAATCACTAAAGAAAGAGATCCTCAAGATCACTTCCCCATTGAGTGGATGATCAAGTGTACAGTTATAACTACAAGTATTTACATCTGACCGAAATTTTCACAGTCATGAATACTGTTGTTTTAAATCAAGTGAGGTTGTTCTGTTAAAACAAAAAAAATGTGGTAGAAAAAATACAGTTTTCTTTTTCCAACGTTTGTTTTCCTCCATGACTTGTTTTGAAATCAGAGCAAAACCTTCGCTGAATCTAGAACAGCACAGGGCTTTTAACGCTTCCTCTCATTTCGCTAAAACCAAGCAAAAACAAAGAGGATTTTTACGGCGCCAAACTTCATTCCGTTGGGCACCTTTTAACAACTTTCTCGCCACTAATTCTATTTAACGTTAATTTCTGTTGATGAATACTTCGACTTTACTGCTTGACAACTTGTAGGAAAACTTATGCACCAGAGTTTTCATTTTCATAAACTAAAACCAGTCACTGAAGCTCAAAGAATGTGATCTTATGATCAAGTTTGTCCATTTCATTCGGCCCCGCAAGTGCCTATCCAGCAGGGAAACCAATCGTAATCGAAGTTTTCAATGTTGCATCATCGTTCGTTTAAGCTCTACCCTCGTCCAATCTTTTATTACTTTGGGGGTTTAAGGTATTCAACCTTGTAAATTAAGTGTTCTGTGCGTCGCTTAGGTTGTCACTTGGCTTGGCTTCGATTGGTAAGGTTTCTTGCTCCTGTTTTTTTCTCAGCTATGACGACGGAGGAAAGAACACAGGGGTGTGAAAACGCAACTTTAAAAATTTATTGTTTTACGTTACGTTTACGACGGAGTCGGATCTCCTGTAAATCTTTGAAAAAAATATTCCATAAAATAGACTTAAAAGGAAGAAGTAGTGCCTGAGATTGCGCTTTTTATCCTGGCTTCGTCGTTTTGCGCGTGTCGTAAACTCTAAGCCAGCGAGCAACTGAGCTAGCAAGATAACTGTGCACCTTTAAACCTCGCAGAGTGAATGCGAGGTTTATCTAGATAGCAGCGAGAGGTTTCGATACCAAAGGAACAATGAAGTCTCAGCAGAACAATACGAACGGGTCCACACAACAATGCTTTGAAAACTTCAGCTTAGGGGAATAATAGAGGCCATTAAGAGGAGGGGAAAGGGTTGATATTTTTCAAATTGTTTTCTTTAATTAAATAATTAGGGGAACCCTTTGTAATATTTAGAAAGCCATCTCAAAATAAATTATTTTAAAAGCACAGCCCTTTTTGCTCCATCACTGATTTTTGGACTAGTATTGTTGGGGAACTGAGTTTTGCTTATCCTGAAACGTGCCTGCACTTGTGGAAAATCGCTTACTGAAACCTCGAGCAATCGCTCTGCTGCATCATCCTTTTTCAGTGAAAGCAAAGTACTGTTTTATGGAATTATCTTTACAAAAATAATCCTTGCCTGTTTTTGCTCAATTTTATCTTACGCAACTACTCTTTTTTCCTCTTTTTTTTTGAGAAGAGGATTGGGATGAACTATCGGTGTGAGGTGTCTGAAGGCAAGCCTTTCGTGCGATCCCTATTTGAACTCATGACTGCGATCGTTGACTGGTGAATCTTTTTCATATGGCCTAAGGCGAGCTCAGCGTCAGCCACTCCGTGGAGTCACCACATCTTCGTCGATCCGAAGTGCCTCAGGTGAAAAGGAAGGGAACAAAAAGAAAAGTCGCAAAAGCGAGGGTGCCACATCCTACCCTCTTGAAAAGGCTCGTGCTTTGGAGGAAGACCTGTGACGACAAAACATCTTGCTACTTGCGGGAATCTCTTTCTGGTTCCTGTTTGAAAAGCCTGGTTTTAATCTGAAGAAGCAGGTCCTAAAGAAAATACGAGGAGTTGATGTAGAAACCAACGAAGATGTTAATCCAATCGTTCTTCTACTCTGTGAATTTTAGGAATGGAATGATTCACCTATATTCCACCTGTCGTTAACCCTCTACCGCCCAGTCATGTCATTCGGAAACATAAAAATTTATTTTCGAGGATCTTTTCAGTTCGGTATTGTCACAGTTTAAAAAAATCACCCCTCTGAAAACCTGAAATTTATTAATTTAGGCATTTTTCAAAGCTTAAAATTTCGTATTTTAACCGGGTTACGAAAAAAAATGTTGGAGATTCACAAACAAGGTATAATGTTGGTGCACTGAGGCGAGAGTACGGTCGCATACACATGCCTTTAACTATAACGTAAGGGAATGTCTGCCAGTTGGAAAAGGGCGAAGTCGTTTTCCCTTACTCCGTTGGATGTTAATTGCAATTAGCACAATGAGCGTGGTTAAAACCACAAGCTCTTCCATGTGTGGCTCATATTTGTGTATGAGATACCGGGAAAAGG
>Ga0058701_10001682_pt1 | contig 16029 bp, 15 predicted proteins | sample AgamicOrMae_FD_97039 | JGI IMG/M metagenome (GOLD analysis project Ga0058701, IMG submission 97039) | Agave microbial communities from Guanajuato, Mexico - Or.Ma.e | ecosystem: Host-associated > Plants > Phyllosphere > Phylloplane/Leaf | place: Guanajuato, Mexico | collected 2012-06-04
CTGATTATCTCTTGTAGCTTCATGACTGTATCTCACCCATCAAACTGACATACACATGTACATTGTGCGTCGCGGGCGGATGTATAGTTTCTGCCCTTCACACATCTTACAGTGAAGCAATGAATCTTACCGTCTCCAGGAGGAGACAGCAATCTGAAAAAGTCACGGTGAGCTACTGACAAAGAGATTAGAAAATATCTCACCTCAGAAGTCACACTTGCTCAACTGGTATATGTTGTCGGTCGAGCCAACGCTCGACCGACTTCACGTTTGGGCCCCTAGCTCAGTTGCGACCAGGGAGCATACCGCCAGTCGCGGTATGCTAACCAAAGGTAGACTAGGAAGTTTACCTTGCGGGCCCAGCAATGAATTCTCTTCGAGACGCATTTATCGAGACAACAGGTGACGGGCAAGACTGCTTAGTGGTCTGAAAGTGTATTGTAGGAGGTTCCAACCTAGGCTCCCCAGGTGTAGTGATTGTCCGGGGCACTTTGTGCCCGAAGTCTGAGCATCATGAGTCTGCTCCGTGCCGCGAGTCGAGTCCAATGCCGATCAAGCTCGCACATGGTGCCTGAGTGTTTACTAACTATGCAGCGCAACGATGAGCAATAGTCTGGTCGATAGATAACTTCAATCATCGCATATCTAAACTGTAACCTTGCCTGTAAATATCTTGGATCTCCCACAACCATCACAACTTTACCCATTAGTTTCCGACGAATCCAGGTCCCACTCTAGTTATGCTATCAAGGTCGACACTATTTCTCAGTTTACGGAGCGCCCTACCACATCATGCCCACGCCCGATTGGCCAGTACCCAAGCGAAAGGATCCCCTTTATTCACATTGAGACAAAAGACCGGACTTGCATATAACCTTTGCAGAGAAGCGCTCAATCGGCATGATAATGACGTAGCCCAAGCAGAGGCCTGGCTCATAAGTCAGGCTATCGTTCACGGCCACCAGAGAGCAACCAAAGTTAAGGATCGTAGCGCAAAAGAGGGTCTATTCTGCTTAGCGACCTCTTCGGCCGATCGTCAGGCTACGCTGGTGGAGATAAACTGTGAGACTGATTTTGTGGCCAAAAATGAACTATTCAAAGATTTTGCAATTGGGATTACCCGTGAGATCTCTTCAATGCCTCTAGATTCTCATCAGAATGAAGATACAAGTAGATCGATCCAAGAACTGGCTCTTCGATCAGATCAGCTCGCACGTTTAGATGATAAAGTAGTTCCCATGATAACCAAGCTCGGAGAAAATATAAAAATTTCCAGGGCTCTGCATCTTATAACGCCCGATGCCTTGGATGATGTCACGCTTCACGGGAGGATCCATGCTAAGAGTGCTGAGAAGTCGCTTGATGAATTCAATATAGCGATTGGCAGATTCGCAGCTGCACTGGCACTCAAATCTCCGAAGGCGAAGCTTCCCGAGAGTAGACAGTCTCTGAGGAATATCGGTGACCGATTGTGCCAGCACATCATAGGTTACAATCCACAATACATTGAATTGCCTGAAGATGTCAGGAAGAACCTGCTGAAGTTGGAGCGGGAGAGGGAGCTAAATCAGACTAAGATTGAGAGCGCAGATGAGGAAGAGGAATTTAGCGATGGTGAAGGGTCCTTAGAACAAAGTGGAAGCAGTAGGGATGATTGGCCATCAATCATGGACCAAACTCTGATCATGTCAGATGATCAACCTGTCAGGGATTATTGTCAATCGAACGATGTGAAGATAATACAGTTCTGGCGCTTCGAACAGTAAATTTGGAATACAAGTCGGAACCAACGAAAAGACGGCTTGATACAGATTTACTTGTTCTTTTTGATCGTCCTTTGTTTCTCTCCATGCTCAACAATTTTCTCCTGAACGGCGAGACCCTTTCTTCGGCGCACAAGATTCATGTACCTTAGTGCCCGGTTTTCGGTATCTGCCTTCTCTCCGTAGAGAGTATACTCCTCTTCCGTTCTTGGAGTCCAAAATGGATCTACATCAATGATTTCGTAATGACTGAATATGAGTTGTGGGTTTGCAAGACCGCTTGTTTGTTTGCGGATCTCGCTAACAAAATCTAAACTTTCTATAACCGGTATGAAAGCCTCAATCTCGAATGTCTGACTACCCTCACGCATGTCACCATGCTTCACTCTACCATTTCGCTTTCCAATGAGTGCATAGACTTTACCTAAAACATCTGTCGTGACTTGAATATTGCACGAAAACATAGGGGACATCAATCTTTGCGGTTTGATTTGAAACGCCTTCCTACAGCACTCTTTGACAGTCGATATTATCTGCCCACTCATGGGGCCATAACCGTCCTTATGAGCGCAGAGGCCGCTGCTCGCGATCGATTCAACATCTTCTTCGTGATCAAGATTATTTTCAACATGATTTGCAGTTGATTCGAGCGCTACTTGATTCAAACCCTCGTCAATGTATTTCCAATCTAGTATTTTGAAACAAACGCCACTCATTGGCTCTGCGCATAGTGGTCCAGATTGAGTCGCTAATTGGAACCCACTAACAAAGCTGTCGATGTAGTTTTCCAGACTGTCTTGTGCGTCCACAGATTTTGCTCTAGTGTCCTGTGATATCCTTTTCCACAGACTATAATTTAAATCAACTTCATTGTAGGAAACAAGCAGGTTTGAGCCTGAATATCTAGGGCCGAAAGACCATATCCTGTCAACAAAATCTTCCGAGTATAAGTTACGCCAATCGGCCTTCGACTTCCGGACCTCAGAAATTTTGGCTTTGAATTGATCTTTGAAGACACCGACCTTCTTTTGTATACACTCACTGAGTTCCTCAATCGATGTGGGCGATGATTTATGTTGAGCGGTGATTAGCTTGGCAATGAGCTTTAGCTCCTCATGACTCTTTGAAAGAAAGTCAATGACTTCTTCCGGCAATGGCACAGCCTCTAGTCTTATCTTGCACCTTCGATTTGGGGTCATCAGCTCTACATGGGACTGTCTCTCATCTTGTTTCTTACCAGTGGATGTTACCCCCTTGTCAACGATAGTCTCATTCACCATATCTGTTTTGGGAGGCAAAACTATGGTTTCGCGAAACGGAACTATGGGCGGTGATACATTCAACTCGAGCCCATCCGTGTAACGTTCCGTGAGGTCTTTTATACAGTGTTGCAGATGCACTTCACCGGTTGCAACAATTACGTGCTCACCTGTACGCTGGAATTTGATTTCGACGCACGGGTCCGCTTGGTTCAAGAGTTTCAGACCCTTCATCAATACCTGAGTGTCATTAGGGTTCTTCGGTTCGATCGCAACTCTCAGTATAGGAGAAGCGGATACGTGCAAATCGTTGAATGGAGGGCAATAAATGTTGTCGGACAAGGTTGCAGTTCGCAACAAGTGGCGCTCGAGGCCCTGAATACCAACTATATTTCCTGCTGGAGCGTAGTCAATCGGCTCCACGTCTCTACCCATGAGTAGGAATAACTTCTCGATCCGAGCTACAGTAACATGCTCATCGATCTTAAGGTCTTCAAGACTCTTTTCTTCATCAATAGAATCCATGTATTGCTGAGATATCTGACTTGGATCATGGCGTGGGCCTAGGACGAAAAGTTTATCACCAATGGACAATCGGCCGCTAAAAACTCTTGCAAAACCTAGAAAAACTGTATTAGAGACGTTTGCCTCGCTCACTGTTTGATTGGAGCGTTTCTCTTCGAGAGGAATCATCTTGGAGACACATGCAACCTTGACTGCATCTGCGGAATGAGAACATTGCAGAAAAGTCTCTTTGAGCTTCCTTGTCTCATCGGGAAGCTGGTGAAATTTCTTCAAACTCGAAGATAACAACCTTTCAATCCTCTTCTCACATAGATCTCTCGGACTTGGCACCACTTTGGATACACAGTCCAGTGCGTGTTTCGATAATTTCAACCACCTACTCATGATCAATTTAATTTGATATCTGGAGTCTGAATGGTCGATGTCTCGCTGGCTCAGTTCTATCCCGAGGGCTTCACAGAGTTTCTTCATCTTATCTTTATCTCTTCTTATCACAACAGTATCATAAATCTTCCAGATACTCTCTAAAACCATCGATGTGAATAGATTTTTCTTCGCTTTGGCCTGAGCATGTCGTAGAATGCGCTTGTTTTTTGTGTCTATGTAGTAGTCGCCCCATAATGTCTTTCTCAAAGCATCCAAGCTTATTTTATGCTTTTTTGATATTATCTCTGCGAAAACCCCAATCGTGAAACCCCAATCATCTATCGAACTCGCAAAGATCACATTGTTCTTCTCTGGCATGAAATAGTACTTATCATCGTCTACATCTTCTATCCCACTGGTCCAATCATATACTTGGGAAGCGCCAGCGACGCTATTGGAATTATTGCTCAGGGTACTCGATTCTTTAGTATCTTGTCGGCTAGAATGGAGCTTCGACTCATCCTCCAGTAATTCGGTATTTAGCAAGGTGGCAACTATGGCATTCACTTGTTCTAAAAGGCAGCTTAATCTCAAGTACGCGGCCGTTTCATCGAGTTGACGTTCGACGACTAGCCTATCGATCTTATTGAGTACCAATATCGGTTCTATTCCCTCGTTCCAGGCTTGCTCGAGAGCTGCTTTGGTCTGTGAACAAACTCCTTCAACAACGTCAACCACAATTAGAGCACCATCACATAGGCGGACAGCTGCCGAGACTTCCCCACAGAAGTCGACATGACCTGGTGTATCAACGAGATTTATGAGGAACTTCTCACCTGCATCATTTTGATATTTCAGCGCTATGCTACTCGATTTCATTGTGATACCTCTTTCTTGCTCTTCCTGCCTATTATCAAGGTACCTCATCTTGCCCGCCATCTTGTGTGAGATAATTCCATTGCTGGCAATCAATGAGTCAGCTATCGTTGTCTTGCCGTGATCAACATGGGCAAGGATACATATGTTTCGTATATTCTCGGTATTGGTTAGAAAATCCATGGTAGGAGCTCAGGGTTGCTCTCAATTCATGATCGAAACGATTTTGGATGCTCCGAAAGTCTGAGAGGCGTGCGTGAAATGAAAACAAGACCACGTGCGCTCCGTTGCGTGATGACTGCCAAAGTAGTTTAAAAATTCCCCATCATGTGATTAGGTTGTTCACCGAAGATCTCCTGAATCATGGAAACACCTGCCCATGGTCACCTGATCCACATTCTAACCAAGTACTATTTCGGTGAAATCGTTGCCCAGACTATACGGCATTTGTTCAAATACGATCATGCTTCCCTCAGATTCCTCAAGGCGACCGCACCAGATATCAAATCGAATGATCTCAAAAAATCGCTCCTCATATTGGTCAAATTCCAGCTGGTCGATTACGTAAAGACTATTAAGAATTTAGGGCAAAATTTTGAGTATTCGTTGGTCTCAGAACGTGTTATTGTCTTCTACAGGATTCCACATTTTATCAATGAGCTCTCTACACACGAGGATGACTCCACTGTTTTTGCGTTGAAGCTCCTCGCCGAGAGTGGTATGATGAGCAAATCAAGATTGAGTCAGAAGCTCAGCGAGTTCTTCAATAAAAGTCAGGGCTCGGGAGGCAAATTGGAGAATGCTGATGCGGTGATAGGAAGTCTCATAATTAGAAAATACTTAGTGGAGATGAGCGATAACATTTGCATAAATATAGAAAGACTCAATCGATATCACCGTGATCAGGAGATCACCAAAACTGTTGGTCGTTTCTATAGCGGAGAGTCTAAGATACAATCGATATGTAACGCTATAATGGAGTTGTCTTTGGAAAACACATCCGATGAAGCCCTGTTCTCGGCACCGGTCCCATTGGAGAGTCTCAGGAATATTCTTTGTCCCAAACACCTTGCTAGTGCAAATGAGCTAGAAACTATCATGAATAGGTTAACAAGCGAGTTCAATTACAAATTTTTCGTTAAAAGTGGAACTCATCCGCACAAGGGTCCGATGTTCGCAGTGAATATCGGCCTTGTTATAGACCATCTTATGAAAGAGCATCTTTGCTCAATGGTAACGTCAAAGTTCGGACCTAGGTGTTGTCGTGTCTTTCGTGTTCTCTTACAAAGAGGACCGCTTCTACTGAAGCAGGTAGAGGAATTCATAATGCTTCCGACAAAAGATGTGAGAGAGTACAGTTATATGTTGATCAAAGCAGGACTGGTGAGAAACAGACAAGTTCCGAAAACTTTGGATAATGCACCTGGCAAATCTGTATTCATTATGTCAATCGACATGGACCAAGTCGTCTTTAAGATGGCGGATCTTTGCTGCAAAACTATCTGCAATCTCCTCATCAGGCATGAATTTGAGCTGAACTGCAATGAATCGCTTCTTAAGAAACACAAGGCTGTCCAGGAACTGTTGCTCAAGAACAGCTGTGATGAACCAGCGGTAGAGGAGGACTACTTCAGCAACCACGAGCTGTCACAACTTAAGAAGACACTCAACAATTTGGATAGGCTGTTACTTGCTAAAAGTCAAGTGGACGATACTCTATTCCTCACTCATGTATGGTTAAAGTTAAGACCGAACATATCCGCGTGATTTCCATTTCAGAAGCGTTAAATTGTTCTTTTAGATTCAGTCCTTTTTGAGATGAGAAAAGCTAAACTCGCGTGATGCATAAATTAGTCTTTTTTCGATGGAGAACGCTTTTTCGCAGCTGTCCTCTCTCGATATTTATTGTCCAAAGCGTTGATTAACGACATGAAGAATAACACGAAGCAAATACAGATTACCCAATCAAAAATCGATCGGATAGTGGAGGGTGGTTTCTGCTCGCCCAATTTCTTTGTCAGAACACTTTGCCTCTGTTCCTCTAGAAATGATGTCAAGCTCTTATCCAAAGAGATATCTCCGAATATCGGAACCAGTTCTTTCAATTTCCTATTCAATTGCTGAATGACTGTGTCTAGATTGTTCTTGTGAAATGCAAGTATCACAAAAGAAGATTGCAATGACACTTTTATGATTGCCTTACCAATAAATGTTGCACCGAAAAATGATTTGAAGGGTACCTGCGCTATACCGGATGCAACCCCAGCAGCGTCGAAGAGTGGGTTTGGTATTGCAGCACATAGTAATATCCCAATAAATCCTACCTTGTTTATGATCTTTATCATCCAGCCCTCCCAACCGGCTGTCTCCAATCCATCGGTTTTGTTGGATTGGTCACCGGTGACACGACGACCTATCGCCTGGGCGCGGAGTCGAGCGGCCAGATACGGTGGTAGCTCTCCGATAGCAGTGCCGAGCCCCCACATGAATGAATCCAGAGCAACTTTTCTTAGTATCATCAGAAAAGTAATTTCATTGGATGGATCGATCCAACCATCGGGGCATATGATCTCATTAGGATAGGGTGGCTCTGGAAAATCCAAGCTATTGCAACTATGGGCAGCCATCGTTATGGATGCAATATGTGGTGCCAAGAATAGTACGAATGTGTGCATGCCAAATCCAAATCCGATTGATGATGCAACTCCTAAAAGTATCCAGGTCAGGCATCTGACGACCATTACATAGTAACCGAGGGTTAGTAGGATTAGGAATGTTGAGAGGATGATACACAGGTAGTTTGTGAGAAATTTGGAGTTTTCTCTGATCAAGCATGTTGTCTCCAGCAGAGAATTGCGTAGGGGCATATAAATGTATGAGGATAATATATTATTAATCTTTAAGATGAGATCCATGGTTCGGATTGTTACTGAAGTGAGCAAAGCGAGTGAGAGTGATCCATATTTTAACACCGCGCCGCCACCGACTGTGACCCCTCGCGCGACATTCGAACAAAATCTATCTCTACCGAGTATCTCAATATGCTTGATCCTGAAATATTGGATAACTTTCCCAAGACAGGTTTGTCTTTAGTCTTTGGCTATGGTTCCAGAGTGGTTGAGCAAGCGACGAATGCCACGGATAGCATGACTGATATTATATTCGCTGTTGACGACCCAGTTAGCTGGCACCAGGAGAACTTGCTTACGAACTCTCACCATTATTCGGCCATCAAATATTTTCGGGACAACAGTAAGAAAATCACGAATATTCAGGACAATTTTGGTGCCAACATCTATTACAATCCTTTTGTAAGAGTCGATGGAGTCTTGATTAAGTATGGCGTTATAAGGACGCACTATCTTATTCAAGACCTTAACAAATGGACTCAACTCTATGTAGCTGGTCGGTTGCACAAACCGATTGAGCTTTTGTTTTACAATTCAGAGAATACTGAACTTAAGACGGCGCTGAGATTTAACAAAGAGAGCGCCCTAAGAGCTGCCTTACTCCAACTTCCTGAATCCTTTGATACTATAGATCTTTACAGAACGATCGCTCGCCTCTCATATAGTGGGGACATCCGTATGAGGTTTGGTGAGCACAAAAACAAGATAGACAACATAGTATGCCACCAGATCAAAAAGTTCGACGAATTATACTCATCGGTTATCAAGATGAACACCTCACTCAAAGATTACGTCAGCTGGAATGAAGCAAGTCGAACAATAAGTCAAGACAAGTCTCCAGCTCATACGTATCGGAACCTTTGTTTGCTACCGAATAACTTGAAAAGTGAGATATGTTCTCGATATGGTCCTGTTGCACGGTCGTATGAGTGCGAGGCAGCTTTCCAGTCATTATCCAGAAACATTGAATGCGAAAAAGTAGTAGCATCCGCTGTGGCCTCCATAGTTTTTAGATCTAGTCTTTCTCAAAGTTTAAAAGGAATTTTGACTGCCGGTCTTGCTAAATCTCTGAGATACGGCCGGAAGAAGATTACAAAATCGCTGAACAGTAGGTTATCGGGACTGTTCCGGTAAAAACTACAAGTATCGTGTGTGAATATATGGATATATAATCACTATTGATTCTCTCTCTCTCCCTTCACCTTTCAGCAAAGGTATAGATATGGTTTAATGGAAGCATGTGTCCCTAAGCTTCGATTTTGACTAGGTCTTTGCGATACAAATGCGAGTTATTGATGAGAGTAGATCCCGAGACTCGAACGGATTCTTTTCGCAGTCTTCTGGCGCTCGCATTGTCATTGATGATACATTGTGGGTTGAATTCTCTCAACTTCAAGAGATCCTCGAGATCTTGCTTATGTACATCGGGCCAAAGTTGTTCATAAGGTTAGGGACGACTAATTGTCCGTACTGAAGTTTGGTATGGAAGTTGAATAATCCTCTAAGAGGTCTGAAAGCCTCCTTCAAAGATACAATTCCGAATCTGGCATTGTACCCTTCAACTTGAAGTCCCATGAGAGCCTTTTGTACAACATTATCATTCTCGAGGGGGGACATGGTACAAGTGGAGTAGACTACCGAGCCTCCCGGTCTAACGCTTTTCAGGGCTGATGTTAATATGCTGGTTTGCTTTTCCGGTAAGCTCAGCCTCTCATTCAGTCTCTTTCTAGAAAAGATTGAGTTTTCCTCGTTTTCCACCGAGTGTCGATCGTTTGAGCAAGGCACATCAACTAGTATCTTATCGAATGCATCTTTCTGTATGAAGTTGGCCGCATCCCGATTGGACAATCTTAAGGTATCGCGTACATAAGTGACGTCAGGTAGATACTGCCTCATGAGAGAGTACATTCTTCCTAAGCGAGAAGAAGATGAATCATTGCATAACAGATGTCTTGGCCTGAGGGTCATCAACATGGCGAGAGATTTACCGCCCGGTGCGGCACAGAAGTCAGCGCATATATCATCAAGTTGTACATTGAGGGCGAGAACAGGTAAAATGGAGGCTCCGTCCATGAGGTAATGGCTCATCAATTCGGCCTGGTCAGTTTCAGGTGCATCGAATTTTGACCAACTCCCTCGGGGGAAAACAAATATCCTCAACTGCTCACTGAATTCTAACGGTGGCTCCTCCAACCGTGCTATATCTAAGTCTAAGCTGGTAGCATCATCATAATAAGTCGATACACCGTGCAAGTCCTCCTTCGTTATAAGCTCCGTTGCAGGGACAAAGTCATTCAGACTCAACATGGTTGAAGCCCTGTTTATGAAAAACTTGTCGTTCTCGTCAACACGTCTGTCAGAGAACATGTGTATAAGGTCTTCGGCCGAGCTGAGTCCCCCATCGCTGGTGATTTCTGAATCAGCCTGAGGTTTTGTTTTTGCAGGGTCCTGGTTTGTGACACTTTCCTGCTGACCTTTAGAATATCTACGAAGATGCCTTTTGTAATAGGAACTCAAGTCTAACGAGCCCTCCGTCTCTTTGGGTTGGGCAACGAACGAATTTGCAATAAGGCAATATTTCTTAGGCGATAGTAAGCCGATACGGGCAGAGGGCCACTGAAAGCCAAAATATTTGGCGTATGTAGAATCAAAGTGTCTTATGGCACTGTTTATTGCCTTGTTAGCCATGATTGGGCTGAGTTATGGAGAAACAAATACCACTTGTGGTGGGTGGGTTTGCGTCAAGATTCTCGACGGAGGATCAACATTTTTACTGCACATGCCAATTTCGCGCGATGAATTCCCATCACGAGCGCGGCGAGTGCGCGGCACCCCTCGGGCCTCCTGTTGAAGATAGCGGAGGCAACATTTGAGGAAATCCCGGTGACTAAGAGTTTATAGTCATCTTGGCAGAATAGCAGAATGATGCAGGTTTCATGGCGAAGTTAGGATCGCCTCCACTGCACGACTATTGTCACCCCCGAGCCTTGTGAATGATGACAAGTGAAGTTGTTCATCGTTTATCTAACTTCAGTGAGGGGATGAATAGTCTCGACTAAGATCTCGAACAAGTGTTAAGATGTAGATGATTTTTTCCTTTCAACCTCGAGGCGAGCCTGGATCTGAGACGAATTTGTCCAATTGACGAACTGAAGAGTTCCTCTTCATGGAGCTCCTCTTCAGCTTCAAATGGGATTCGAATTGGAACCTGAGACTAGCATCGGAAACGGGCAATTGGCAGGAAGGTGAGATAATGATGTTGTTTGAGAGTAACGATGGTGGAAGTAAGCAGAGGAAAAGGAGGAGGGCACACTTGTGTCAAGCGGATCGGTTGGCAATGAATGTCCGTCCTTGTGATCTAAAATTAGATTCCAAGTTAAGGAAGCGAGCAAAGGATTAATCTAGCAAAGATAGATAGCGCTGGTTGAGAGCGGCTGGTGCGCGTGCAGATTCTAGCGAAAGGCTGCCGAAAAGATCAATAGGCATCTTGTTGATGTATGCGCATTCTGATTAGAGAAAAACCGGCAGTAATAATAGTAACAAGCGACGGCGGTGGTAGTTGTGGTGCTGGCGGCGGCGGCGGCAGCAACAACAACAACATGCGAGACGGAAGTGATCCGTTATTTGCGCTTACATACACAACGAGAGGCAACCTTGATTCTTTGTAATGCGCGTGTTGCTCATGGGGAGCAACGAGTAGTCTGCCTAGACCTTGGAAGGCGCTAGGCAGCGTTTTTTGGTGGAGCTGTGGGCGGCTCAAGTGCGTGTGTCTGTTCGATTGTGGTTTCCCGTGTGCTGATACTATGCGTGTTTGCCGAGCTAGTGCGCGCGCGCGCGCACGTTGGTCTTGTGGGGCTTGGCAGTGGGCGGCGAGCTCTGAGTCGCGAGTCGAGAGAGAGAGAGGGAGAGAAAGTAGGACTACAACAGTTAGCGTAATTCACCATCAGGGCTAGTGGAAAGCTATCGAAAAGCTTATGCGCAATATTAGCTAACTTGATCGAGCTTCAGCCAGAAGTTAGAATGGAATACAACAAAGTGGAACGCAACGAGCCTCCCTTTGCCTAGACCTAGCCCTATCTCTCTTGCTCTGCCGCATGCAACTGCACACGGGATTTAGGGAGGCTCAACTCGCTCGCTACTCCCCCGCCGCCGCGGCCGCGGCCGCAGCCGCTGCCGCCAGCAGCCTAGCTTAGGGCTAAACCGTTAGCTAGCTTGTTGCTATTTGCGAGCCTAACGGGCCTGAGCGTGCGCTTTCGCCTACTCAAGGTCGACGGCCTTGAGCTGAAAATTTGGCGCCCTCCTCTGAGCGAGTCTAGATAATAATAACAACAACCAGTTGCTTACAACAACCACTACAACTACCAATGCTAGACCAACGCCAGCACCAGCAGAGAAGTACCAGCACAGTACCAGCAACAGCAACAACATTTACTGCAATCGGAAGGTAGCACGCGCTTGGTCATTTTAGGCTACGGCTCGATTGCATTGATTAAGAGGCGGAAGCTTAGCTTGCGCCTAGCCGACACCGACCAGCTAGCTAGACAAGTGAGCATGCAAAAGGGGTGATATCATTTTGAAATTATTATAGCCATAACAATTGCGACAACAATTTCGCTTCTTATCGTTCTGGCAACCCCCAAAATAAGGGCCTCGGAAATTCAATGTCAGTGCTGTCCGAACGAACGGCGAAAACAATAAGAGACGACGGATGTCGACGTGATCTAGAAAGTTACAAATCAATAAGAGGGCTCAAGTGCAATTGATCATAAGGAAGAAGACAAGTCTCAAGATTCAAATTTTTCAGATGCAGAGTATGCGAAAACAACGCGAATTTATACCAGATTCAAGAAAAGACGAAAACTATTGGGACAGAAGAAGAAAAAACAATGAGGCGGCAAAGAGAAGTCGCGAGAAGAGAAGAATCTCTGACCTGTTGCTCGAGACTAGGGTGCTCGAGTTGACGCGCGAAAATGCACTCCTACATGCGGAACTATACGCCATTAAAGAGGAGTTTGGACTTCCGCCGGGCCAACATTTCATCAATCCGGACTCAATTCCAGTCCAACTGCCCGACTTTAACTGCCGCACACGCCGGACATCGGTCCGTTCGCTTGTGGGCGCCGAGGCAACAAGTGAAGCCGGCTCAACATCATCCTCGATCATATCTAATTCATTCTCGACCTCTTCACTCACCAACTCTATCACGGCCGAGCCTAGCGCCTATTCGGCCACCTCACTCACAAACTCTATATCTTCCGACTCTGCCGCCTTTTCGGCACCATCCCTCTCAGGCTCTTTGCCGCCCGATCCTGCCGCGTACCAGCAATCATCTGGACGAGTAACCACAAATTTAGCATCCACTTCCACAACATCAACGAACAGTGTTGCATCATCTAGCTGCTTGCCACTAAAGTTACGCCATAAGTATAAACAAAGAGAAGTTCTACTTCTCATGGGCCGTGATTTCAAATTGTAAACAATCAGGGAAGGAGTAACAACTATGCATTGGGTGGCAACAACATGCACCTACATTGTAAGACGATTGAACTCTAAACTTTAAGGACATAACGGGGCCAAACGCTTTCATGGGGCAGCCACAGAAAACGATACATCACTAGAAAGAGCAACCGAAGACGAATATATTTTTTCTTGTCCATATAGATAATAAGATTTATAAACAGCAAGCTTTTCTTGCTAAAGATTTATTGGAGATAATTTCTAGATGGAGTTTTAAATTATATATCTTTAAGCACGCGGATGTGATGCTGCTTTTCTTAGCTGAACTAACACATTGGACAGTTCATCACGCTTCTTTTTAGCTCTCAGATGAGTTCCTAAACGCTTCTTTAAGAACTTTAGGGCCCTCTTATCACGTGATACACGCAACAATTCCATAGTCCTCTTCTCATATGGTGCAAATCCGCATACCTCCTGAACTAGGCCTCTAACAAATTTAGTATGTGGTGTCTTTCGCTATGTATCATTATGATGAATAGTTTGGGCGAATTGTTTGTTAGACGATGAAGGAATCAAATAAAGGGAGGCTCGTTGTTACAAGATTATATGATACTTACGCCTTTCATCGTGGATGGTCTGGGCTTTTTCCTTTCATTCTTAGTGATCTTGTGGCCCTTCTTTAGGCCCACGGCGATCTCGTATACCTTTTTCTCCTTCTTGACCATTGTTATGATAACACGAGCTCACAAATACGAGCTTAACAATTATAATTATTGATAATAGAAATATTGGGTGGGGTTTAGCGAGGCCCTAATGAGTAGAATAATAGCGATGATATAGAAGTCATGTGGACACAGCGCTGCGATCCGGCCAAATAAACTGCATGGTGTGGATGCGCGGTGTCAAGCGCAAGCGCTCTGTGGTTTAGCGCGCATTTTCAAATGTTTCCCATTCGAACAAAACTGAATTTCAACTTTTAGCAACTAGGCGACGCTCGTACAGCGAGAAGACATCACTGCATTCGGTTCTTAGCTAGTGCGAGTTGCGCTTTGTACGAGCTCGAGGTGTATGCTTCGTCACATTCCACTGACACCGGTCGCTCTTTCTCGTGTTCATACCCAATCGAAGAAGAACAATTCTACAAGGTCTGCCAATGTCCATCAGGATTCGCTGTCTTGATTAAGACGATCTCATCACTAGAAACTGAATCAAGAAGGCTCAATCAAAATTTGAATTTAACCATTTCAAGCCAAAGCTCTGTGCGAAGAGTTTCCTGCCTTACGAGTATTCTCCTGATCCCGCTCCTGTCAATGGATCTTCCATCTCCCCGCTCTTCCACTGTGGCGCCGCGGCCGCCGCTGTGGCCGGCGCCACTCTCTCGCTCGTGCACCATGGTCGTTGCCACAAAGAAAACTCGAGCGCCGCTGCTGCCTCTTGTGTAGACTCCGATGCCACTCTTCTTGACTGTGCGTCTCTGTTTGTGTCTATTTGTCCGTCTGTGTGTGCTTTCTCTCTCTCTCCCAGTATCTCTGTCTCCCTCTCTCTCTCTCTGTCTCGCAGTCTCAATGCCAAACACTTTATTGTTTGCACCTCTAAACAAGCAAACATTTTGGGGCACTAATCGATCGACCGCCAATCGATGCTTAGTCGCTAATCAACTGATTAATTTAAAAACATTGCTTCGCTTAATCGACCACATGTATACATAATAGCAAACCTATTATATCGATTGCTAGGATAACGGCTGCACTTAAGCATAAGTAAACATAGATATGAATAAGAACAAGAAGAAAGTATTCACCTGTGAAAGTTGTAATGCACTTTTTGTTTGTCTAAAGTATTTCAAAGAACATAGGAAGCAACACGCCATCCAAGAAGGTAGAAAAATATTTTCTTGTACCCACTGCCCATCCGAACATACTTCAGAACACGAAAGTCACCTCCATTCCATAAGTCATAAAGATGAACCGCCTCATAGTTGTGAATTATGCCAAAAGAAACCAGAAGGGATCAGCGATGAAGAGGTACATGGGACCAGGAGATCCATAGGTACTGCCACTGACAATTTTTCACTCCATATTTCCCTAGACAAACTTAAAAATTCTACATCACCCGTAACAACAAAAACTGATGTTGACGAATTCGAAGAGAACCAGCTCAGCATGAGCAAAGCAAAAATCCTCTCCAATAATAACTCTAGCACGGATAATGCTGCTGAGGAGGATGACAACGAGGATGATGACAATGAAGACGATGACGAGGATGACGATGATGAAGACGATGACGAAAATGATGATGACGAAGACGATGATGATGAAGAGGATGAAGAGGACGAAGAGGATGAGGAAGATGAGCTTCAAATGAGCACAAGAAATATAAATGATAACAATAATCAGCTGGAAACATCAACTTTATGTAAACCTAATATAACAAACATCTTCTATGTGACAAACCAAACAATAACAACAAACAATCAGAAAAACCATATAAAACCCCCTAGACCATCTAGATCGACTGGTAAAGGTAAAGGAAACAGAAAAGCCCGCCTAACAAGTGACGGCGACATTAGGAGAAAATTCAGTTGCAGCCATTGTGGAAAATCATTCAAAACAAAATCTCACCTCCAGCGGCACATTCTCACACATACAGGAGAAAAACCCTACCAATGCAATCGATGTTCTTGTAGATTTAATCAAAGTTCATCGCTTAGAAACCATGTTATAGCGCTCCACACGAAAGAGTATCCTCATATGTGTAATGTGTGTCATAAAGGATTCCTGATGCCCGCAGTATTGCAGAAACATCTAGTAACTTCGGAATGTGGCAAAATCTCTAACCAAGTGGTAGAAGGTTTGTAGAAGAATAAATAAGAAC
>Ga0058701_10001683_pt1 | contig 16028 bp, 5 predicted proteins | sample AgamicOrMae_FD_97039 | JGI IMG/M metagenome (GOLD analysis project Ga0058701, IMG submission 97039) | Agave microbial communities from Guanajuato, Mexico - Or.Ma.e | ecosystem: Host-associated > Plants > Phyllosphere > Phylloplane/Leaf | place: Guanajuato, Mexico | collected 2012-06-04
GATTTACTCATACATTTCTTCTTTTAAAAGAAACATTAAAGAAGAGGTCGATGATCAAGTCTCAATAAAGTCGTGTTGGATGATGTAAAATGATCAAACTGATCATTTTGCACGATCAAATTGCAAAGAGATTGGGCTGAAAATTCGCAGATTGGTGCATCCATTGTAAAATCGATTCATTTCTTAGTTAAGGAACAGTTGGGATTGAGATTTTACTTAATATATTACAATTTCCTTAAGATTCCGGTCATTGGGTAAATTTTTCTATAGGGTCAAGAAGCAGCCCACATGCTTGAAATGGGTTTTAACACGGGTTGGTGATGAGTAACAAACCTTTAACTGAACCGTGATAAAAATGTTTATCGTGTCCTCCTGACCTAAATTCTTACTTGGTGTTAATTAGATTGTACTCGCAAGCTGTTAGCAGTGCTTTATTTTGTCCGCCACAGTACGCAGGGAACTGGGCACACCCGCAGGCACGCATGGAAGCACGCTAGGCGAGTGCCGCAAGCCTGATTGGAAAGGCTACAGGGTGTCACGCCTGCACACACTGCGACGAAGGCGTCCAAGGACAAGGCGGCGAGGCGCAGGGCTGCCAACTGCCGCGTCTCGCTGGCCTCTCTTCTGCTTCGAAGCCGCCATAGATCTCGCGACATTCCGCAATCATGCCGCCTCAAGGACCGGACATTCCAGGCTGTAATTGCAGGTAAGTCTCATGAAGCACACGCCTACGGTAGAATCACTTCGAAATAGATTTTAAAGACATTTTTAAGGTACCATATTTGAACCTTTAAAAGTTTCCTGGATTTTTTTTCAGTTAAGATATTTACATCATATTAGCCTATTTCAAAAATACTGAATGAATTATCGTACTCATAACTTCGTGTAGCTTAGAGTTTCATGATAGCTTCATGATATCAGAAAAGATTGAAGTTAACACTTTGCAGACTCAAGAGACCATGCTTCGAAGATATCCAGAAACTGTTATCCTCCAAGAGTGATGGTGCGCTGATCCCAGCGGGAGCAAACAGCCGGGAGCGGGACATACGCGATTACGACGTAAGTTAACCTTAAAAACAAAAATAATTTACTTCAACAAGATAAGAACATTCTTCCGAAAAGAATTTGTTTATGGGTGTTAGTAGTCCAACCCTGAACGTCCTTGAGCATGGAAACTTCCATCTCTTGGGCATGGAGAATTTTGTTCGAACTCAAACCACCGCGTACAACGTAGAAAATCTTCTTCTGTGATCCAGGGAAAATGCAATGTGATTTTCAAGACTAAAAATGCTTCGATCATTACAAAAATTTTAAATTCCGAAAAAAGAAGTTTTTGTCTAACTTTCTGATGCTAGAGCTCTGTATTGTCAAATTTAAGATTTTGATTTAATGCAAGATGGGCACTGGAAATTCGCGTCCATGACGAACATTTTTTAAACTATACACAGTCAAAAAAAACCGTTTTATCGTTGAAAGAAGTCGACAAAACTTACGTCGTCCTTAAAATAGAACTTCCTTCTAAGAAGTGTTCGAGTTTCGAGTTGGCCTTGGCCTGAGCGATTTCTCTGCGCTCCTCTCCCGTGGCAACTAACTGCGTATTTACGTGGAATCCTCAGCTACTCCACAGAACAAACAAGAAATCCATCACAGTTTTTACAAGTAAAGTCTCGACCCCGTGCACAAATAATTCAGGAAGTAATGCATACATTTCCGCTGGGAAAAGAACAGCCGCCGCAGCTAGACTATAAAAATGCTACTTCACAGTGTGAAGGCATTTGTTTTTCATGGCAATACCCTTTCTAGTTTACATCCGATTGCCGGACCGGTTCAAAGGGAAGTACCAGTGCTGAGGCCAGCTTTTCCTAGCTCCGGTTGCTTATTTAAGAATCTCCCCTTTTTGGGGGCGTCGACGTCGTCAGCATATTCACTTATTCCTTTAGTTTGGACCGACATAACTGTAAATTTTAAGAAGGCCTTTTATATTACTGCTTTAAACAATTTGTAACTAAATACGTGGAGATAGCTTCTAAACTACCCTTCTTTGTATCGGATGTTAATTTTTACATTTGAAATTGAAGTAATATAAGACTCTGGAGGTAGATATTGCAATCTTTAGGGATTCGAAGTGATGTGTGTCGCGAGGATATCGCGCTGAGGATTTGTCCTTGAGCGCAGGATGCAACAGCTGCTGGTGTATATTTGCCACAATAACCACGCGTGTAGAAGGGAACTTAAATTAGTATAGCGAAACTCGATCATGGCCTCCAAGTGTGTGAGGATATCTCGTTCGCTGAAATCACTCCTTACCGCTGATGAAGTCAACCGAGCGTACACCTCCTGCAAATCTCTTCACCCTTTGATGCCAAAAGGCTGTTGTCAAAAAATCAAAATTCCTAGAAATGCTTTTCACGAATTTCTTTTTTGAAGACTATATTATTATTTATTATTATTAAAAAAGGTTGCACGTTTTGTAAAATATTGCTGCTTCTTGCGTTCAGACATTAAAAAAGGGAAATAAAACAGAGAAATTTTGATAACACAAAGGCGTTTGGGCGGCTTCATTTATCTACAGTTACGAGTCTTACAATTCACTCCAACGGCATTCCAGTTCAGCTTCCTCAAAAGGGGATACAAGAGGTGTGGAATTCCTACCTTCAAATGTACAGCGTATGGAAAAGTCTGGCCATGTAGTAATCAGTCGTGGCATTACCTAAGTTCAAGGCCAATCTGTCATCATTAGCGAGTCCGCCAACTCAGCTTTGCGTACAGTAGAAAATTCTGACAGCGGTTTTGACAAATCTTTGACCTGACTGATCGCTTTGTAGCACCGTTCTGACAGGAACTTCCTGACGTGAAGTCGGACCATTCTAAAAGTGCGTTCGTCAGAACCGCTGTGGTAAGGGAGTTTCGGATTCTGTAACCATTTCCGGCAGAACGTGAGAGTTGTGTCAGGACTCAGATGCCTCGAGTTGGTATGACATAACATCGTCGCGGGGGAGTTATGACTATCAGGTTTTCAGAAAATAGCAGAGGAAGGCTTGAGTTTGAGAAGTTCAGTAGGGATAACAAAGTTAACTACCGGTATCTTGTCTTCGAGAGTGCGAGCGTAAATTGCCCCCAGAGCAAAGATTTCTGCTGGCCTCAACACGTGTCCCGGTCCGTATGGGTTGGGTTCCGCTCATTGCGGTATTGGCCCACGTAGTTTGCACAAAATAAGCTTTGACAGAAGATTGCTTTTATGCTGAGTCCCCATTGCCGCGGCGCGCTTCCCATCTGCAAGTCGGCACAAGCCATCAAGGAGGGTCTTTTTTGTTGCGCCGCCGCACGTGGGGCCCCGACACGTGGGCCCCCACAACGTGGGCCCCACAACGTGGGCCCCACACCGTGGCCCAGCCACTTCGTTCACGAGGACTTTCCCAACGCAACCACACAACCCACCTTCTTACTATCAACACTGCAAAGCATTTTCTACTTCTTGGGTCCCCCCTTTTTATCCCCAAGTTAAGCAAAGGCAAAACGTAACCTAGGTTAACCCAATCTCACTCCTGAAGTGATCCTCCTATACACAAGGATGAAACACACGAGGTGGCCAACTCAATGTTTCAAATATTGCCATTTCTATTCGCACGCCTATGTTAATGCAAGGGAGACTATAACGCACGGAAACCAACCTTATGCATTTTAAATGGGAGTTGACTTGAACGCACGGAAACCAACCCAACACATTTTAAATGGGGCAGCGTGTGAATAGTATTTAAATGGTACCGCGACAACGACCAATTCAACAATTTTGTTGGTAGCCCGAGCTGGATATTGTCCCCACCGTGGACTGCAGTCCGCCCCGGCCCGACGCCAGCCCCGTCGTCAATCCCTGTCAACGGGACCGTGACCAGGATTCCATCCCTGCAGAGCGACAATTGCTGACCGAAGTCGCTAAAGACCTCTGCCCTTGCGATGCCTGTCGCCACGGCGCGTTTTTTAACGACTGTGCCAACCCGTACATAGAAATCGAGCGGAAGTACATCGAAGCGGTGAAGGGCGGGCAAGAGCCGAGCAAGGACTGGTTTCCCGAGGACACATCTGCTTCCTGCAAGGACTGCAAGGAGCACCGGGACCGCGAGCGGGACCGCGCCCCGGGGGATCCAACCCGGGACTTTGAGTCCAAAACCTGCGACAGTTGTCCCTGCTGCCTCGCATTCCGTCCGCATCCGCCGGCGACCTTAGCGACGCCGGACCTCTACAGGACTTGCGGTCTGCCCAAGCGATTCCAACATCCAGGTGCGTTATCTTATCCCACTACCACCCAGCGTTTCGGAAACAGAAAAAAAATATTTTAGAGGATCTTTTCAGTTCAGTATTGTCAGAACTTAAAAAATATCACCCCTCTGGAAACCTGAAATTTAATAATTTAGGCATTTTCAAAGCTTAAAATTTCGTATTTTGATGGAAGAAATACTTCCAATTTCTCTTGAGCTAAATTTTATTCAATATACTTCGGGCTATAGGATTAAAGCCCAAATATATTTTTACGACTGTAAGTCAAAAATCATTTACGAAGTAATGAAAGAAGCTGTACCCTGGTTATAGGCCGCTCCACGTGGCGACGAAAAATTGAACACCTGAGATGGAAAAACTACAATTCAAAGTTGAGAATGACATATTCAAAAGAGATTTTTTGTTATCGATGTGAGGGGGCGTAGCGTTTCTCGATTGGCATGGAACCCTGCTGAAGGGAAGGTGAACCCTTCTTCCAATAAGGAAATGCAGCTGAGCTAGTGGAGAAGTGTTGCGCCTCCTTGGAAAACCCGTTTCTTTAATTACATCCGCCTTGCATTCTCCCTGCAAAAAATATAGCTTTCTCGCACAGCGAAAACCTCCTGCCACTGTAGAAGTACCCGCTCACAAATGTTTTTTTATTAAAATAAGACGCTCGGCACGAGATAATCTTTTAAGTAGACCAGCCTTCTCACGTTTTCAGATCTGACGATCTTAGTGATTATCCTAATGCAGATACAGCCTTCGCGGTATCTTCGGACAATGCAAGTACAAAAACCCTCTTATATAATGAAAAGAAAATGAAAAGAAAACATGGAACAATGTTGCCTAAGCGAAATCGTTTTGAAGCGTTGTTATCTTTACATCCTACAGAGACGAACTGGTAAAAAAAATGTATTTGAGCTGTTTCTGAAGGCAGTATTATTTCCAGGGTTATCGCGATTCGTTCCTCAGAGATCATGATACTTAGGTGATTTCACAAAATATGGCAGCACTAATGGCTTTATATGCCTAACATTGCTTCTTAAAAAATCGAGCAGCCTAAATGGAAATATCCCACATAAAATACGTTACTAAAAAATACTAGCGTAAACGATCTCCGGGTTTTGAGTCTTTAAACGTTGACTATGAGTATAAAAATGCTAAGTTTGCGTGTTGGATCTTCTGGTTGGGGTAGACAACACGCGCTACTCGCGCGTGTTGCCTTTGCCTACGTCATGACTGTCCGGGGCTGAGAGTCACCTGTTTTCAGCACTGATCCGCGGCTACGGGAATCAGAAGCAACATCCGATGTACCGCACCACTTCCGCTGATTTCGGGAAGTACCCGCCAAGCGTTCACACGGTCCCAACTGTCTACCATCCCATCGACAGCTCGTGGTCCAACGTGATGGCCAAAATTGGTCCCTACAGAGACCGGAGTCTGCGAACAACTGGGTCCATTTGGGACGCTTACACATATTATGACTTCTCGTGACGCGGAATGGCTCGAGAGAGAGCCCTTAAATAGTTCCCGATGGAGCCCACGATAACATGGCGGGGTCGATGCTTGCGGAAACCCACCCACTCGGCGGTAATTTGCCTAAGCTTTCTTTTCTTAATAGCTGCTTTTAACGACCAGATCTGCTAAATGAGCGTTAAGAGTTTTTCGGATTCAAAAAGCTACACGAGTGTGGGTTGTAAACAACACTTACTATTCAAGTACGCTGTCCCGATAGCAATACTCATTCTGCTTGAAATGCGAGCGCATTTCGTATTAGACTAATTTAATTTTACTGCAGATATCTGTTCGATAACCATACCGTAATGGCTGAACTAATAGATGCAATCCGATGCATGACTCTAAAAGCTTTTATCTTTATTGTTTAGAAATGGATACTATAAACATGAGGGTGCGAGAAAGTTAATGAGATATCGTCCAGTGGTCATTTAAAGGCATTATTTTTATCAGCTTTTATCAGGGACCATAAAACGGCGTCACGAAGTTTGTCTTAGGCAGCCGCCGAAAAAAAGTTCAGTTTTCCAAAACTTTTCTCGGTTTTTCAGACCGTTTTTCAAGACTTCCAGGTCCGTTTTTAACATGATATCGATAATAAAGTACGTCTGTTATTCAAGATTTTGTTTGCACGACAACTACTTGATTCAAAATGCATTTTAAGAAAGCAATTTAGTTAAAATACGTCATAAGTTATTAGCGTAAAACAAGAATATTTTTTCCGGACTAGGTCAGCTGTGTTCATTAACCGCGCATATCTTTGTGTGCGTGACGTTGCGATGTATCTCTCCGTACAACGGATTTCTCAAAATGTTACTTTTTGTGACAATTGCGCACGTCAATAAAAAAGACAAAATAAAAACAAATTTCCTACACTGTTTAAGACAATGTCAATTTTCCAAGACCTTTTCAAGACTATTCCAGACCATTTTAAATTTCAACACTTTTCCTAGACTTCCAGGATTCCCAGACCAGTGACCAACCTGGAATGGCGTTTCGCAGGATTTGTTTCGTCAAAAATCATTCGAGAAAAAAATGTCTGCTGTGACGGACGAAAGAACGTGGGAGAACTCGTTAAATGCACGCAACACTCGTTCAGTTGAAATGCGGGCCCAAAAGGGCATTATTTGATAATACGGGTCCAAAGGAGCAGTCAACTAAAAATCATACCACAGACATCGTCGCTTGCAATATCCCCATGTTACAGCCCTTTGTTTCGTTTTGATACGTTTTGGTCAATCGACAATTTTCAGAGACAATATCCTCCATGACTTGCAAGTAAACGCTATTTAAACCGCATCGTCAACTAACCCCGTTTTGGGCCCACATCTGCAGATAACACAATTTTGCTGGGCGATGTAACAAGCTAAAAGCACTTCATAGATTTGATCGGATTCTAAAACCAATGCGCAAACACTTATGCCCATAGTGTCAACTCAAATGGGCCGTGTCTCAAGCGCTCGTTATACAGCGAGGTGAATATAGCTCCATGATCATCTGCCCCATATGAGCTATCATTAGCATAACCCACTGATCTGTCACCCCTCAGCAAAACGTTATCAACAAATCTCCTGATTCTTTTATTTTTTTTTCATTTCTGTTTGTAAAACTACAGTCAGACCATGGTTTGTATGGATACAGGGTGTTGCGCGTTCGCAACCGGCGAAAGATTTTTTTAGCCGATTTATTCACACAAACAGTACGTAACTACATTTCGAGGCTCCGCTGCCTTAGAAGTACAATCGTAGTCATACGGCATGAGAGATTCTCTCATGCATAAGGTGAAGATTCTTTCACTGCGCAGGATCAGCCGTCACGTTGGTAAAGCCTACTTCGTCCACTCGTTGACCTTGAGCCCACCAATCAGACTCCTCCTGCCAAGAACAAAAGCAGTTGTGCCAACCTCTGAGCGACTCTCGCTCTCGGTTCTGCGAACCTCATCGCTGGAGCCCCCCAACTTTTGATCGCGACGGTACCTGCATTACAATGAGAGCCTTGGCAGCGAGTTTCAGTTCGCTTTCCGCTGATCTCGTCAGATAAGAAGGAATTTCTCAAAAAAGTAGGAAAACAGCAGTCGATTTTATCGAGGGGCAGTGTAATACCCCGGCCAGCAGTGAAAAGCAAAGTAAATGTTTTTTATGAGCGAACAGAGGACTGCGATAGAATCACGTCTTGGTTTCTTTGACTTTGCGGCTGAGGCTTGAGGAAGTTGAGCTACGAGAGGCGAGCCTAGGATCGCCTGGGCGGGCATCCCCCCTGCCCCTCCCCCACACCAGGACTTTTCTCCGAGGACTCCAACACTCTAAGCTGAAAAGGTAGCTAGCGTTTCCTGCCTCCAGTGTTCTGTCCTGGTTAATACAAAATCGACCATCGCAAAGGTCACTTAAGGAAGGTGACCTGCAATTACGTTATAATTTCGTACGGTGGCTAGGAATAAATCAGGTTTCGGTCGGTAAAGCGACATGCGTTCGAGAGAATGCGTTTAGGTACACGGTAAAAACAAAAGGTGGTTTTAGAAATGGCATACATCATTTTTTCGAGCATAAAAGTAAAAGTGGAGCAATGCGTGTTTGGGTATTTTTTTTTCAAGATAGAATTAAGTTAATATCATTCATATGATCTCGGTGATACATCAAAATACGCTCTACCACCATTTGCGTTTCGTCAGCTCTATTCGCACGCCTATTTTGATACCTAAGAGAAACTAACGCACGGAAAAAAACTAATGCATATTAAATGGGAGGTGACTTCAGCGCACGGAAACCAACCTAATACATTTAAAATGGAGCACCGTGTGAATTGTTACTTCGGTTTAGTTTAACAACCAAAACAGGTATATCGCATTCCTATGAAAGTTTTACTGTTTAAGGTTACCACGATAGGTTAAGGGAAGACTAGTTACAGCTTGGGTGCCGTATGCTTCCTCTGCTGACACCAAGCGTACATGCCACGATGTCCTTAAAAAACCGACGCCTGCGGCATCTGCCTAGGTAAGGTTTGGGTCCCCTGCACCGTGCCTCACTCGGATTCGCGACCAAATGCAAAACAAGCTGTAGAAAATGTGACCTTTAAATCTGAGAGTGTATGCGTCTGTGTTTCCCCGTTCTTCCCGCAGGACTGCTCCCTCAGGACTCCTAGTTCGTTACAAACGCAGTGATCTCCTGGAGCAGTCCCCCCCCCCAACCCCACCTTGTACAGCGCTGTCTGCTGCCAATGTGGGGGTCGCTAAGGCTGTTATATTTCACCGCAAAAGATGCAAAATTTATGTTGATAAAGTGACAGGGGGCGTTACGTAATACCTAGCAGCACGACAATTTTACAAAAGGATTGCGGCTCGGATTTTTGTTTACATTTCGTAGTCGTCCTATAAATCAACTCCAGTACGCCATTTTCTTGTTTTCGTTTGTTGTCCTTTTTTTAACCCCTATTTCAATATCCTTCCCGTTGTACGATGTAGTAAATTTGAAAGATGGATCAGAGTTTTCCATCCTTATTGAGTATTCCATGATTTTAAATTATCGTCAATTGGCGAAGTGAGTATAACATACGGAGCCTTAACTTGGCACCTTCATAGTCTCAAACCCTGATATGCCGATTTCACAGCGGTAGTGCTTTCCACCGGTAATTAAAGTAAGCGTAGAATCAGGTTTGATAAACAGTCAAGATACATATAAGCCCTAATTACTTCCGCTCGGCTTATACACAGTAAAAACGAAACTCTGTTTTAAGGCATTCTCGCCCGTTTTGAGAGTAAGATTAAAACGGGTTAGTAGGAATTTTCATTTTTTTTCAAGATACACCTATCTATAGCCATATCAATCAAAACGTCCCAACTGGAGATCTTTTATATGGCTTGTAGGTCTATCTTGAAAAATACAAAAATACGTAACCCCATTTTATTTCCACGCCGAAAACGAAGTAAGAATCCCTAAAACAGGTGTTTCGTTTTTAAACTGTGCATCGATGGATAAACGCGAGAGCTAGAAAATGCGAGCAAGGAAATTTTGCACACATGTCTGACAGTGGTTCGGAAATCCGTAGGGGAAAACTACTTCAAAAAGCAAGAGGAAGTTGGTCCAGGAATTAATCGATTCGGGTTTGACCACATTCGAGTCGCTAAAGGCGCCGGCAGAGAACACGCTACGTAGGGGGTCCCATGGGGGGGTCCCGTGGGGGGTTCCAGGAAAGGGGGTTCCCCTCATCGTCACATCCCCTAACGACGAGTTTGCCCTGATTTGAGACTCCCTCAACTCCTCTATTATTCGCCACTCAAGATTTGCATAAGGTTTACGAACCAAACCGCTTCATTTTGACGGCCGTTGGATTTGTTTATGCTGCGCCCAATCAACCTAAAAGGAGACTTCTAGAACAGGTCATTTAACTCGATTAAGGCTTCTCATAAAAAAACCAACAACAAAAACAAAAAAAACGCGAGAAATACGAGGATAGTTACATAGGCGAGGATAGGTATGGTTAAGATACACCCTATATTCTACAGGATGACTAAGAATACTCATATGCGTCCATTTAGATTTGACGAAGTGACTATTTACACGCTGCCCTCATTTCAAAAATATTAGGTTGGTTTCCGTGCGTTCGAGTCACCTCGTATTGAAAATGCATTAGGCTGGTTTGCGTGCGTTCACATCTCCCTTGTATAAACGTTGATGCGAATAGACCTGATCTCTGATTTTTTAAGGTAGCAATTTTAACCTTTTGGTTCAATCTTTCGTCGTAAAATCGAGCGGAACGACAGCGGAGCGAGGCAAGAGGCATCTAACCTAACTTAACCTATCATAACCAAGCCCCTTGTCGCTTACCAAGGTTAGTTAAAGTCACTTGTGCCTCGCTTCGCTATTGCTCCGCTTGGCGACCGTTTAATAAGGTAAACCTTGGTTCAGTTAGGTTACATGGCTTTTACCTTGCTCCGCTATCGCTCCGCTCGGCTCAACGTCGTAGGGGTCGAACCAAAAGGTTGGAAATGCAACCTTAAAAATTTAGAGTGTGCCCTACTTTTAAATAAGTTAAAATGAGTCTCTTAATTTACGCGACGAACGTCGAAGACTGCCGCATTCGAATTTCAACGTATCGCATCAAAACGTCGATCAAGATTGACGTAACATGTGCTGAGAAGTGTGAAGGTGAGAATTTCACGTGCCAAAACTTTCTTCAAAGGTTTCTCGGTACGAAAGTCTCGCGCCGAAAAGTATTACTTTAAAGCGATGTAAGTCACGTGTAGATAAATGTATTACTAAAGTGTGATGGAAGAGGAAAGGACGTGTTCTGCTTAGAGTTATACACACTTTCAGCTAGGACTGACCTTTAAACTGAAAAGTACAGTCAAATATGGACACCTTCAAATGACCTTAACTATTCAAAGAGGCTTACAATAAGGACTGTACTTTTCCAAGGAGGAAAATGGTTTTACATAAATTTTAGCTTCCCACGCGAAATCTGTCGACACTCTTGGAGATTGAAAATCAATATTTGGAAGCTGAAGCTGGTACAATGTTCATCTAAGTGTCTATACAACGAACTCAATAATTTTCTTACATAATGAAGCAGAGCAAGATTTATGACAAAGCACTGACTTTTTAAACCCGACTCTTTTTGAAGAGAGCTTTCTTCTTCTTTTTTTGTTGAGAAGAATTACTTGCATTTTTTTTGCTTAGAATTTTATAATCAACTAAACAAGATGACAAAACGTAGGCTTGATACGGAGAAAAGAAGTTTAACGTTCAAAACGACTGTAGAAAAAGTACCGACGATGAATCAACAAGTAAAGTGCATTTCTCAAACTCCAATCCAAGCGAGTAAAAGTCCTAAATACATTTTTTTAAGCTATTAAAAAATCATTTTTAATATACTAAGGGTATTAAGAAAAAAAAAGTTGCTAGCTCAGTAACAAAAGTGAGATGTCCGTTTCAGAAAAAAGCCTTTTCAAAATTTTGGTGACATGATAACATAAAAAGCCCACACAAATGGGATATCAAGAGAATCATCTCACGGCTTACTGCTGTTCACATATTTTCATGGAAATAATCGCATCAAATGAAGCTGGCGCCATCTAGCGGAAGAAGCGTCAAATCCAGTCCTTGTGCTGCGCGCACAAAAGCATATTCATTGAAAAGAAATCATGCGGACATGCAAAGGCAGAGAAATGGACTGCCACAAAAATAGCGGGAGATATTCGCATTCCTTTTGATGATTGGATACGATGGCGGCTGCTGATGTGTTCACAAGGATTAAAATATCAGTCCATAAAGGAGCCTTATATTTGTTCCTGTTTCCTTCCGAACTTCCTCCGCTTAAGATAAAAAGGGCATCGCCAAAAAAAAAAGGATTACTATATTTGCGATAAATTAAATTAAGCAGTAAAGTAGAGTTGGTTTATGAAAAACACTCTCCGATATGAAAAGTATTCTTGGACTAACCTTAAAATATTTTGGTCGCTATCGAGCATAATATTCTTGCTCATAAATATATTTTCTGTGAGAGGCAGCTGTTTCAAAATTTCGTGCGGATTCAATAACGTTTCTTCATTTCATGGAACGACCAATCACGTGCGAACAAGCTCGTTATTCTCATGTCAGTGAATAGCAGAGAGGGTGTAGTTACTTCCCACAATGTTTAACTTGGGCTAATATTGTTCAATTAAGAGGTCCTGTTTGTGAGCATTTTGATGAACACAATTTGTGGCTTGGTATAGGCCGGAATTGAGATGATAAAATACGAATAGATTGATTGCTGGGAATGAAGTTTGGCTGCGAAATTTGAGTCAAGGTCGGACTAACTCAATGAATGACAGAGAGACTCAGCCCTTTGTTAAATACTCTCGGAAGATAAATCCATGTCCTTATAAATAGCGCATTCCCCTCTTCAAAGGGACCACCGAAAAGCGGCATGATTTAAACGAGGCTTTCCCAAAAATAATGAGCCAATATTTTGCCTTGATAAAGGTTTAATCGTTCCGCCCTTATTCCGTGTTTTGAAATGGGTGTCAATCAAGAGTTTGGACTTGTAAGGGGTCGACGCACCCCTAAAGACAACGTAGAAAGGGTAGAAAGTACTCAAGCGGTAAACTAAGAATAATTTACAAGCCGAGGGGGCTTATAAACACAATGCATTTGGCCTTGCCTTACCTTAATTAACACAGTAAAAGCTGTCGTCGATAACCTTAGTACCGCTAACTTCTTTTTGGCAGTGAGAGCCAATCAGAAAAGGGCATTAGGCTTGGCAACATCTGGACAGAGCTGTGACAAAGCGAGGCAAGACCCATCATAACCTAACAACGCGGTCACAGAGGTAATGCAATCTCACTAGTTTTACCTAAACACACGACGATTTACGAAACAAAATCACATATGTAAATATCCGGGTACCTGAAAGCAAAATTTCAAGCTTGTGTGAGCAGATTCAGAGCCTAAAAGCTACAGGTGGTTTGTTGGAATTTGTTGCCATTCTTTGTGCATGCATTAAGAGCCCGTTCACCAATGCTATTTGTCTAAATGTAATCAACGGACGTGAAAATTAATTGGTTTCTGGGCGGAATTGTCAAGGGTTTACCAACAGAACACTCCACGAATATTTCTGATTGAAACAAATTATGGAAAAATATCGTCTGCGGGTCGCAAGCACGAGAGAAAGCAATTCACAACAATCACTCTTTCATTATTAAAATGTCATTGCTACAAACCGACTCGTTGTTTTATTGTTCCCGAAATCAAAATATCTGACATTTGAACTGACAAGTGAGGTGCGTGCTGGTTGTAGCTATCTGAACTTTTAATAACCTAAAGTTAAAAAAGCAATATCTTTCAACGAAGACGCCTGCATGAAATAGTTTACGGAGAGATATTTTTGAGTGATAGATTTTTTTAAGGAAGGCTAAATGTATTCGCTAAATCATAGTTAATACCCTGAAGGGGGAAAAAAGAATCACTGTTGGCCAATATTGTGATTTGAAAATGCACCAAAAATTTATTCTGCCGTCTACCTCAAGAATGTTTTTTAAATTAAAAATCAACCGCGGGCATTTTACTGGCGTAGAAGTATGTAAACATTTTTGTAATCACTTAAAATTTATTTTGTGACAACTTGACCAGTATTCCACGCTCTATGGCAACCTTACTACATATTTTTTAAAAAATTACCCCAAAAAAATGGCGACTACGCCTACTAGCCTTTTAACATACTTGGCTAACAGAAAAAAAACAACTCTTCCTCAGTAAAGAGTTACTAGATTTTGAGGGTTGGCCAACATTAACAGAAGTCTTCTCTGGAACCATTAGAGATAACTTCATGATCCACAGCTTTGGATTGCAGTCAAGCAGAGCATGCCAAGTGGTTCTAACACTAGGTTAGTTTTGCCGGTTCATAAAAGGAATCGTGTTAGATTTTGACAACATAACTATGGCAATCGGGAGAAATTTCTTCATGGCTTGTTAGTTTGATCATAAGATCAACGACGATGAATATTCATTGAAGTGGAAGCATATCCAATCGAAGTTCGGTCTGTGACCATTTGTTATCAGAACGCAATTTTATCGCTGGGCCAAAACATTGTTGGGTCTGTCATGAGCAGGCCGCGAGCGGGAAGGGGCCGGGGCGGGGACGGGGCCGGGACAGCGGAGGTCAGGACCAGGCCGTCCAGTGTTTGCGTTTCAAACGACAACGCGTATTGTTCTGTTAGTAATTGTTGGCCATTCTTAACTGGAAGCGCAAAAAGCGCGTGATCGTAGTTGGTACCTACGCAGCTGAAATCATTTTGTGTTTCCTGAATCACAATCACCCTGAAAACTGTGCCAGTGGCTGGGCATGGTGTCACGGCGCGGCGTCGGGACAAAACGGCCGTTTGTCCCAAGGCTGTTCGTCAAATGCGGTTGGGGAGCGGCTGATTTTGGTGACGATCGCTGGGCTATCTTAAGCTGCTTTAAAGTAACCCATAACCTGATTTCAAATTTTACTACAATTTTTAGGGAAGTCCTCGTAGGATAGGTCAGATTAGGTAGTTATTATAAATTGGGTGATATCAAAACTTATATTTATCAAAAAAATGTAGTTGGACGTTTTGCTTAAAACGAACAAATCTCAAAGAATTTACATCGGCATGAGATGTAATATATTAAACACAATATTTCATCTTTCGATACTTCTGACGAAACTCCTGGGTTAAAACATTTTTTCTGACTATTCATTAACAAAAAAAATTGTCTACAAGCATATCTTTTGTTTGTATCCTCACATACTGCCAGTAAATAGGGATGCTTGATATTTTCACCGTTTTAAAAGAACATCACAACTGGTTTCAGTTATACAGTTAAAGTAATCAATTACAAAAGGGTCTTTTCACAAGGCCAATACGCAAGCTATGAGCTGAACTTAGATTCTTCAAAATGCCGAAACCGCTTAAAAAAATAATTGAAAAAAAGAAGAAGAAAATGACAATCGCGTTGCATGGGTTGCATATTTTAGTATTCGTGTTTCTCAAGGTGATACCCGCGGAAGATCTTAAAGGTCGTATTTCCCCCATATTCTGAATTTATGTAAAGCAAATAGCAATCTGAGAGGAATGGAAAAATAAGTTTTCTAATTAAAGTTCTTTAATTCTTCGCTAAGGCAGAACGTTAGTCAGAACTTCTATGATTTTTTTCTCGTTTTGCCTCTTAGTCTCCGTACCGACAGTGGCAGCGTACGATTTTGATCGAATTAAGTCGGGCTACATGGTTGGTGCATCGCCCATGAATCATTCACGAAACCCCAACTTTCCCAAACTTGCATTCAGAGACATTTTAAAAGGGTTCAGGTAATGTTCCTCTCCAAAGTGGATATGACAATGCTTTTGTGCATCAGTACATACGAGAAACACTGTCTCGGCCATGCTCGTGTATCTCCGTGCTGGCCAAGCACTACTTCGGATATTCTCGCGCATAAGCTCGGCTCATTTTTGTCACCTCTTTCGAACTAGTAATGAAAATGTAAGGGATTAAAATTGAAGTGCTCTTCTACATACAAAAAAGTGGAGCACGACGAAATATTACCTTATTAACGCAATCATTTTCTTCTAACAGTAAGTTATAGAAAAGAAAAACAAAGATATCAAAAGGAAATTAAAGAAAAGATATCTATGGCCTAGCTTTTCCCCCTCATATAATTAGAAAAAGAAAAATCATGTGGGAACATGAAATAAAAAAGGAATCTACCCATGGTTCACATGTGATACTACTCACATGCTACTAAGGCCTGCTTAACTTCCCAGA
>Ga0058701_10001684_pt1 | contig 16025 bp, 9 predicted proteins | sample AgamicOrMae_FD_97039 | JGI IMG/M metagenome (GOLD analysis project Ga0058701, IMG submission 97039) | Agave microbial communities from Guanajuato, Mexico - Or.Ma.e | ecosystem: Host-associated > Plants > Phyllosphere > Phylloplane/Leaf | place: Guanajuato, Mexico | collected 2012-06-04
CAAGAAAACATCAATCGAATCGACCCCATCTTTGAAAAATAAGGCCTTGTTGATGAGGTATGAAAAAATTGAGGCCAAAAATGGGGAGGCAAGTTGCGATGCGTGTTCACAAAAAAGGGGAAGAGGGCGGCCACTACGCGCCCACTCGCAATTTTTAAACATCAGGGCGACTGACGGCACCCTTTTCAAAATTTCGGGGGGGGGGGAATATATCCCCCCTCCCTTTTCCTGTTCCTACGCCACTGTCAACGATGCTCGTGTTTTTTGATCCAATAGTATAGTTCACTCTGGATGCGACTCTGGATTTTTCTGTGAAATATTCCACCCGAACAGAACAACCTTGGCGGCAGTAACTGCCGACAAGCAAGGAACATTAAGCTCGGAACGACTGCAAGGTTAGGTTAACTTAGGTTACGTCGAGGATGGTGCCTATGCTCGTCTTAGTGACTGCAGGTGTAAGAAGATGAAAAATTCCACCTTCAAATTTACAGTGATCACTAAAACGACACAAATCGGAAATCGTAAGGTACGTTTTCTGTAAGAGGTTGGGGAATTTTTCAGGCGGAAACAGGCGTTTTCTTCGTCTGATCCGTCTTGAAGGAAGTTTTTCTTGTAAAATCACATGACAAATAACCGCGGGATGGAGGAAAGACACAGCTCACATATAACACCACACCGGTTCCTGGCCTCGCGGCTCTCCCACATGTCTCCCACTCCCACGGGGGCTTGTCACATGCACTCAAGCTGCTTGTTAGCAATTACTTGAGTAGACAACACGTCAAAGACGACACTTCAAATTGATCACTGGAATTCAGTAACAAGACGCTATCACTTGACTTGCTCCTACCTATTGGGGGATCCAAAACGATCGTAGGGAGGATGGACACAGCAGCGCATCATGAGACTCAAGGCACGGTTTTTAGCACCGCCCTCTGTCTGCACGCTGCATGCAAGTTTGAAATAACCACCTGTGCCACCCATTGTCACCGAAGTCGGATGGAGAGACAGTCGAACGCACATGACACTTAACCGACGTTAATCTGCAAGTCCTTATGCGGCTTACTTCTTAAAGGCGGCTGGTCACTGCCGCTGAGGATCCTCCTCAGCGGCATCCACAGGATCCTCAGCGGCATCCACAGGATCCTGTTGGAACCTCATGGCGAGCCGTGAGGTTTCGACACTGTGGATGGGAACGCTAAAACTAACACCTAACGAGACGCAAGATACCTCCCTAAACTCGAAGTTAGCCTAACCTATATCCTTGGTTCATTCAAATCCGCGATTGTTTACAGAACGTGTTTTCATAACGAGAATTATCGCCATACAACCGCGGTGACGGGCAAGGTTAACATATGTCTGGAAAGGTGCATCGAGAAATACCTATACCCTCCGGTTAGGTTAAATTAGGTTACGTTTTCGTGCTTCATGCCTCGCTCCATCGTCGCCCTACTCAACTTAGCAACCAAAAAACAATAATAATAAAAACGAGCGAAAATATGAAGCCCTTCTCAGAAAGGAGACGGGTTTAAAACGAAGGCGTGCTAAGTAAAAAATAAAAAAATAAGATCAAAAGAGGTGGAAAATCCAAACTCTCAAATGCACCCAACGACGCATGATCAACACAAATTACAACACCCCGCTTCTCACTGCAGCGAAAATCGACAAACGCCGTTTATTAGGAGGCAATCGGAGCTGTGGCCGATTTTTCAGTGTTTCAAAGACCCCGTCGTCCGGTCCGTTTTGAAGTTGGACATGGCTTATCAGCCCTTATTAATGACCTCTAATCAGAAAGCAGAGCGGCGCACCGCCGGTGCTCCCTATTGTTAGAATCGGAGCGGCGATTTGTTGGTGTCCATTTAAGACCGCTGTGATCCTTCGCTCTTGGCTACTTTTCGCAAAAACAGTATTTGTCGATAACAAATAGTAAATCGAAGTGGTTGCGCTCGTTTGGTTGACCAATTGCTTAACACGGCCAGTGGGGCGGCCGGCGTTGAAGGCAGGAGAAAAATGTGGCTGCTAGTTGCTCTGTGGCAGCTGATTGCTTAGGCCTCAACGACGCGGGGACACACACGTCGAGAATGTGCTAACAGATCGCTCCTATAACTGACGAATGTCGACTAAAGACCTCGCAGTTTATTGCTTTAGTTTGGGTTTATTATGAGTTTACGTAAGGCAAAATAAAGGTTAGGTTAGCTTGAGATACCCTGAAGTCGGTCGAATTAAGTTAGTGGTTTCATTTAAATTTGGCTTTAAAAATTAGCCGTGAAAAATAGTGAAAAGATAAGCCACTAGTAGGCAAGTAGTGGCTCACTTTTCAATAATTAGGAATGCATTTTCACTATTTAAGTAATTTTTACGGATAAATGGTTTAGCGTGTAGGTGGGTACAGAGAATATAAGTAGAACTTGAATAGGTGAGGGTTTGGTTAGATAAGGTATACCGGTAGTTTCGTAAGGTTGTCACCTTTGGTATTAAGATCGTGTTGGTTGGGTTTCAATGAGTTACGTTTGGGTACCTTAGGGTGAGATGGGTTAAATTACTTTAATGTAGGTTTGAATATGAGGATAGATTAAATTAGCGTTGATAAGGGTAGGTTGAAGTAGGCTATAGGCTGAGCTGAATTAAGTCAGGATAATTTTGACTGGATTAAGCAAAATAAATTAAAATAGGTTATAAGGAATTTTCGTTAATAATCAATAAAGACTGTTTTATTTAGATTGATTTACAGTGAGCTTAGGTTATTAATGTTATGGCTGAGATTATGCCAAACAGACAGAGCGGCTGAACACAAACGTCGTCTTGTTTTGTCAAAAAAAAAGAAGAAGGGCGTCTTTTTATTACTGAGGCAAGTTGCACCTCCTCGTAATTAGATGCGGATGCCGTACGCAGAAACATTTGCAATTTACAAGAGTAATTCACGAATGCGATGGTACTAGCATAATGAGATAACGTCAAACTGGAACAAAGTGATGACTCACTGCATTTTTCATAATTAAAGCCGCACGATGTCTCGAAATGAGATTTTTCATACCTAGCAACTTTGACAGAGCCGGAAAAAAAATCCTATCGAAACATTGCCTTCTGCTCTTTTACATCCAAAATATGTTGAACTGTAAATAAAGGATAGGGATTCTTCACTCTAGGTTTAAGAGTGATTGATTAGTACATCAGGCAACCAGAAAAGGTTATAACCAATTTTAGTCCTTCAATTAATCCCAATCGTCAAAGTAAAATAATGCAACGAAGAAAAGCTTAACATAAACATGATTGTTCTATTAATTTTCGCCCTTTTATGATTTAGTTTCTAATCTTACGCTTTATTTGATTAACGGAGCTTAAAACGGTCAAAACCATTGTCTCCTGCCTCGATGTATCGATTCAGCGGTGCGGGGAGAGGAAGTTTGTGGGGAGAGTTGCACCGAAAAAAAATGAGTTGTTAAGTTCAACATACTCCAATCAAGTATAATATATGGTGAACATAGATCCAAAGTTTCAAAACTTAAATCTAGTATAATTTAAACTTGAACTGAATATGCCAACAAATTGTTGGTTAGCAACTAGGTAGTTGGTTAGTTGTTGGCAACAATCAGTCCAGTGTATTACACTAGGCGGAAGTATTACAATTGTCGTGCGGTGCTTTATTACTGCTATGAATTCTCAGCCGAAGAAGCATGCCTATAATTGAATTATGACTTATTTTTCTTGTAAAGAGGAAAGATTTAATTTCGTCCACATGCAGCACGAAATAAAATTGTCCTATCCAGGGCCCGATCTGTAACGTATTTTGCTAAACAGACACCGCAAACTTCATTTCCGGTTTATTCTGCATTTAACTTCTTCCAATACAAGATAATTGTAATCTAGTTTGTAAATTTTCTTGACTTAAATTTTAAATTTACTATATGGTACCGATGAAAAGTTACGCCGTGTAGAGAGGTTAGATTCACATTCCATAACGTCCACACACACAGGTGAAATAGTTTGGCAAATAAGGTTTCACGCTAGTGAGATCAAAGTAAGTGAGAATGTAAAACGGAAAAAGGATTTCTCACTGGTTTAGAGTTTTTCGACCTATCAATTTGGTTACGTGAAAAGACTGTCCACATCACTTAATGAGCAAAGCACATGCTCAAAATTTTCAAATATTACATTGGCAAAACAAGCATTTTAGCTTTAAAAAATTATCACTTCTATGGAATTCAGATAGTTATAGAATTAAAAACTACACACTTACAGAGGCTTATTTGATCGTCATCGTCGAAATCCCATTTTAAGAGGAGTTCGACGGTTTTTGTAAATGTTTATCGGATTGGCCATACTCAATGAAAACTGGACACGGATTTTTCGCGTACAACATCTAAATTAAATCAATAGCTGCGTTATTCCAAAGTTACGGATCCCGGCGTTAAAAACTTAAATATTCACACACAACACTCCGGTCGAGACCAGTTCAGCCGGTGAGAACTCATAAACAAAGCAGGAGGGGGAGGAAGATATTTGACGTGGACAACGATCACCGCCATCTCGCGGTTGACACCGGAACCATGGAGAATATCCGGAACACCCTATATTCGTATAAGTGCGTGCCCGTAAATATAAAATGCGTGCCCGTAGCATACATGTACAATTGTTGTGCGAAGTGCACAATGCTTCTTTGTTGAGCCGGGAAAACCGGAGTATTACATCAATCAGAATATATAGTAGTCTCAAAAGAAGAGGAAAATGCGCCATCGAAATTCCTCTGGCAATTTCCTCTTAATTTGAGAGCATCCGTCACATTATAAAAGTATCACTGCCTCTTACGGCAAAACGAAAAATCCTCAAAACTTGAGACGTAAAATCATCTCACAAATCCTCTCAAGGGGAGATTATTCTACTTTCCTTATGCATTGTTTTTTGGCCTCGCACCAGGTCTCTTCGCTGCTCCAGGTATCCGCAAAGTGTACTAATGCGTATGATGCTGGCGCTTTGAATGGTTTTTGACTCACGATGACCTGGTGAAGGTATTCCAATTTTCATTGTTCAGTTTTCACCACATCTTTTTTGCGGAAACCGACACCTTGGTGCGATTGAAACCAAGCCATAAGCTTAGATTTTGAAAAATATGTCGCTCAGGGTGTCATCGGCGACCTTTCTGCCGTGGCGCTTTACACCAGTGGTGCAAACTGAAAAATGAAAAGTGGAATACCTTGAGTCAAAAACTGTTCAAAGCGCCAGCATCATGCGCATGAGTACACTTTGCTGATACCTGGTGCAGCGACGAGACCTGGTGCAAGGTTAAAAACAATGCGTACAGAGCTCGTACAACCGGCCGCGCGGTCCACCGACCCAGCCGTGGGCGTGGGCGGCCAACAGGCCGCGAGCAGCGGCTAGGCTGCTGGTCACATGCTCGCCGCTTGCCAAGACCGGGCCGTCAGTCGCAACGCAAAAATTGTGTGTGTTGGTCACCACAATAAACACTTGGCGGCTGGTTCTGCATCGCTCAGGGTGCGAGGCACCTATAAAACAGGAAACGCCTATACCCAAATCAGGTATACCCAAAAACACCTAATACTAGAATATTGAATGTATTAGGTGCTTTTAAGTGGCAAAGATACACAGTGTTCAACATCCCTTTTCCTGAGAGGCCGATGTTTTTTTATCGTGCCAGAAATGAGTGCTCCCCCCACCCCGGTGACTCAACTCTAGACCAACTCGAAAGAGTAAAAATATTCTCGTTTTGAGAGGGAAACTTTCTTTTAGACAGGATCACTCTTGATCTGCCTTTCCAAACGGAGATAATCTCTCAAACGAGAGTAATATTTTGGTGACCATTTCTGAGAGGAAAACGCGTCACCAAAATGAGAGTAATCCTCTCGTTTTGAAATTACTTTTTTCTGTCATATACTGAAGCCAAATTGTGGAGAAATCCTACATTTCATTCAATGCAGGAATACTGTTTGAATAATAAATGAAAGACGTTGCCGTAACTTTTGTGATGCCCGGCAAGTACGTGGTACATGCACAGTTTGAGTGTAAAGTTCAAATTGTTTTAAGAATACATAATTTTCAGTGTGGAGAGAAGGGCGCAAACCTAAAATGCGGTTCAGTACAATACAATCCTGTGAAAAAAGTGGTCATATTTGAACGTTAATAGTCCACGCAAACACAAAATATTAACTGAAAATTTGCGGGAGCAGAACAGTATTCATAGAAGCAATATCCAACAAGGTCAAAACTCTAAAAAAATAACTAATAGGGAGAGAGTTTTCTTTTTTTAAGTGACCTAAAAGTGAGTCATTGGCAGCCCTGTAGCAGGCCGATTGGAGTTGCTCTAATTAATGCGATGGAATACGAGAAACAGCGGCGACACGTGGAAAACGAAAGGTGTATTCGGGTCTGGTGGGCTGGGAAAGATCACCTGCCACCGAAATCCGCATCTTGTTGCAGGCAGCTCCCGAACTCGGCTGGCTCCCTGGCTGAGCGGGCCCCCCGAATCTTAATTAATTAATCGCTGCATGTGTGTGTCCATCGGATCAAGGGTCCCAGGACAAAGTCTGCGTGTACGCGACCTACCCAGGAATTTCAGGCATTTCCACTGATAAATATCGATACCCCATTCATTTTTCCCCTGGGACCTGCTTCCGAAAACCGCATAGTCGAATTCACCCTTTACTCATCGTTGCCACAAACTTAAGATTTTGATATTCCTAAACTTTCCATGAATAAACTCAATTTTTTTCGTAAACTTTTTTCCCCAGTTTAATAAGGTTAGAGTGTACGAAAAAACTCTTTTCTAAAATCAATTTTTAGCAGTAGATACTTTATTGAATTTCAGAAGGTTTTTCTTTTTGAAAAAATTACAACCACCATTTCCTTACTTTCCTGACCACTTTATTCTCCTCTGATTTTCCCGTCTCTCTAACCTTGTCGCAATCATGCTTATATAAATGCGAGCTGTCCAGAATTGAACATCTAAACATTGTTAGCAGCTCGAAGTTCCCGCTGAAGTTTTCGTTCAAGAAGAATGTGGTAAAACAATCACGTAACAAAAGGTTTATTTTCCAATTTAATTATTCGTGTTTATTTTTATATTTTCTTTGCTCATCTTTTTTTCTTTTCCTTTTCTTTCAGGGGAGCTCGAATGGGATCTAGAAGAGAGAATCCAAGTTGATATGAGATTTTATATCAGGAATAACTCCGACGGGACCTAAGTACGTTTCGCGCAAAAAAAATCTATTAAAAAAAATGGAAAATGTCTGAAAATCTCATGGTCATTTCCCCACTTCTAAACAAATGTCTGTTGGGGATGACCCAGATTTTCATTGGCTATGGCCTAAAAAAAACGAAAATTTTAGAATTTTTTAGTTGTAATTTAGCGCGTTCGAAAATGGATAATGATCGGGATGGAGATATCTAACACAAGAACTTTTCTGTTCCTTCCGACGAAACCACAGTATACCTGTTCATTGATTCATCACTATTCACTAAATATAAATCCCGGATCAATTTTTGCTGTTGACAGAAAGGGAACTCAGCGCAGCATACTGATGTGAGCTTATAGGTATTCGGAATTACTCATGGACTTACTGAATTTGACCGATGTCTTCCGAGAGCTGCTAGCGGCACCTCAGCCTCCAGCATCTGAAAACAAAAGGAAAATGTTAAATCGAATTAAAAAAAATATTTATCATTCGCTCAAATGCGAACAGTATGTTTCAACTAGGTACAAATCGTCCTGAAGCACCTCTGCTAGTTATTCTGCACCGAAAGTTTAGAAGAAAGTGTTACCCAAAATGATGACAAGTATCACGGGAGAAGGATTTCCGTGACTGATGTTAATACACTGCATTGATAGCACCCTCTTAGTAGAGCAATATAACCCTCATACGGGTACTGCCGTAAATACCAAAGCGTTTGTTTAGGGCGTAGAGTTTACCACGAAGACACTTAACATCTCTCAAAAAAGTGTTCAATTTCTAGTCACGCGAAATGAGAATATCCACTCGTATTACCACACAAGGGACCGTCCATACGTACTCTTTTAGGGCGGGAGAAGCGGTCAAGGTTATAACACGGTCTCAAGTTGTCTTACCGGGCGTTTTGGGGCACGGAGGGAGAAAGGGTCAGAAAGTGGCCTCAAATCGGGCACGTAGTATACAGACGGCCCATAATAATTGCTGACGTTGCGAGCTTCTGGAGTAATTAGGTGCCACTCTCAGATATTAACGTAAGTCTAGTGGGTCTTCAGCGTGTATGATATCCACCCTTGTTTTTCATCTTTACGATTTACTGTAGCAAGGGAATTCAGGGGAAACAAACGCGTAGCTTAGGTTAACTTAGGTTATGTTAGGTGAAGAGCTTCGTGCCTCACTCGGTCGTCGCTCTCATTAGCTTTCGCCAAGCCTCCTGCCACTTACTACATAGCGGCAGTAACTTCCCCAAAGAAAAGTGGCATCAGGCGACCATTGAGTTAGGTTAACTTTCATTAGGTTGAGTGCACCACTTCGCTTTAGCGGAAAAATGACTTTGTTGCTTCAACAAAACTTTTTGTTAATATTGCCTCAGCCAGCCAGAATAGTCGAGGCGATAATTTCAATTGTTACAACAACTATATGAATAGTTACAACAACAATTACACTAGTCGTCGTCACAAACGAAATGGTCACCACAATGATTCTGGTTGGCTGGGGCTTACAAACCGTTTTGTTGAGGCAACGAAGTCATTTTCTCCGTGATCTTCCTTTCGGCTTGGTGACAAAAAACATGGGAAAAGAAGGTGGGAGATTCCACCTTTCAAATGTACAGTGTAGACAATGCCCTGGTGTTCGCAACGATATAAGCTAGTCTGAGGGGAGGTGGAGGTCTGCGCGCGTGTATATCGTGCGGATCACCTTGCAAACAAAGGCCACGTAATATGCCGATCTGTCTCCCCGAGACAACTGGTATCACGTGTGGCCAAATTCTCATCTCGGGTTGCATAGAGTGTCGAGTCGAGGGTGGCCTGCATGCCAACCCGGCTACTGTGGCCGGGCCTCCGTCGAGGCCCGCGGCCCGGCCAGCCATGGGGACACGAGTCCAGGGGAAGGGGCTGCCAGAGCGTTGACCTCGGCTGCGCCTGAACGAGGGATGAAATAAGCGCCTCGAGTACCTTGCAGGTGTTGGCTGGACTTTACTTCAGGTCAGACCTGAGGCACTGACAAAGAAGGCTATTGGTTGCCTTCGGGGGTGACTCAAAAACGCGGGTTTCCCTGTGCACAAGGAACAGTCGTTGTAGGTCCATGATGTCAATTTGAAAGGTGAGATTTTCCACCTCATTTGTTCGACCTCTCGTCGATAGGACGGAGTAAAGAGCGATGCACAAAGCACGTAGCCTGGCCGAACTTAACCTGCGTTAACATTACCCATCGGTCGGCAAGAAATGCCGGTTACTTCTAAACGTTGGTAACTACCGTTGAGAATTAGCATCAGGCTTAGCGACAGACGAGTTGAGCGGTATCGAAGCTAGGCGGTATATCAGGGCGGGGAACAAGTCATGTGATCAACCAAACCTAGGATAATCTAAACTACGCAGTTGTACGTATTTCATCCTCCTCATGTACAGAGGATTAAACGGGGATGGAACACAGGAGGTATACAACGCTATTTTTCAAATTATGGCTATTCAAGATATTGCGACCGAGGTGGATGCGTCGCTTTCTAGTGTAGCTTTCCCTGTGACTAAAGAATGTGTAATAAATGATTTAGTTTTGGATACCCTGTGACCAACAACATCGCCATGCCAGAATGCGGTATAGAGGCTTCAATCGTGTTGTCGGGAAAGATGGGTATTCACATCGTCTCCTCGCATGGAAAAAGTAAACAATTGAAATTACCACGGCTATTGCCTGCTGATCCCTAGCAAGAAACCGTTGAATTGCGACTCAACTCGACGAACGTTACACCTTCCAACCAGCGCGCAAATGCGCATCCGTTGAACAAAAGTTGGATGGAATCATCCGTGAGAACTCCGAGCAGTTATCAGAGACGCTACGGCGTCAGCTCAAAATCAATCGACAGATTTTAACATGAAACTTGGTACTCTTCCTTTCGCTAAATTCCACCGAACCTGGGGAAAGTGGCGTAACAATTGAGATTTCCAAAGTGAAAACTTGATACCTTTTTTCCGGAGTTACCTTTGTCCCATGTAGGGTGTGTATTCATAGGTAGAGGTACCCACATAACCTGAGATGTATGACGACCGCATCTCAATTTCGGGCGCATCATTTTAAGGTCGCTCCAGAGAGCCGGTTTTGGTGTGCAAAGTCAGAGGCACCCCTCAGTACCGTATTGATCCCAGAGGGGCCTTGTCACGCCCTTATTGATTACCCCCATCTCCTCCGCCATCCCCCCTCACTTTTGCGGGCCCCTCCCCGACACTCCCAACAAATCAGAATCCGTGCCGCAAGTAATCTCCGGCACTTGCCAGCACACGCTTCGCTTGGAGAGATTTCCGTTTTCTTTTCGGCTCCCGCATGCGACACTGCTTGATCAAGATCAATCATACTTTCGGACAAGCTGAGTTGCTAGGAGCTGCTTTCCGGTCTGACCTGTTGAGTGCTGCTAAACGCCACTTCTGATTAATCTGTCAATGCGTTTAATATTTATCGTCAGAGACAGCGTGAAAGACTTGGAGGTCAAAGCGACATTTTAACAATCTCTAAACTTCTAATATTTTAGCAACAACGAATTTAACAGGAATACGGAGTAATAATTCCGATGACTTGAGAACCAACGCAGTATCAGATCTCCAGCGCACGGGTAGTTAGAGGCGTCAGTATGAAATTGGTAAAGGGGGTAATGAGGAAGAGCATGATGGTATAACTGGGCAAGCCTTATGCCACTTAGTCTGGAAACAAGCAGCATTAGGCTTGGTGACAGGCAAGCGCAGCGTTAGCGAATAAGCGAGGTCCGCATGTAAACTTAAGCTGTAATAAATCGCTGATCTTTCTGTAAAGAGAGGTAGAACACAAGAGGAAGGAAATAGAAACTCTGAAATTTCGTGTGTATACTGCTGTCGGCAAATTGCAATACCTCGAGGTTGATCTCAGCAAATCACTCCTACGAGCAGACACTGTGTTCACGTTCTTGCCTGAGTTACCGAGAGACTCTTCGACGATCAATAACGTCGTAAAACTCTGTTATAATGAGAATGGAGACATCACTGTCTCTCATCTTCACTTTTTTTTTCTCCTACCCTTGAAATAATTTTATGAGTGCAGCCAATTCATAGAGGACATTTCATTTGTTAACAATATCTTATATAAAAAAATTATAAGACTTTTTTTTTACTCAGAAGAGCCGATCGGTTATTTGCAGGGAATACAACATCTGCGTGATTGCCATGCGCGGAGCTATCGCTGCTACACGGCAGCCAGCGCCGCGAAACAACGCCTTGATTCCCTGTGCACTGAAAATCCGATAAATAACCCTAGCTGTGTAAAATTTCTGCCGGGCTGGTGGAGGCAAGACTCGGTGGGATTGGATAACATCTGTGTGGCCCCAACCAGTGCCGGACTGCTCCAGGATTTTCGTTCGGTAAGTCCTGCGCAAACAAAGTCATTGAAGTATATGCTCTCAAGAAAAAGACAGTATATAAATTAGATACATACTCTTTGTATTTTTTCCGGATCCATCCAACAGACGGTCTGGAACGGAAGTTGTAGACCCGTGGTTTTTCCTCACCGACCGAAGGCGCAGAAACGAAGTGCGTCGAAGACGGTTTGATTTGACTGACGTCGTAGTAGATAGAAGATCGACTAGATGTTCTGGTAGGTATTGTGCTGCTCTCCCCCGAATCCACGAGTTTTGATTTAGCCTTATTCAACGGAAAAGGCGAGTAATTCCGAATGGGTTCTTCCGCGGGAAGGTGAAATGGCATAGGATCCAAGTGCAAAGCTTTCCTATACGCAGCGGCCTCCTCGGCAGAGGGTCTGGACGGCTTCGTCATGGGGCTCTTAGAAGCATGAGTTTGGTTGACAATAGCCCCTCGAAATGGGTCATCCGCCCATGCCTCCGAGAGTTGCTTTCCTTAGGGGAAAATCGGAAGACGGTATATCTCTTACATGTCATAATGAATTACTTGACAGCAATGATTGATTTACGAGGTCTCTAACGAGAAAATTCCATTCTACCTTTTCCCACCTCGACCTTGATTTTCGCGTCTGCCGAGAGTTTATCCGGTGAAAGGTGAAGAAGAGGTACTGAAGACATCTGTACGTTGATGTAAGAAACACATCGATATTATCTAGGCTACGACTTACCACGGAATAAATTAAGCTACATCCCCTCACCTGTATTCGTGTCGAAGTCACTTCAAACGGGGTTGTGATCCAAGCCATGATCGACGCCGCTACTAAACCCGACATGAACGTTTTTGACAACAACGAATGATCTTCTTCTTTGGAACTGCAGAAGATTACAAGAATTCAAAATCCGATTTCGTCCCCAGAACTATCCCGACGCTGGTGAAACAAAACACTCACGCGCCAAAAACACCGGACTTGCGAATGTGCTCCATGAGTGGAAAGTAGCCGGCTGAGAAGATAACTTCTCTAATTATAGTGGCAACGCCACCGGCGTATAAACCATAAATGCCGCAGGTTTTCATCGTATAACGAAGAATTCCCCAGCTTGACATCTAAGCAGACACAGTTTCTTGTTCGTAAGAATGTAGGCGTACACGCCCCTGCGACTCAGTAGAAAGTTCATAGGTCATACTGAATGTACGACAAGACATACCGGCACATGTTCGATCTAGAATTTTGCAAGATCTATGGTCACTTACATTGTTAGTAGCGCTTATTCTACACAGTAGCCTTTCTATGCAGCTTATTAGGTTGTTTGCCTTCAATTAGTTCCGTCGCGTCTCAATCAAGAGCGACTTTGTTTTCTTGTAAAGCATTCTACTTGGATTGTTATTACTTTACAGTTCCTGTGAGAAATGCTCGGTGTTTAATCTTAGCAGTATAAAAGCGCTGCCCCCGGTTTACGGTCCCCAATTCCTACTGTTTATTGGACGGTGATAAAGTAATCAGCGCCCTGCTCAGAGGTCGTCTCCCTCTGAAGGATACCTCACCAGGTAGAGTGACATTACGAGCAATTAGACACCGGTGAAAATCTACTTATGAGTAACAACTAGCAAGGGATTACTTTCAAACTTTTGCGATGTATACCTCCATAAGCAAACCTTTGGCTTCTCAAGTCTACCCGCGTCTTGTAGCTGACCCTTGATCATATCAGTCGGGCTGTTGACGAGCATTGGTAGTAAGCCTGTTGCAAATCCGGCCAGCACCTCTTTCTTGAGTGTGATATCAATGTTTTTGTCGCCGCTGGTCATCATCACATAGCGGAAATACTCGTTGGACACTTGCTTGAGTGCCCTCTCAGGCGTCGTCATAACCACGACGATGGTCGCACCGCGGAAGAGACCCCTCATTCCCTCTTTTCTATAGATCCGTTTGAAACACTGTCCGATTCCGGCGCACAGAGGCTCCCCGGGACGGGTCATTTGTTGGCGGGTTTTGATCACGTCAAGAGGAAATACCACCAAGGTTGCGATCAAAGAGGCGATCAGGCCGTCAACGAAGCGGGCGGAAGGGTCAAACACGTTGACAACTTTCTCTTCCTCATCTGGTACGTTCCTACCGGGAGGGAATGTAATGGTTTACTTTACTGGAAAAATGTATATAGGATGAGTACTGATCTCTACTTACATGCCAATCATCGAAGCAAAAAATCCTGGTCGGTTGAATCGCCGGAGTCCAGGGGGCAAAAGGAAGTCATCAGGATCTATATCCTCATGGTTGGCCTGTCAAAAAAAGTGGAAATAGCGCTGAAATAGAGCAATGAGAAGGATGCTCGAAGGCACCTTAATGGGGTAAACAGAAGCAGCTTGAAGAAATAATTATTGGAAAAAGAATAATATTTTACGCGCTGAAAAAGAATAGCTCTCTTAAATAATTCCAAGACTGCCAATAAATCCGTTCCACCATAAAAATGACCAACCACTTTGCGATCTACTGAGGATATTCAGGACTGGACGTCAATGGGCAAATTAGGTTTCATTCGATTTCAAATGGCTTGAAAGTTGGCGCAATTTTAACGATATCAAGAGTGCAACTACGGAGATGAGATAAGCAAATGATTTTGAGATTCTTACAACATTCATTCTATCCCGTTTTACCATCATTCAAGTCGTATTTATCTTGAGCATCCTATATTGTAATTTTCATAAAAATTCGTCATATTTAGGTTATGACGCCGGACACTTTGAAAGTCGTAACAATGCCACTTAGTCTCCCGCAGAACCACCTCTGTCGTTCTTTAACACTTTTCCTTTTTAAATATTACGGTAGAGACTAAGAGAATATTGTGGGGTAAGGGAGTGCAGATAATAAGGTGCCGCCAGTTCGAGTACTCACCAAATATATTGTAGATTATTAGAAATAAAGGTAGGTGTACTACGGGCGAGTCTCTGGGGAGGACTTCCGTGGCGTCTCAACTTGCTTCATCCGCTGCATATTGTCTTCGCTGATTTCAGCATTACAACCGGATATCGACACTGAGCGATCTCGGTGGCGCACTCATTCAAATATTCTAAAGTTACACCGTAACATAGCCGCTTTTTTCCCCCTGGTTTAGTGCGTTCAGTTTGAACCAATAATCCAAACTCTCAGATCTGAGTGCCTTTCATTATGAGGCATGAGTATTGAGTATCAGTCCTTTATCTTGATTTCAACCTAACCCATAACCTTCTTTTGTACGAGGACAATCATTAAAGCTTTCTCGAAACAGAGTTAATTAAAGTCACTGCCACATTCTCAAAGCATTTTACTGTGAAAGGAAAAATGATGATGTCGCTCCATAATTTTGTCTGCTTTAGTTTAACGTGACCGAGGCACGGTTCCCTGTTTGCTAAGGTGACATCTGTCGCTGATGATTCTGTTAGTAAATATTTGCTCATCGTTAAAAGAAGTACGCTTCCCTTGTGCGGCTACTCGGCGGCCAACGACCATCTAATTCAGCGGTGGTGTCAAGCGGAGAAGCGCACATATGCCGCGGCATTAGCGGCCTCTCTAAATAATTCATAGGTCTGACTGCAAGCTCCGTCGCCCTACGGAGGGAGACTTGCCCGAGGTCTGACCACTCTCCACTTCATTGGCTTTCCAATCATGTGGAGTAACTTTGGGATTAGCGACCGCAAAGTGCTACCTCACTGCCTTGCTCGGACTAGATAAGTTGTGACAGCGCGTGCGATTGATTTATTGTGAGCAAGGCGGTGAGGGACAATATGCATAATGGAGCCCTTTCAGGTGGCAAGAGTGCTCGTTTCAAGAGACGCCGAGATGGATCTAATGGATTAGGATACTCTCCCAACTTCCTTTTCATCTCTGCTGAATATTAATTACAATTATTTTGCTACGTATAGTTTTTAGATTGCAGGTTCCCTACAACTAAAATTATTAAATGAAACCGATACCTCCATGCTGGAAGGTCGCCACAACTGAAAAACTTAAGGTGATAAATAAGAAACCCAGTGCTGTAAGGTCAAAACTTTTCGCCAGAAAATTTTAGCGCTTTTAGAATTCTGATTCCTTTGCTCACGGATAATTTTCCAGCATTTTTTTCTACGAAGTACAAACTTTGCATAAAGTTGGCTTCCAACATGAAATATACACCGATATTTGCCCGTAGACGTTGAAATTGGTATTCTATAAGCACTAAAACTGGCCTAAAAGTAATGACCTTACAGCTCAGGGTTTCTCAGTTTCTCATTTTACAGAACTCGGATCGCGGTATCGAAACGAAATATTGTACTCGGCAACGTCTGGCCGCAAGATTATCGAGGAGGTTTCGTCGGGCGTTCATTTTGAACGATGGTCCCCCCCCCCCCTTTTTCTTTCTTTTTTAGAAAAAACACAACATTTTGCAGAATTTTTTCGGCTGGGGTACTTGGTACTCTGTTACGGGGGGGCTTTGTTTGAGGGTTTTATGAGGCGTTAACA
>Ga0058701_10001685_pt1 | contig 16019 bp, 7 predicted proteins | sample AgamicOrMae_FD_97039 | JGI IMG/M metagenome (GOLD analysis project Ga0058701, IMG submission 97039) | Agave microbial communities from Guanajuato, Mexico - Or.Ma.e | ecosystem: Host-associated > Plants > Phyllosphere > Phylloplane/Leaf | place: Guanajuato, Mexico | collected 2012-06-04
CGGAAACTGCAATAAATTGGCCTTTTCAGAGAGGCTGGGTTTGTTTATCGGTTTGTCGACTAACTTTCCATCGGTCGTTTTATTTTTGTGTTTGCTTTGCTTTCGTAATGAGACTGTTTGAGTACGTGAGGCAAATTCTTGTCTGACAAGGTAGTGGTGGGTGGGGAAGGTCTCTGGTCGTGCAAGGAATGTATTAATGATGGAGGTGCACTATGTCCGTCCATCTCGGACAATGCTTTTCGGTCGGAATAATTTTGACTGGTCAAGAAACAAAACGAAGAGAATAACTAAAAAGAGCCCTTACAATTTTTCTTTGTCATTAGTAACATACAGTAACATTGATTTTTTTTTCTCCTGGCGTAAGAACTACGATGAAACTTTCGCAGATGTAATGAAGCTCAGGGCTGTGGGATCACATAAGCCTGGTGTCATGCTTGAAGCCGATTTGTTTCCTTAACTAACCAAACTCTTACGTGTATTTTCAAACTTTGTTTTCGCTCATTGAAAATTTACCCTGACTTTGAAAAGTACTGAAAAGTCGTGCTCACGCTATGAATGGATCAAAGCATTCCGAATATTTTATGCTAATAAAGTAGAACAAAATGATCTGATAAAAATCTCTTTACAAACATGTAAAGCATTCTCAAGCTAAATCAGTGAGGTGAATGTACTTACATCATAAAATAAAAGATATGATAAAATACGAAAAAAATAGAAGTAGGAGATAACGTGTTAGGTACAGCTACTTTTAGCAGAAGTTGCTAAATTTTAAGCTGGTATTGCTAATGTTAGCTGGACCTGGACAGGTTAAAATCATAGGAGTGGCTGCTAACCACAGGCAAGTTCACGTCATACAGTAGCTCTCCCTAACTTTTTAGCCGCTACAGCCAACGTTAGCAGTAGCTGCTAAAATGATAACATCTGCGAAAATTAAAAGTACTCCTTTCGTCAACTAACGCGTTAGCTGCCACTGCTATGTTAAGCATGAAACAGGCCCATCATACAATTTTAAGCTCAACATCATAAAATTGAACCCAATCTTGGAGAAAATTGCGCGGGTAACGTTTGGAGGCGTCCCAATTAGGATAGAGCATGTTAAACCTGGAGTCTCCCGGAAATCCCACCCAATGAACCTTGAGCCTTGAGCTCCTAAGTTGAGGCCCGGGCCGGGCACCGCTCTGGCCGCTTCCTCTCCCTCCGTCCCTTCTCCTCTCCGTCCCTCCAGCGGCGAAGAAGGTGACTAGAGCGTCAGTCAGTCGCTCGCTTCGGCGGACCGGAGTGAGAGAGTGGATCTGCCGACGCGCTCGGTCTTGGTGATGTGGCGCGCACGATGACAACAGCCCTCTTTCTTCCGTGGTCTACAGATAAACTTTGGCTGTCCGGACCTGGGGCAGTCGGAGATACGCGGAGATGGGGCCTACAGCACTCCACTGATGACCGCAACCGCAAGGGGATCCAACTCCAACTGGACGCCCGGCTCGGACTAGCGTCAGGTACAGTACTGTGCAAAAATTTTTAGCCCGTGAACGGACGGTATTTAAAGACCGCGTCGGTCGGTGGACTATTGTGCTCAGTTCGTGTCCTCTAGTATTTCTGTTCCATCTAACGCCCTCGATTCCTATTTTTACGCCGTAAATTTGAGACGTAGGATTTCGCCGAGACGAGCAAAGCAAGTCACACGATACGTAACCTAGCTTAACCTCACTCTCAGCAAGTCTAAGGCACTTTTTCCTCGAGGGCAGTAACCACCACCGAAAGAGAAAGGAAAAAAAATAAAAAACGGGAAAGAAGTGACGACCATGGACCTAAATTAGGTTTATCTAACCAAGCCCTCGAAATTGCATACCGGTAATTCTTATGATGCAACGAATTAAAACGGGGTGGAACTCAAGTAAACTAAGAGAAACCTTCAAAATTCTAAGAAATCTTTTGAACAACATGTAGCTTAAGGTTTGTCCTTTGTTCATGAGTTCATGTAGTAACATAACTGTCCTTCCGCGCTCTAAACACCAGTTTGCTGTGAAGTTTGTGCTAGTCTCGTTGCCATATAAGTTCAGCCATCAGAAAGTTTTTTTGTGTTTTATTTGTTGTTTTTTTTTCGTGAAATTAGCACTGTAGCGCTTTGTTATCCACGGTTCATCGTTATCTACTATTCTGTACCAACTGTAATCTGTTATCATTTTTCGTCGCGCTATTGTTCCGTTCTCGTTGATCATGCACTGCATCATATCAGTGGCGAACAGCTATTTATTTTATGTGGCTAGTTCTTCAACACTAATTTTCACCAAAGAGATAATTTGAATGTATTTTATGAACCAATTATGATGTTGCATAACTCACTGTTGGTACATACCTTTTTCGGTGTTTGGAAACTTTCGAATCGCTCGAAGAACAAATTAATGAACCTATCGTCGTCCTTTTCGGTCTTTTAGATTGTTTTGTATTCGTTGTATGTTAGTTTCTCTCTGTCGGAACTCGTTATCTTTGATTCGTCAAACCGAGCAAGATACGAATCTCTGAAGTGAGAGACTGTAAGCCTATTACATTGTTTGCCTGTCGCCAAGTCTACTTGTTGAAAAACTATGCTTAAAGTAGGCTACGTTTTTATTGTGTTACATTCTTTATTCCCTTAAAAAATGTCAGCAAAAGATATAAGTAGAGTTTCTTTAATTCATTTTATTTTTCTACCCTTAACCTATTTAAAAAAAATATGTCTATTTAAGACAGAAATATTTTTCTCCCTTAGTTCGGGAGAATCACCATAAACGCAGATTATTTTAACAGAGTTATAACAGGTCGATGGAAAAAAATCCGTAGATCGATCATTGCAAGAATCTTTCCTACGTTTCGCAAAAAAAAAGAAAAAAAGATGAATCGGGAAAAAAAGGTCTGAATTCTCATTCTCCCCAAAACCGGAGAGGGAGATCCTAGGCGATTATGCAAAAATGCATCCCAGCCAGACAAGTGCATTCACAGTCATGTAAATGAGGGTAAACATCCCCCATGCACATCCCCACGTCTCCCTCATATGCACTAGCTGGATCATCAAGATACACTCTCAAAAATACGATGCAAAATCATGCCTCTATTGAAACTCATGTCCAGGATGGGATTTCCACATAAATTAGAAGTCATTTGGATAATTTGGCTACGTCACCAGGTATAGCCACTGTACTTGCATTTAACTCAGCTTTTAATTTTTTTGTTGTGTTTCCTTTCAAGTCACATCTTTTTTTCATTAATTTAAATTTCGCTTGCAAACAACCGGATTTTACCTGGCCTAGGTTACCACAGAGGCTCAGCTTTGTAGGTCAGCCTAAATAATCTCCCGTTCACGCTTAAGTCAGAACCAGTGAAATTTCACTGATTATCCAGTGACCACCGTGCTACTCGTAAGTCAGAGAGATTTCACGGAAAACTGATTTTTTTTCCTCGAAACGAACAGAATTTCATTTTTTTCAAAAATAATATCTTCTCTGACAATGAGTTTCGAGTAGCTTGGACGTCACTGGATAATCAGTGAATTCTCACTGTCTGTGGGCAAGTGTGACAGTATTATTCTTGTATGATGTCAATTTTAGTGTAATTAAATTTACTCTTAAACTAAGTATTTTGTGTTTTATTGTCAACTTTTAAAACGAAAATAAATCAAGATTCCAATTTTATTTATAAAAGTTCCTTGTCATAAGACATGGATTTAGTTATGTTTTTTTTTATTTTAATTTTTTTCCTATTTTTTTTTCAGTTACGTATTTACTTTGTCGTATTTACTTAAGATGTAAATTCTTAAACAAAGAAGCCTATGTGTCATTCTCACATAAATACTTATACAATAAAAAAACGTATGAATAAAATCTAATTCTGAGCGCTGATTTTGGAAGGTTTCAGACTTCGGAAAATTCCCTCGACACTGTGGGGGGAAATTCTAGCAATCTTACAGTTATCCTCCAGGGGCCTCTGAAAGTTTTGTCTCCGCAAGTTTGAAAGCATTCTTGAAGTTTAAGGGATTATCTTAAGCTTGAGATGAAATGACAACTTGGGAAAGTTTTCATTTGTTCCTCTGAAATCGAGGAGGTTTTTCTCTCGGCAACTTTGGCGGTTTAACCAAAATTAGCGAGAGTATGTTTAGGGGAAGTCGTTATTCAAGACGAAAAAGGAAACAGATGCATGTCATAAAAAGTGGCATAAAAAGTTTTTGGCAGCGAAAGGTAGACGAGCAAATGGCGTGCAGAGCACACAATGACAAAACTTCTCAAAATAATTCTTGACGTTACCTTAAGCGACTTCCGCGCGTTAATTGCATTCAAACGCACGCGACCTGAATTAAAATGCAACGCAGTTGTTACCCACTTTATGGCAACTTTAGTGCTTCAAAACCTTTGTTTAATCATCGGTTCTGGTAGACTTACAATATTCAACTTGGTCTTCCAATATGAAGTGTTTGGTTGAGGACGTGTTATCCGACAACATTTGAATTGAGCTTAAATTTTCCATTAGGAAATGTATTTTTTTACGTTCTTCACGTATTGTTATTGCGTGAATTTCTGCTGTTTAACGACGATTTTAAGATTTCTGAAACCATCAAGATTCAGTGAGCAGCCGTATCGTTATCAGCTTATGTTAGCCTTGCTTCAGTGAAGAAAAAGAATCTAAATCATGGACTTAGTTGAGTATTGTCGATCCACCGTTAGGGTTTGCCTATCTGATAATTGCTTTTCTGCGCAGCAAAGAAAAAAGAGCGGACTGAAACTGTTGAGAGCCAAATCAAGTTTGGGTTTTCTTAAGGATTCTCTAAAACCACATCTTCACGCGTCATAAAAATAAAGTAAAATTTTATCAACAATAATTTATAATAAACATTAAAACAATGTTTGCGAAACTTTGCGGTTTGTTGTTATCATGAAAAGGAATCGATATGGACACTTTTCACGGGAATACGCTCATTGAAAATAACCACAAAGATATCATTGAATGCCCGATTTTAAGTCTTAAACGTTAAAAACGGTCTTCTTTTTCCCCCAACCGACTTTGAAGTGTAAAGCTTTTCCCGTTATTTTCCGGGCGAGGAAAAGTTGATAGTATTTTCCGGGTCGCAGGCTGGCGGTGAACCTCTTGACCAGAAGTTGCGAATTGGTGAGGGTCGTTTGGGGGTCGGTGGTGTTCTCTCAGGGCAGGGGTTGAACGCTTCAGCGGCGCCGAGGGTCATTTAAATAGAATACGCTTGCTTCCTTAAGGGTCGAAGGTCAATAACGCTCCGCTCCGGCCACTGACACACGCCGTGCAGCCACGGCACTGCTCTCACAACTGCACTCATTTCAGGACTTAAAACAATCAACTTCAACTTGAAATAACCTTGCAAAGTCCCACAGCCAAAGCCAAGCCTTAACTTACTAGTCAGTCTTGCTTCACTGTCTTTGTTCATCTTAATTATAAAATTCAAAGTTTGGCTTCCTAACACTTTCAGTTTTCTCTTCCAGATCTAACAAGCCAATCGGACCGAGGTTCGAGACTAACCTAAGTTACCCTAACCCAGTCACTAACAATCTGATATCGCATACCTCTCGGGCAGCAATGAATTATGCAGCAACGTTTCCCAAAGTAAAAATCGCTGAAGTTTCCGCGAAACTCTCTGAAAAAAAAAGAATTATCTTAGTGTTTCGTCCTTGTGTCCTCCCTTCCGAGAGACATGTTTCGAAGTGCAACTACCCAATGTCAAACGTAGTTTTTTTTTTGCATCACCTTCACAACAACGGCTGGATAATGATTGGCAATATTTTTAGCATTTTATACCAGAAATTCAGGAGAAAAAAATGATTCAATGCATCTGTTACATCAGACCTGAACAGACACAATAATCTTTATGAATTCAACTGTAACGTACCCTCGCCAACAGCATCCCATCTTGACCTGGCTCTAAGCATCCCGACTTCCAATTATTTTGTCGAACAATGAAATATTAATGAAGAGTGATTATTGCGGGTCCTAAAAGTCAGGGAGTCACCGCCCCCGACGCCACCGCGCCGCGCCGCGCCGCCGTTCTGCCGTCTCTCTCGCAACAAAGGGCTTCCGCCGGTCTACCTGCACATCTCTCCCTCACACCTGGACCGGGCCGATCCCCTCGCCTCCCCCGCTATTGCGTTACTCAAACAAAGCGCGCGTTGCAGGTAGACAGACTGACACTGTCAAAGACTTGATTCGCATGCCATGCCGGGGATGCAAATGTGCTAGACGTCGAGCCGTTAGCCGTTATCCTATGGATCGTCTACGATGCAGCGGACTCTAAAACCTACAGCCCATTTCCAGATAACAGGTCACATCGTGGTTTGAGGTTTGGAAAAACCCTCAGTTTTTGTGAAAATTTAGGAATTTATTTTAACTTTAGATTTATAATTTCGACATGGTTTGGTATTTATCTTTCTATCAAGTACCGTCTGCAAATAACCTTGTAAAGTTGGCCGTGGTGGTAATATATGTCCGACCCTTGCTCGAAAATTGCTCAAGATACCTACGTTAAAAAAACGTAGGGAATCATCAATATTGCGGGGTCTGAGTAACTTGAGTCCCGGTTGATACAAAAGTTAATGCAGGGTAAAACTTGTTTTCTCGGTTACTCTGCCTCAAATACTTGCCTTATGGTTAAAAATCCCCTCTTTTGCGGTGAACTTCTAAATTCCTTAAAATCCTGTGGTATCCTACAGCCCTTATGATTTACCCTCACCTCAAGATGTTGGGTACCGATCCTCATGAGGGATGAACGCAATTTGAACTGAATGTATGTTTTCGAGCTTTGTTACTACTGCTTATTTTCCAGTGCTCCTTGTAAAAGGAAAGCGCCGTTCTGTCTTCGCGTTGAAATGAAAACCGGAAACGGAAAGGGATAAACCAACGAATGCGTTGGTGAATTCTTACTTAGCGTTAAAGTTACCAAAGGGTTTTAGAAGGCTTAGGCCTTCTCGTAAAAAGAAAAAAAGGGAAAAAAAGAAAAATGACCTGCTGGATTCGAAAAAGCGAGGCGAAAAGTGGAGCACTCCGAAGCAAGCCACAAGCACCGGCCCTCAGACTTTATCTCAGACCCCTTTTAAGAACCAACTTAAATGCATTCCATCGATCGATCTTTAGAACATATACGATTGTCGGTAAATAGAGTCCAAACAGAAAAGGGGTCCAGTTCATTACAAATTCAAAGTGCGCGGGCTTTTCGATTTTCCCGCCAAGCGCCTGACCACTCAGGCCTGCCAACCCCACACCTTCGCTTAAATGCAACTTAGCGATTTCCATGTCAAAAGTAGACTTTTCTCGCCCCGTATCTTTATTTATTGGCTATTCTTGGACACACTTCCTAACTTGAAAGGGTCTCGTTTGTTTTGATCAATTTATTCCGTTGGTCATCCTGTAAAACGGAGGCTGGCGCCTCTTTTGAATAGCTTTAAGTCGAGAGCGTACCACGCCAAAGCTCCTTTACTTGAGATTCATTTCCAAGGACGAAAAATACCTTCAATACCGTGCTTGACGTAACATTGACGTAGACAAGAATTTTCCTAATTGGCATTTTTAGCCTTCATTAAGACGAGCAAAACCATAGGTTAATTTGCTTGAAAGTTTGCTCCGCAATATCCTGAGCAGAATAGAAAGGAGAAAAAGTCTGATAATTTTTTCTCAAGAAAATAAATTATGGAATAATAGCCAAAATGGATACTTGACGCTAAAAACATACCGTACGTACAAAATATTGTTCTTATATGACACATATTAAGCATTCATTAGATAATTAAAAAAGAATTAAAAAAGACAACCAAAAAAAGAGTCTCGAATATGGCCATGTAAAAAAAAAATCGCTTAAAAATACTTTTTTTAGCTTCTATCATTTTCACCCCAGATAATAGAAAAATGAAATAAAAAAATAAAGAAAAAGAGCATAGGACGTAATCGTGATAATATATTACACAAATAAGCATATTTATTAGGAACAAGCTTTGAGTGCAAAGCAATAGTTAGACACGATCTTTTCTTGGCGTTTTATTCGTAAGGGAGGCGAGTATTTTCGGTGGTCCCGTGAGATGATGGCCATCCCATATTTGAAGGGGGTTGGAGTAGTTGAGTGTTTGCACTGGATGCGATGTAAACACGCACTAGGCCTAAAGGGAACGAGGAATTTCCTGGAAGCGGAAATCAACTTGTTCGTTTCCAGGTCCGGAGACTTTATGAAAATAGAAGGATCCTTTGAGAAGGGCGATGCGAAGTACGGAGTGCGGGCCAAAAGGGGCAAACACTGGCGGCCCTTTAATAAATATTTGAATTGCAATTCGCTGGACTGGTCAACAGGCTGAGAGGCAGCAGCAGCTCTGCGTACTGTTAGCTTCTATTCCAACTTGACAACCCCCAGGGGAACAGCGACTCACTTCGCGCTCCCGCCAACTTGCTTTGCGTGCCAAATCGATACAGTGATACACATTGTAATTTCAGGGGTTCAATGTCCCACTTTTTTTTTGCTCTACACATATTAAACAGCTGAGTAGATTGCCGTTGGAGCGAGGCCCAAAGCACCAACTCCGACATGACCTGATTGAGGCTACATTTACTCATAACAGCCTAAAGTACTTGGAGAGAAATTTAGCTTAAGAGAAATTAGAAGGATTTTTTTCATTAAAATGCGCAATTTTAAGTTTCGGAAAATGCTTAATTTATTAAATTTCAAGTTTCCAGGGGGATGATTTTTTTTACATTGTGACAATATTGAACTGCAAAGATCCTCTAGTAGAATTTTCTGTTTCCGAACGGCATCGCTGGGCGGTAATGGGTTAATATTACGACCACAGAGCTGGATGCCAAGCCTCAGTACCGACGTAAGGCACTAAGCGCGTTACCTAACCTGAGTTAGCCTAGAGCAGGGCAACGTTAGTCTGGTCAATAGTATCTAGGTCAACCTAATCAAGATCAACCTAATTTGCATTAACCGAATCTTGGTAAACAAAAACTATCCTACCGCGGTTGTCGGTCATTTTCCCTCACACTAATATCCTTTGCGGATGATAAATTTTAGAGCAGAAAATATTGTAGAAGTTCGGTAGATCACAAGTGGTAAAACATTATACCTTTAGAATTTAGGACAAAACATGAGCTAGAATTATAATGTCCCATTCATTGATGGGTGACTTTTAGGGAATTTTTTTTGCCTTTTATAAAGTACTAAAACTTAACACATTTTTTTATCAAAAAATATTTTGAAAATCTTAGTGAGGCTTTAATTGGCAACAAGATGTCCCGAAATGGATAATGGCAAAAGTTGAGTTCTTATGTACGTTTACATTATTTTAATCACGTTCAGGTAAATTCAGATGAGACAGAGAGCATAAATAAGATTGACTTGCTGCTAAACGCGATTGCTCCTAAAAACCGGGGTTATTTGGGTTCAGTAGGATTGACGTTGTACCCACCGATTTGACGGGTCAACATTTCTTAAATCCTATTAGTTTTATTGTAATAAACTTGTTAATGGAAGACCGTTGAAAGCTGTGGTCCTTAGCAGCCGAAGGCAGACTACTATCGAATGCCTATTTCCTCGTACGTGACTATACTTTCAAGTCCCTGATGGATTTTAGCAGAAAAAAACCCTTTCATACAAATGACCTTAGGTTGACTTTGCACTTTTGGTCCCGGAACCACGAGCCCCCTCCTCTAGAGGCCTGACTGGCCCTGACTCGACCCATCCCCATCTCTGCCAGCCACAAGCATGGAATACATAAAGGTCCCTCAAACTGACTTCTTCAGGACTAATATTTCGGGACAAATCCAAGGCTTCCTCAGGACGTTTTCAGGATGCGATCCTCACCACAAGGTCCTCAGCACGGAGTGTGTAGACATGGTCCAACCTACACCCCGAAATGGGATCATTCGTCGTCTATCTGTGACTGGAACATGTTCAAATGAAATCTTATAAGGAATAGGATTACAATATTTTCAAACCATCTTAGGAGGAAGTTTTTTCAAAAATGAAATGTGAATATTTAATTATCTGCCTCCAGGTCCAACAAGAAATATCTCGTCAAACTATGTTAGTAATTGTAAGTATTGGTTAATTTTGCACCGCACCGGTCAGTAGCACATTTTTCACAAGCACTTTGCGTGCTACCCTTATGGGGCAATGGATTGATATTTGAAGGACTAATAACCATTTTAAAAAAGACGCATGAAAAACAGAATTTTTAATAACGTTGTTCATGGTTGCTCTAAAATATGTTCTTTTTTTCGGCGAAAAATGTTCTACTACATTTTACTCGCAAGGCTTTCCCTATTTAAGAGCTTAACACGAGCAAGCTTAACCATACACTTGTAATCCTTTTTCAACTTATTCAAAATAGAGGTCTCTTGGCGCAATTACCTCGTTTCCAATGGCAAATAATCCCTAACCGGACGTACTTCGACAGCAAGAAAAATACCAATCAGGTTAGCCTTCAGGCAATCAAATTAAGTTAGGGTGTTAGCAAACAAAGTAGAATAACGTACCAAGTTTAGCCATTGGTGGAGTGTTATACGATCGAATTTTAACACACGGTAAAGCAAGATTAGTAGTCTGAAGCTTTAAAGAACCAGGCTGTAGTCATTTCTTGTCGACGGATAAAGGAAGAAGAAAAAAAAAGGGAGGATTATTAACCTCTAATTGCCCACCACCATCGCTACACGTATAAGGCCACGGATCCCTCGTCTTAACGTCCTGAACAACCAAAAGATTTCCGTTTATCTTACAACCTGAAAACTAACTGTAAGTAGACTTCTAAAAAGCTCCTCTCGCTCCTAAACCGAAACGGAGACGTTCGACGAATTCCTACTTTATGCTATTGTGCGCACAAAATATACAGTAACCTCAGCCACACTATCTCAGTTGATGTCACATTCTGGTATCCCAATATTCTAACATTATTTAATGAACATCACGCTGTACCCTACTTGCGGCGGGGAAGTACAGGATGTGTCTTTTACCGAGGGGCTAACAACTCGCTAAATATATGTAAACTATTACGCATTTGGGTTCTTGCGTAATTATTATGGCTATTGCGCGACTATTACGTAACTATTCCGCGACTATTGCGTAATTACTACGCTTGATTTAAGGGTTGTATTAATCATTCTTTAAAGTTCACTTAACAATACTTTATGGGTAGATTTCACCTCTAGGCGGGTTTTTGCCCTACAAGACACAAGACATACACGACAGCATTAAAAAAATAGAATTGAGCTTAGTCAAAAAAATATTATAATATCACGTTCCTGTCTACTATGCACGCCTGTGTGTTTAGAGGGTACGTATAAGTGTGCCCTACCTATCGTACGCGTATACCAAATCTGAAGCCTATCCGCCCTTCCAAGCTTGGTAGTGGAGGGTGTTTGCTTTGTATTAATGCCCGATAGGTGACCAAAATATCACCATATTGAGCAGTAAGACATATTCCCTTCTCATTTTTAAGGGGATCGATGTCTGTTTGTAAGACCTTTATTGTTTGTGAGTATAACTTAGACTGTTACGGTTATTGCGCGACTATTACGCGACCATTACGTTATTATTATACGCAGAGTGTACACCGTATTACGCGAATTATTAGGCCTACCTCCTCGCTTTTACGAGCATATCAACAATGGAGTTATCGAGACGTCCGAGCAATTCCTCCAATGTAAAGAAAATCAATAAACATACAAACAGACTTAAGTATTTGGTGGTTTTTAAGCTTTAGTTGAGTTTCATGTATGAATTGATAACTCAGAATTAGGTAGTTTCCCAAACTCACAAAACGTGACAGGTCAGTGACTGACATAGGAACTTGATAATATTTGGCGTCTAATTCCCAGGCACGAATGAAAAGCCGATACCACTCACCTCAAAACACGATACAATGTCATATTTTTCCAGGTACATCCACTGTCTCTCGTTTTTATACCAGTCTTTCGTATTCGTTCACTGAAAATCCGCCTGTGTAGTCTGAGCCTAGAGATGCTGTGAGTCGTCTGTCTGTTTACTGTTTTCCTCCAAATTCGATGAGTTGTGTGATATCTCCATTCTGATATCTTTTGATCCATTTGTAAATCCTAATTTTTGAACGAGTTGGCAAAGTTCATTGTTTTGTAGCAAAATTTGAAAGTGGCGCTGAAAATGAAGGTCATTATTTGAAGAATTTTTTATGAGCGGTTTCCAGCACAGCATCCCATTTGTTTCCCGAGTGCGTTTCCGGGCGCGTATCGAATCTCATCTCATTATGGCACTCAGCACTGATCACCCGCGCAATTTGAATTTTCACTGCGGCGGGCGGGCGCCTCGGTCGGCGGTGGGTCTCTGAATCACCACGAATCCAGATGAAACCGAATGGAACTAATAACAACCAGGCAGGCATTCCTTTTGCGATATTAAGAGCAACTTACTTCCCTCTTTCATTATTTGCAATGTTGGCGTAGCCATGGCAACACACCCCCGCAACGGCACTTCTGGAGCCTGAGTGTGTGTCCCACATAACGCTGCTCTGTGATCTATAGAGGAACCATTTGCGCCCGGCTGGCTAAACTCTTATTACTTTTTCGTTAATTACGATAAATTGCAGAAAACGTATCTGGTGTGGCGCGGCAGTGACCATTTATAAATCATGTGTGGGGTGCTCGAAGTTTCCTAGCACGTCTCGAAAATATGGCCAAGCTAAGTGCAGGACTATCAAGTTACATTGGGCGTAGTCTAGTGTAGTCTACAACGAAACAAAACTAACCGAATTAAATAGTACAGTACCATCGATCCACCCAACGAACCACAATCTATCCTCAGACTTCCACTTTAGATTTGGAAAATTGCCCCTCGTCAATGTAAAATGTAGGCCCCCATTGTGACGTTCGATAGGATATCAGAAAATATCGGTAGCTGATAAAATATAACAAGGGACAGAAGAAAAAATTCAACACCTCTAGAAAAGTACCTATTTTCCGGAGTAAAAGCATTTTTGACGGGTTTTTGGGCCCAAAAATCCTGGGTCGGCGTATACAAGGAGTCGGCTAACACAAAGGCACAACGCAGTAAAAACAAAACACCCGTTTTGGGGAATGCTATTCCTGTTTTGGGTGTGAAACTAAAACGGGGTTAGTGCGTATTGAGGTAATTTTTCGACATAGGCCTATGTTCAGCCACATCAATGGAAAGCTCTCGCCGAGACATCCCGAATGATATGGCTGAACACAGGCCTATCTTGAAAGATAACCAAACTAAGCCCTAACCCCGTTTTAGTTTCACACCCAAAACAATCATTCCCAAAAACGGCGGTTTCGTTTTTATTGTGAAAATACAGTTTCCTAACTTGATTCAGTTCAGCTTACATAAGCCTACCTTGTGATTTTTTTAAAAATAAAAGACTGGTTAGAATCTAGCTATTTGACGCAGAAACGTGCCTATATTTACTACGAACGATTTTAAACAACGCGTTTGCGATGTTTTATAAGTTCAAGAGTGTCTCAGTTTTCTTTTACTTAAACTAAAAAATGTGCTCTTTTTTGGTTTATTTTTAGCTTATTAAAGGGAAAAAATGATCAAAGTTATTCTTTGACGATTTTTAGCCGAAAACCCATATTTCGCTTGTACCTGTACACCGGTACGAAATTAAATTCTTCAAAATGCTCTCAAAAAATCGCATTCGGTTTTATACGGGTCGGCTTACACACCCGAATAAATGCCAAAAAACCAAATCAATACGAAGATAAAATCGTTTTATGGAGTTGGCTACCGCTAGCCTTTACCTTAGTTACGGACGTACCTGTAAACTAAATAAGCTTTTTTCCTCTATCTTTTTTTAACCCCGTTTTGCTCTTTGTCTCCTAAGCTATTTAGCTTGAAACGTAGGCTGGGATAAAGAATGTTAATTTTAGGCGTGTTGCACGAGATGGCACTCGAGAAGAAGTTAAGCTAAACGGTAGCTAGAATTGTTAGCAAGGGCATACAGATCGTAACTACCAAACAGACGTCCATTATTTTTGCGGTGTCTGCTCGTGTTGCGTCAAAGTGTCTGCAAAAACAACTGCTTTGTTTTAATTCGTCTAGTTTTCGCACCGGTACGAACAATTATAACTCCTAATAGGAACTACCCAGCGTTGCCGAAAAAGTAGCTTTCAAACCAGCGTAAATAATTGCTGATTTCTAGAAGACGTTTTTGCAAAAGTATGGACGTGATGTCATGCGAGAAATTCGCGTAGCAGATTTTGGATCTGCTCATGTCCACAAGTTAGTAACAATAGGCATACCTTGGTGGGTACGATTTTGCAAGGTGAGACCGCTGGTATCTAAGAGCAGGCTTAAGATAGAGGTAGGTCTGAAGGCTGTCATAGCTACTATATGGCCAATTCTACATTGCAAAAATTACCCGTAAATATTTACCCAATCTAGCAAGTAATAAGGCGTCACAATTAATGCAATATTTGTCTTGGCATCAAAAAATAATAATTTAATGCTCAGTATTTGGAAGAAAATGTTGTATTTTCTGCCCAACATTTTGCTAATTAGATAAATTAATGTTCATCGAAATGTTTCTCTTTCTTTTGCAATCTAATAGAAAAAATAACATAATAAAAAACCCCTGAGAAAACCATTTCATAAAAATGTTGTCCTTCTGAACTCACCAATAGAAATAACTTTTCAAAGGTTTCCGGGACCATACAGAAGTAAAACGCCCTAAAATGTCCAACTCGAACATTATCACTCACCACATCGTCGAGTTCTCCCGATGCGAACCTGTGAATGTCTAACTAGCGCATTAAACAAACATGAAAAGATTTTCAAAACTTCTTTCCTTGTAAAGAGTCACGTTTTAAATGCAAGAATACTTATAGGCAGGCTTCAAAAATTAGATTGTAAAAACTTTTTCCTTGTGAAAAGTAGCGTTCAAATGCAAGAATTCTAATAGGCAGACTTCGAAAATTAGTGTGCCGAAAAAGTTTGTGAAAAGGCGAGTGTAAAAGAATCTTAACCCCGTCGGTGGCCTTTCAAAGACCGCCGCGCTGGTCATTGTTTGCCGAAGCGCCCCCTTGCGGATCAACGTGGAAACTGGGTCTGACGTCCGCCGACGCAGCGCGATGCGAAGCGAAGCGACGGCCAGCTGTCCGCATTTGACGAATCCCCACTTATTTGCATGTTTGGTCCTTTGATTGCGCGCCGCGCTGTGGCTGTGCCGCCCGCTTCCTCGGCGGACTGGACATGCCTTGCGTGCCGATTCCGTTTAGCGGCGCAAGAGAGCGGCTCTCTAAAAGAGGGCTGAATGAAGCGGAAGCGGGAATTTTGAATGGCGAACTTTAAGAATGAGTCGTTTGTGAAAAGCAAATCTACGATGCCACACAGCCTTCAGCACACTACAAAACTGCACGATTATCTTTAGCAACACGTTTTGGATAAAATAAAATAATTTTCAGCTGGGAAAAATAATGAATATTTTTGGAGTAAAAATGTTAAATATACCTTGACAATTTTTTTTTCAGATAAATGTAATTTTCTGCATGGAGCAAAATCTCTTGGTTGGGGAAATGTGACTGAATGCTGCGGTAAAAAAAATGAATAATGATGTAAACCACGATCGAGTTTACATTTTCGTGACTTCCAAAAGAATTTTTTTGAGAAGCAGCTATACTAAATGGCCTCTTAAAAAGAGGGGTGGCACTTTTAAAGAGAAACAAATAATTTGTCAGCCATTGAAAGTCACACTTAAAAATTCAGCACCGGAAATTTCTTGTCTGATCACCGTTGGCAGGTTTCGAAGGATCTGGCTGCCAGTTAACATTTACAGTAATTTAGCAACTTAGTTTGGGGACAAAATTGATGTCTATAGTTTGCTTGGTGTTTCCATTAGAGGAGGCGCCCTCCTCTCATGGTGTTTCTCAAGGCTTTTTTTTTTTTTTTTTTTTTTAAAAAGGTGCCCAAATTTTGGAAAAGGGTCGCGAATTTTTTTTTTTTTTTTATTTTATTAAAAAACCAGGGGATTTAATTTTTATATTAAGGTTTTTTTGGAGAATCC
>Ga0058701_10001687_pt1 | contig 16012 bp, 7 predicted proteins | sample AgamicOrMae_FD_97039 | JGI IMG/M metagenome (GOLD analysis project Ga0058701, IMG submission 97039) | Agave microbial communities from Guanajuato, Mexico - Or.Ma.e | ecosystem: Host-associated > Plants > Phyllosphere > Phylloplane/Leaf | place: Guanajuato, Mexico | collected 2012-06-04
AAAATATGTTATAGTATCTCATAAAAAAAAGGACGTCAACTTTTTGAAACAACGTCCTGTACCGGAGGATGCTGAGGTTGACGGGGAAGATACAGATGCTACAAAGCTCATTCTTTCGTACGGACTGCTCCCATCACCAATGCAACCTTGCAATAAGCCAGATTAGTTAGGGCATGCTAAATAGTGGAGTTAGAGCAAAAATCACAATTTATCTCAATATCAGCTTAAAATTGGCATCTTCATGGCAATATTACTTTTCGAACTTCTTTGGACGCTTGGGTCGATGACATGGGTGGGTAGTGCTACAAGCAGACTAGTTTAACTGTCGGAAACTCACTACCATGTACCTGGCTGCGCCCCAAAACAAATCCCTAAAAATATGTAGGTACAGTAACTAAGAGAAACTGTACTTACACGCGTATCTCGACGTTTAAGAACTCTGTAAGAAAAGTTTCTCGGTTTTTAAAACTTTTCGAATTGGAGCGCCTTCAGTATGAAAAATCTCAACTTTTTATACCCTTCGTGTTCCACTCGCGATTATTTTTACGATGCAAGACTATAATTAACCATGGCGGTTACAGATACGTCGCGGTAGGATAGGCGAACTGACACTACGAGCTTCTCACGTAAGTAAAAAGCCATAGTTTCTGATTTAGAATTTATGTTTCGAATTGGAATGGATTTAGTCTTGAACTTTTGGTCCGTTTTGGGTATTATTTCTGGTAGAAAACGCGAATTTAATAAGATGCCACTATCTCATTGAAGAATAAATAAGTATGGGATTTTAATCGAGTCATCATATACAGCCTAAACAAGGTTAACAAGCCGATTCGGATGAATGGGACTGAAAATATAAATATTTTTTGGTGGATCAGGGTAGATTAACCCTTTACCGCCCAGCGATGCCGTTCGGGAACAGAAAAAATATTTAAAAGGATCTTCTCAATTTAGTTTTCTCACAATTCAAAAAATATCACCCCTCTGGAAAATTAAAATTCAATTATTTAAGTATTTTCCAAAGCTTAAAATTTCGCAATTCAACGGGGAAAGGCCTTCGAATTTCCGTTAAGCTCAATTTCACGTTATTACTTTGAGCTGTTATGGGTTAAGTTAGGTTTGATCAAATGCCTTACATGTCATCCCATCTGAAATGTCGGCAAAAGTGATAACACAGAGTTCAAATCATAAAATTTTACTTGTTACCGCGTCTTGTTGATTAAATACGAGTTGCTCAAAGTCCCTCGGAAATCCGTGCATATGTAGAGAAGCAAAGCTAAGAGGCAAGATTTATAATGCGTGGTGGTTCAGTTTGTGTTTCTGCAGCAGCCTTCATGAAGGAATACGGCGGGACCGATTTTGCGTTTGTTGTTGTGTGCAGTGCATGGGGATACGTCTAAGACAAATGGGCAAACGGTACAGTAGCTATACGAATTGCTGAGGAATGTTTAGCGACCGAAGCAAAGCGAGGCAAGAAGAGAGATGAGATTTACTTGGCCTGCGAAATGGAATCCGGCTTCCCAAAGTGTTTTTCCCATGGGATTTTCCCCATGGGATTTCTCTGTGGCGAGGCCCCGAAGATTGTACTTTCTTTGATGCGAACAATTTGGTAGGCAGCAGTAAGTTACCATTTTGGGCTGATTTGCTGCAAAACTAAGGGTAGAGAAAACCAAGATGGATGCAAAAAAGCATCTGTCATCCTGCAGACTTACTAAATTTCAATAATTGCATTTGCTGGGAAGCATTTTACGTTTCGTGCACAAATTGAGTAAAGCGTTACCGCAAGGCAGACAGCGGTTAAAGTATATTAATCACCTAATTGGATGGATATCTATCGAAGCGAGGCACAGGATACCTAAAACAAATTGTTGAGCCTGCGCTTTGTCCTCTAGAGCAGGCTGCTGCCAGCGGCACTATGTTTCGAGACAGTCCAGCGAACAGACAGTGAGGAGAGGTATACGGACATTAACTTAGGGTACATCAGCCTACGTTTTAAATTGTACCGTAGCAAAAAAAAAAAACTTTTTAGGTTGTTTCATACCTATTTTGGGTATGAAGGTAAAAGAGAAGGAAAAGCGAACTTAGGTTATTTTACATATTTATCATATTATTAGACCTATCAAAGACCATATCAATGGAAATCTCTTCGTAAGAACTTTTTATTACAATGGTTTTGGGTCCGCATTTATTTTTAGAAATAACCAAACAACGCCCTTCTCCTCTTTTCCATGCATACCTAAAACAGGTATAAGGCTTCCTATTTTTTTTTTTGTCGATGTACAACTAATTATCAAAGGCTGAACCAGGTTACAAAAGAACACCTAGAAAATGCAACCCCTTTTAGATCAAAGAATTTCACCATTTTCACGGCCTGGAATGTTCTACTCCGCATTGCAAAGACGCTGAAAAGGATGTCAACACTGCAAACCAGTCAAATATAATCTACTCGGAATCGTGTCTCCGTGGCCTAGTCTTCCAAGGAAGGACTGGTTAAACACAGTTGTCGATCGAGTGTCTACCGAAATAGACCCGTTTGGAGCGTCTTTCAATCGCTTCTTTTGACAAGTTTCTGTCTCTCATCCCTTTGGGCTCCGAATCTAGCGCCGCATTACCACATGCCGGGCGCCGCCCACCACCGCCCTGCGTTCCGCTGACCCAGTCGACGCCACATTAATGCGACCTAGCCATTCACCCATCTATAGACACAAGTTTTATCCCAGAATAGCCGCTTTGGGTGTACCACGACAAAGGTAACGGATTGCACTCCGAAATCTTTCGCAGCCTCGATCTTAGACCACGCGCGTGCCGCCTCACCGAGCCGACCAATATCTGCTCACTCGAGCGTAGCCCGAAATAGCCTCATCCAGCGCGAAGCTTAATACCTCGTCTCATATATGTTCGCTTAAGCTTCCATTGTATAACCTAACCTAACCTGGCCTTGCAGATAATCTATTCGAACCCAAGGAGTGACAGCTCATGATATCCGGTATACGAAAGGTCTTGATATGCGGCTGATATCCTTGAAATTGTGGTAGCCGGGTACAAAGTTCCAGCTAGGTTATACCCTTGGTTTACTGTTAGTGTTATATTCCTACTCTAAACAATTCTAACCACGAAAAAAAAACTTTTAAAAAAATATGTTGAAAAATTTAGACGTGTAAGGTGGATACAGACAATTATTGTGCCTTAAAAAAAAAGATAACGAGGAAATTTAACGAGATAGTCTTAGGAGAAGGCTGCGTTTCGTTCGTTTCTTGGAAAGGCACTAATACATTTCAGCGATATTCCATTTGAAAACAGTTCTCCCCTACCTTCCACTTTAACCAGTAGCCTATATCATGCGGGTGCAATTTACCTCATTAGTGTACGATGAATTTCCTCCAACCACTTTTATCCGAACTACGCGCTAACGTTACTAATTGCTCGTACCTCAAAAGGTGCGTTAACATTTCTAACTTTATTAACCCCATGCTGTTACTCTTTGAAGTTTCCAGTTCTGCAAATAAGCCGGCACCAAAAAAAAAAGAGACATGTAAGTCCATTGTAACAGTATGAATTAAGACCGCTCCAAGCAGGGCACCCTAATTATTTAACTTAGTTCTCAAACTTGTTCTGAGCAACGAAATTGTACGGCACGGGAACTGGAATACGGAAAAAAGGTATCCCACAGTGAGCAGAAGAACCTAAACTAAAAAAAAATAAAAATTAAGGCAACGATTCTTTTTCAAAAGCAGCGGAGTGAAAGTTGTTGCAGTGTCTTTGGAATTGCAAGCCAAATCACCTTTTTTTTGTTTTGCTTTTTAATTTTTTCAGCGAAGCCTGCTGCGCCAAACTATGTAAATATATTCCCCTCCACAAAATTCCATAAAACGTTGTTTTTAAAACTAGGCAAACAAAGGAGAATTCCTGCGCAGCGCATTTGAGAGGTTTTCTATTCTCACAAAAATATATTTACGAGGATCTTCGACGAATGAAAACAAATGCATGTTTTCAAATGTTGGTTTCCTGGCTGAGGGCTCCTGCAGAAAAGGAAAATCCCTGACCTCATTCCCAGCAAAACATTTTCCTCAATGGAAGAATAAGTTACATTTCGACGATTTCCCTTCACGGAAAAACGCGTCGTGAAATACACTCGCCCACTGTTAGGCTACATTCTTAAATTCTCAATTTCAAGGGTATGGAATCTTCCACTTCTTGTTCCTTTTTTTTTTTCAATGTTTTGGTTGCCAAGTTAAGTGGGACAACGAAAAATGCACTTAACCTTACCTGCCAAGTCCATTGGGGCTTATCTTTAAGAGGTAGAATACCACTGGCAATGAAAAGTGACCTGGGGACACGACTTTCACGGATAAACGGTTTGAAAAGAAAATTCGTGTAGAGCAAAAATTTCTAAATAACAAAAAAAGGGAAAAAAATACGAAACTTGCAATTCCCGCACAAGCCATTTTTATAAGAAGAAAATAAAAATATTTTGTGTTTCCTATTTTTTAAAAAAAGTTACTCAATGTATGAATTACTTTCCTATCTCTTGTTTATGTTTCAGCGACACCAACAGGAAGCAACTTTAATCAAGGAGAAATTTAGTGTCGAATTTTTTAGAAAAATATCACTGTCAAAGTTTTTTGTACAAAAATTAATATCCTCTTGTTATAGTTAAATATGCACATCTGAGCACAAAACCAACAAAAATCGCGTACATTTTTTACAAAAAGGAAAACACCTTCAGCACCTCAAGATGGTAACGAAACTATTAAGATCTTCTCTGAAAGGAGGCGGGTTGAAAAAATGGAAGCTTTGGAGTTGATATTACTGTCTTAATTTAACAATAAAAAATCAATTGTAAAGGATAAAATCACATATTGTAATCTTGAACAAAGTTTTTTGAGGTCTGAAGACGCGACAGTTTCGATCCTGTAGTCGCGAGAGAAAAAAAAAGACATGGAGCGCTGTCCGAGGGAGACGAAGCCTTAGTAGCGTCTCCTCGCCGCGAGTCTCAAGCCATAATACCGGCGATAGAAGCAACGTCAGACAAATTAAAAATAAGCTACAAGCCACGGGGGTTCCCAGAGCACCACAATCTCTTTAGGAAGTGCATCTCGCCAACAGATAACCCAAGCGGATTGCCCACAAATTTTCTTTTCAAATTTTTCAAAGCCGAAATTGAACGGCACTGATTGTGAGGTTTTGAAAGGGTTGCATTTCCAACCTCTCGTGTTTCTTTTTATGAATATAAATATACTTCAATACGGATAAGAAGCAGGGTTTTATAGATTCTCTTTTGCTCAAAATTATCAACATCGTTTAACAATTCTTTTTTTTTCTATCATTTACTTCTAGCAACAAAATCGTGTAAGACACAATCATATTTTCTTATTGATTCTAAGAAGTTATTTGGCCACCTTTTCATATACGATAATTCTGTCATTCACTTAAAAATCTTCTTTTTGAAAGGGTAAGGGCTTTGTTCACATACCCATAGTTCAGTGGCACCGCAGAAAGGGGGTGGGGGGCAAGTGGTCAATTTTCAATCAGGAAGCAATATCGGTGTGATTAGGTGACAATTAGCGAGTATAGGGGTCGGATTAATATAGTGAGATCAAAGCCCAAAATAGTTCCTTATCAATCATTGAGGTTCATAGGATACTTTCCAATAAATAGCATATGGGCATCGAAAACGCGTTAATTCGATATAAGTACCAAGACATTTAACACACATTAACGTTTATAATGAATTCCTACTACAAACAATACCACAATAAAGGGCGCATTATTTTTTATTCAAATCAAAATATCGTTCCTTGCCAAAAAACAAGATAAGGAAAGCGAAAAGCGTTTTCTACATTCAATATAATTTAAGAAATAAACAAGTTCCTCCTTCCTCAAGGCAAAGAAATAAGCTGATATCAGAAGTAATACTCACAAGAAAACACTCCTTTGTGTAGCTTTGTACCATATTCTTGTATAAAGGCAAGATGAACGCCAAAAAAAGTTATTTCGATTAGTTTTGTGAAGTAGAACTACCAATAACAATATCTATATAAAGCTCTCCGCCAGCCCTTTCGTTGGATAAGGCTAAAAATAGGACCACCTTGAAAACTAACCAAAGCGTGTGTTTACGATGCTCAATACAAAGAATCTTTAAAAGTTTTTTTTTTTCTTATAACAGGTGCGTTCAGTATCCGGAATTTCCTCGATATCGCTGATTGGTCGGTCTTGCCGACATTTTGAAGGTAAAGCGGAGTCTATTCCCATAGAAAAGCTTATAAATAGGATGATTGAAGTATTCCAAATCATCAAGTCAAAGGCAGAAGGCCGATGGAGGTGAAGGGTGCAACATGAGTCGGCCTGGGGCAAAGGCAAGAGTTGGAGCAACCCGCCCATCTCCGTCGGCGGTCAGGTGGTGGGCGCACAGGTTCCTTTGGCGTCTGCCTCGCTGTCAGCGGTGGGTAGGTTGCAGTGCAGCGGCGGTGGAGAGGTGGGGAGGTAGGTAGGGAGGTAGGTAGGGAGGGAGGGAGGGAGGGAGGGAGGGAGGTGAGGAGAAGGACCGGTGGGGAGGTTGGCCGTCACCTAACTGATCGCGACATGTTGTCGAATGATTAATGAGCGTCTCCGTTACAAGTGCAGCGCTGCTCGAAAATGACGTCAAACGCCGCTACCACCGCTTGTCACTATGTCAATAATCTGGATAGAAGTCGACTTGTCGACTTGGACGACTCTCTGAGCTAAATGACTGTAGCGTTACCGCATGCTGCGGACCTGTCTTGGGAGTGTCCACATTGTGAAGTCCATGTGCGAAGTTCTCTGAGTCTGCAGAATTAGACAATAGGAAATCTCAAAGCCAATTTATACGGCCTCACAAACACAACAAAGGTTGAAGGGTTACGGAATGCAAAATTCACAAAGGTTGAAGGGTTACAGAATGCAAAATTCTATCTCATACAAGAGATTTCACGTTGCGCTGCAAGTCCTACAAAGAAATGCACAAAAGCAGCCTTTTCAAAAGGGGTTTCTGTTAGTCGAAGAGGTATCTGCGTAGCGAACGAACTTTGATGAGATTTTTCTTCTTCAGCTCAATGATTTGTTTCTTTCCATTTCTCTTATGCGTCGTTTCGCAAGGATAAAAATCCGCGGCGTTACTTCGCTCATAAAGGCTCCTCTCTTCAGAGAAGAGATAAACCTAGTCTTTATTTAGGATAAAATCCCCTCTGAGGCGGGACTGAACGACCTCTAAACAGTGAATACCAACTACAGTCAACGGAAGAGGATATTCAAACTTAAAATTCAGACGCTATCGCCGAGGTTTCCCAACGGGTTGTGCCACTATTGCTCGGTTTCCGCTCCCAGTCTACGGAAACATCGACGTTGTTTTTTCAGTTATCGCTTGTTTTATTGCCTGAATCAGATGGACGGGCGAGGAACGTATAAATTTCAATGGTCCCAAACTCCGGCCCGCCTAAAAAGGAGTGTTTTAGATGGGAGATTTGCCGGTACGGGGGAAAAGCTGATTGGTGTTTATTTAGCGGAAAGCTCCCGAGACCACGGCGGGTCCGTGAAGAAACTGGTTCCAGGCAAAAACCGAACCGCAGTGAGAAGATTGCAGAGAGACCCCGTCGAACGGAAGTCAAGGTCCTGACTAAAAACCGAACCTCAGTAAGACAAACAACTGGAACAAAGCGTCTTTGTATGTTCCCTCGGGGAGTTAGCCTCCGTGCCCTCAAGGTCAAAACTGGTTCGGAATGCGCATTCGTATTGTGGTCACAATGATATTAGCCGTAAGATATAGGCTATCAATGATGACGAGTTTCGCGAAGACAACAAAAACTATGTCCAAAGTCCATCGCTGAAATTCGGCAGAGATAATCACTTAGTCTTAGAGATAAGCACAGAAAAGTTTTGTCCTTTAATCTAGCCAAATTGGCTACCCTACTGAAAATCAAACTATTCATGTTCAGGTGGTACTAGCAGTCGATAAAGTATTGACCGCTCCAATGTTGTTAAACCTCCGTAACTTTTAAAGATAAAATTTTAATAGATTTGAACGGAGATACGTCAGAAAAACATGAAATAAAACCGCTAGATCTTCGAGTGATCTATCAATTTGATCCGAGCTTTTTTGTCGTATCTCGTTTCGTTCCAAAGTTAAGGAGGTTTTTAAAAAAAAATGGAGCGGTAAATACTTTATTGACTGCTAGGACTGCTAATACATGGGTCGAAATTCTCCGAGACTAAACTTTCAACATCTATTTTTTTTCTGCTTGATTCTTGTAGAGCCCACTCCACATATCAATATTTTGAGCTTTAGAAAGCTTCTCTTTTAAATCTCGTTTCCTTTCATTTTCCAAACTTAACCTCTTAAGTGTTTAAAAAGAAGAAAAATCCTAAAAAAATAAACAGACAATCGCTTTTTGACGGAACAATAGGTCCAAAAAATGAACTAATTAAGTAAGAAGAGAATCCTTGCAAACAGCTAAAAGCATGCGTCCTTCCTAAATCATTATTTAGGTATTCGGTTTCCGTTTTAGGTGAGACCTCGCGTCCTACTCTAACACTGAATACGCTTTCCAGGAACAGTGGCCAATCACAGACCGGTATTCAACGTCGTTTGCTTTTCATTCTCAGCACGCAACCGAATTACAGAGTCGAATATGGCCGTGTGACCTTTTCACGCGAGAAAAGTTCGGTTCGAGGAAAAATTCCGGACCGTACAGCAGGCTTTGCGGAGCGATGGCTAATGATGTGATTATCAGAGCTGTCCAAAGGAAGCACCTTCTGGTTTTGCCAGAAAAACAGAGGCACGCGAGATTGAGAGAAGAGGTCTTGAAACCAACGATGGAGTTGGAGGGCAAAAGCACGGGTGGCCGCACCGCTCTGAGATGGCTCCACCAGTTAGTTTTTAGTGCCGCATAAAATGGTAGACTGAGAAGAAAGTATTCTAAGGGTGAATTTTTGGCCTGAGGCCGGCGAGCCTCGGTGGCGCACCCGGCAAAGCCAAATGGGAATAATATCATCTTGCGTTTGTCTCCAGACGGGCTGAATATTTGGTACAACGATCGAATCTCGGCGAGGGCGGCCGCATAAAGGGCTCTTAACCTCGTCTCGTCACCAGGATCCATCCCAGCCACGGGTGGGTAAACGGTAAACTCCTTCTCGGAACCTCCTTTGCTATGCTGTCTCTCGGGAATGTCTCTTCATGGGAACACATCAAATAGCCTTTTTGTTCTTGATTGCTTTCTCAGTTTTGAAGGTAGAATCCTTACGTCAACAACCTAATATCGCCAAGCCAAGGGAAGAGATATTGCAGCGAGGCACAAAACCGTAGACCTAACTGAAATTAACCTAACGGTCGCAAGAACTTGCTCCCGAGAAGTCGCACCAGGCTTGGCAACATCCAGGCTTGGCGATAAGCACCTCGACTTGAGCGAGGAATTTCCGCATAGACCAGAATTATCCTCCCCTTCCGAGAGATGGAAAAAAGGATTACTGCAGTGCCTTATACTCGCGTGCGTGCACAGTGTGACACGTGCGAAAATTCCATCGCTTGCAGCAGGTGCTCCTCAGCTTCTTACAGCGTAACTTAAAAATTGAGGCAAACTTTGTCGAAGAAGAGTCCTCGTTCTGCCTTTGCTAAGCCGCTTGCCTGCACTTTGTTTACAACTCCTGGATCCTCACGGAGAAACAATCCTAAAATCATCAGGAAGTGTTACAACCCATGCAAGTCTCTTTCCGCATCTGCGACTTCACCTGACTTAGTTTCTTCTTGCACAAAAGTTGAGGAAGATCGCAGGAGTGGCCACAACGCGGACGTAATGTAAGGAGAGGCTGTTTTTATTAGGCACGTCACAAGGAAAGTGAGGGCCAGTCATCTTGGCAGCTTCTTCAGCGCTGAACTGTCTTTAAATTTGTATAGATTGAATTATTCTTCCGATATATTCATCCAGAGAACACTGCTATTCGACGGTTGTATTTCCTAAATCAACAAATGATTGAAAAGAAACTTAAACAGGACCATAACTCGGTTCCAATTTGTTGGCAGGATTGTCACCCAACTATAGCATCACGTTGATCAGCTCTGTCAATTATACTTAGGCTCGACATCACGGCACTTCTGGTCTGATTAGACCAATTAGCTGATAAAACCCGTTCAGCGTTGGGACTCTTCCATCGGCTGATTTAAGTAAAGATGTTTAACTGGAAAGAGGCTAACCTGAGCGCCCAACAATACGTGGGATGCAATTATGAACGGCTTTCTGTGGTCAAGAAGCAAGTGGAGGGCCTGCCTTCAAAGCTGAGTGAGTAATCCGCGGTTTCCGCTCGTGTTCCCCTAAAAGCATTATGCGGTAGCACCCCGACGTCGTGACGTCCAAGTCACTAGAAAAAGCGGCCTTAATGCGGCCAGCCTGGGCTCTGAGGTAAACACGCTCTTTCCTGTGACACGGGCTACAAGTTCGAAGTAGCGCATCGCCCAGGCGATGCATCCGCCTGTATGAATAATGGAAGTAACCCGACGGCTTAGTTACGTACGATACATCAATATATATCGATGCGTAAAATCCGACGCACATATTGGACAAGGGTATTGGCATATCGATGGATGAATTCCTCTGGGAGGAGAAGGGGCGTGCCAAGGGACCATGAAACAAAACACGGTCGGGGGATCATCCCACAGCACAACACGGTGAAGCGCTCCGTTTCACAAGATATTTTCGTGGCAGCGGGATCGTGGAGCAAATAGTCCGGGACTAAAAACATCACTTTACAGACGTTGCTTTTGATAGCAATAACCTGGGTGTCTAACCCTGCTCACTGTAAACCCCGAGTTCTTTTCACTCGCTTGCTACTACATCTGGTCTTTTCAAAACTTGCTGAGTAAAGCGCTTGCTCCATAGCTTGTCTGCCTTCTACGTTGGTATGTTTTTGGATATCACCATAAAAAGACGTAACTGTTGAGATAGTATATACCCTTGATAATGCCAAGTTCCTTGCGGCCGCAGCAAGGTCTTCACGGCCACGAGCCCTTTACAACTGCTCAAACTTCTTGCTGCACCTGGAAGTCGCTTGCTTCTAATGCAGGTCTCTTGCTCTTTAGTCAGAGCACTTGTCTGTTCCTTTCACCACTAGCTTGAAAGAGTTCCCAATGGTTAGCGACACATCAGCTATAGTGATTGAACACCATAGCTGATGAGCAATACCGAACGAATCTCTCCAGAGAAAAAGCCAGAAAGACAATTCTCAAGCTTCTCAGACCCAAACATATCTCACTCCAGGCGTTCTCAACAAACCAATTTTATTTCACGGCCCGCAGTCAATTTGTTCTAGGAAGACCCGAAATTGAATATTTTTTGTGTGCGGTTTTGCGGGCAAAAGAACCCAAATGGCAAACCTCACAGCTATGACGTCCTTCTCAAAACCTGCCCAGGGGAACGACAGCACTCCCAGTCCTGTCTTCTTTTGTTTTTTCTCCACTAAGACAATATTTTTTGCACATTTCTCAGGCGACGACTTGTTACTATGGCAACGCCTGCTTGCTGGATAATGTCTCCCTTTTTCAAGACAGAAACATTCGTTGCTAAAATGGTTACCACCGGCACTATTCCAGCGCACTCATTACACAAAGAGCCGCATTCGGGACGCAATTTTCATACAGCAGGCAAAGAAAGGGGGATCTACGGTAGAGAACGATGGACCAAATCTCTTAGGAAGTTTAATGAGAAGGTTGCGGGCGGACCGCTATAAAAGACTGGAATGTCTCCTAAAAAGAAGTATAACCCCATCACCTTGCCTCACAACCACCACTACCCCCCTACTTCGCATAACTTCGAAGAGATTTATTCCTACCTGTACAAGCATAGTAAAAGGCTATACCTCTCTAAGCTTACGGTAGAGACACTCTAAAATATTTTACGATAAAACACGAGAATGGACAGATTTCACTCGAATCTCCTTACTATATACCTTGGAGACCACGCTAAAATAGGTGTTTAAAAATAAAACAAGGAGAATTAGAGTCAGAGCACAGTAAAACAGGCTTTTCCAACTCATTACAAAAATGTTTACAAATAGATCAAAAAGAAACCGATCTCCTTCTTCAGAGCTCATTTGAAGCAATTTCATTAGTAGACGCAATGTTTTAGGTGAGCTTTTCGTTAGGAAGCAAATTCAAGAGAGAGTGCGATACGCAGGCCTTAAATATCAAATACAGATCCCAATAGATTTCTTTTTTCAATTTTAATACTTCTTCGGATATTTGGAAGGGTATAGAGTTACAAGCATTGCGGGCATGGATGGCTCAATTTAGTCTCTCGTGTCATAGAGTAATCAAAGCTTCTTGCAGCAGAAAGTTTTTAAACATACAACGCACTTTCCTGCTGTTTTAAATTATGCACAAAACCACGGCGCAGTTTCAAATTAACAGAACAGAATTCATTCCGTTTTCTTCCCAGTGGATAATTTCGCCGTAAAGATTCCCGGCTCTGGCTGATCCGGACGCGGCCGCCTAGGATCAGCAAGTTTTGCTTCCACCTGAATTCACCTGCTCTGTCCGTTTCGGCTTCTGCTTTTAAACGACAGTGAAAGTACGGCAAACTTTCGATTTAACGCTCGACAAGGAAAACGGTTTTTTTTTAAGTTTAATCAAAGAAACTAATGCTGAAAACAAGACGAGAAATTAAGCTGTGCCGTATGGCAGTGGCAAATGAGGCGTTCACTTTGGCTAAAAGCAAGAATTTCAGGGGGGAAAATCACTTGCACTTGCTCCCCCCAAAACCCGACGGGTTTTCGAATTCTAACCATAAAACCTACGTAAGTCGAATCGTCACCATCGTTAAAACAAACCCGCGCTGAAAAATGTACATATCCTGAGAACCAACTTACAAACTACCTCTTTTCCCCGAAGATTTTATTTTAAGTAGCATTAGAGACAAGCTTCTACAGCCAAGGTTTCAACGAAAATATTTATTAAATACAGCGCAAACTTTGGAATAGCTTTCAAAATCACACTTTCTAATACATCTTAATTAAATCCTTAAACAGCGTCCTAATGCAGTATTCGTAGAAATGGCTCATTGCTGTAAATAAAACTTGTTCCGATAACGTGTCCAGCACACTACCGCTCTTTATCAGGCTTTCTCAGAAAATCGCCTAAATAATAAAAAGAAGAAGAGAGGGAATTAAGGCAAAAAAGACATTGTTTACTTCAACATTAAACCCACAGGATTGGTATCGTTAGAAAGTCTACGCTATTAGAAAGTCTCTTATGAACGTTCCAAATAACACAACACTTTCTTTCTGCATGAGAAAAGCGTAGGTTTCGTTCACGTTAGGTTTCCTAAGCCTCACTTCACTTCCTTTTTTTCGATTCTTCTGGTCAATTCTTGCGCTCCTTCTTGACAGCTGTAAGCGGCATCCATAATTTGCGCCCGTCATAATCGGTTGACTTTCGTAAGTGCCCTGCGCCTCCATCTACTCTTGGCCCAAGTGACGAGAATTTAAAGGAACGCATTGCGAACCTAAAATTTGCAAATGGAGCAAAGCTTTTAAAAAAAGAAAGGGGCGTAAAGATGCATGAAGGTCGTAATTGGTGCAGCTGAGATCAAACTTCCTACGAGCGCGAAAAATTGCTTGATTGATGGAAAGAATTGTTGTTCCCAAATCTGCTGGTTGGAGGCAGATGTGACGAAAAACTTGTTCTGCTTTCCTGAGTCCTTCGTCGCTAACTTCTTGTCAAGGTCCACGAAGTGCTGATCCCTCCCTGCCATCCGTTCGTCTCGCCATCCGTATTTCCATAAGGCTAAATGATTTCACAGCCTCTTCTTTATCAATGTTGTGACTTCAATCCCGAAGTTTCGCGATGTTAAAACTTTTAGATTCTCCCGAGACGAGGCTTTTTTTCCACAACTTCAGCCGGCTCCGAAGTTTCTTAACATTTAACACTTCGTAAAGGTTTTCGCCAGCCGAGATTTGGTTTGCGAGAAGATTTGACTTTTTTGCTATGGTCGTAGAAGCTATCTCCATTGCGGTACACATGTAGCGAATGACAGGTGCAAGGGCCTCAACCTGGGAATAAGTTAATCTCAGACGGTATGTATGCATATTTTTTTCACGTCTCTTCTTTCAGCTCCGCGACGAAAAATCGGCCAATCGGCTCTATAATTTAGAGTGTAGTTTTTTCTTTGTTTTAATTTTCTTCTATATGAGAAATGATCCAGCTTTCATAGTGATGAACTTTTCTAAAAAGTTCCCCGTCAGGAGTATAGTGACTTCAGCACACACATTTCATCTCAAAACAAAGCTGGACTAAAGCGTCCATAGTGTCAGGAGATAAATTTATTCCCTTCCCACACAGCTTTGGCAATTAGCAGAAAAGGTTTCCTGTGAACGACGAAAACGCAAACATCGACAAATCCCCTCAAGTTAATCCAATAACGGTGCGGCAATGTGCAATATCCGAAGAGAAGGGTCGACCCCTCCAATAAAAAATTATGGAGGTGAGGACCATCAACATGTCGACTGGTGCTAATGACAGACGACAAGGCAAAAATCGCGAGGGATGCCAGCACGTCAGCTGGGGCTGACCAATCCGAATGAAAGAGAAAATTTCTCGAGATGATATGAGGCACTTTGGTCGAGAAGAGGGGTGTCATTCGCTCGAACAAAAGGCCAGGGGCATTCTGAAGGAGGCTGCTACCAGCCGAAAATGGAAATATGTTGCAGTGATCATTGTTAAGCAGCTCTCACGAAGTCCTTGAACAGACTTCCAAAGCCAAGAGATCCAGTTTTGCTCCTTAAGAGTTTGGCAATACGGATATTGACAAAAGACTTAAAGAAGGTGTTGAACTGATGCAGAATGTAATCTGGATTTTTCTACTTTCTAGTGAGTGAAGTAATAAATTTGAATGGTTCGATTTTAATATAACAGGACACAGCCAACGACAACCTACGTATTACGTCAATCGGAGGACTAATTTAGATGATTCAACGTTAAACTATGAAAAGTTTCTTTTACATGGACCTGAAGAAAGTGTAGTACTAGAAACAAAAACGATAATAGTGACATGCTAACATTTTCATAAAAATTATTCACTTGTACTCATTGAATAGCTTTGTTTACTTTCCCTAGGGCACCGTGGTTTATTTCTGTCGTACCGTAACCCAGTTTGATGAGCTAAGAAAGTTCAACTTGATGAAGTCGCCAGCCTCTCTTCGTAGACGGGTATTCAGTTTCTGAATGCCCGAACGCCCTCCACTCTTAATAGACAGCTATAAAAATGCCTGTCGGTTCTTTCCCTCGATGTTTTTAGACTGAGGAAACGATTAAGTGTGCGGTCTTGAGCGCCGACCATTTGGGTATTGGCCCCTGACTTTTCTTTCTAGCAAACGAAAGAAGGTTGTTGCGGGCAGCTTTTGCATCCTGAGACCGGAAGACGCGGATGCCGCGGGCAGGAAGTCGGGGGATGAGCCCCAGCCCATAATCATGATCACAGCCCAGTGGAGACCCTGGCCAAGGCACTTAGGGGGCCGTGAGGTCGCTTGCGAGCAGCGCTCAGCGCCCATCATTGAAGCTGGACGAACCAGCTGCTGGTAACAATGCCTTCTTTTTATTCGGAGTCATTTCATACGACCCTCCTTGAACCTCCTCTGAGGCTGTTGGATAAAGTCAACGGCTAGAGGCATATGCTGGTATATTAAGAACACTTCCTTTGATCATTTTTGCAGGATTACAGCGAAAATGCAAACTTACAAGGCTCTAATATCCTCGCTGCAGTTTGCTGACTGTGCGAACTATCATACATTATGTAAACTACGGTTAAGAGGTGAGTGCTCGCGGTACGCTGTATTGCGTGGTGATCTCTTCAACTTTCGAATTCGGGCGTGGAATATTCATAAACTTTTTACGGGACCTGAAAGGAAGTCCCAATAGAAGAACGGTTTCCGCAGTTCTGCTGTATGCGTATCGTAAAGAAAGCCGTTCTGTTGGGTTGAACTTTCCTCATACTCCATGGTTGTCACAAAGTAGAAA
>Ga0058701_10001688_pt1 | contig 16001 bp, 9 predicted proteins | sample AgamicOrMae_FD_97039 | JGI IMG/M metagenome (GOLD analysis project Ga0058701, IMG submission 97039) | Agave microbial communities from Guanajuato, Mexico - Or.Ma.e | ecosystem: Host-associated > Plants > Phyllosphere > Phylloplane/Leaf | place: Guanajuato, Mexico | collected 2012-06-04
GCAGTGGATTAAATTGAAAGAATATTTTACAGTTTATGGTCCACTTTTTACGATAACCCAAACATCCGGTTTCAATAGTGAAAAGATATTTTAAAAATTGAGAAGAGAGTTACGAGTTTTTTTTATGGAGAAAAGACTTGACTCAAATTAATCCTGAAGGACCGTACACGATCCATCGCAAATATTTACAAAAGACGAACATCTTAACTTGTGTATATTTCACACTTCAAAACTACTTTTTTTTTCGTGAGTTAGGTTAAGCTGGGCGCCCGGCACCTACACTGTAAAAAGTGAATCTTACATTCAGATGCAACAAAAGTCAAATCATTCGTCTGAAAAACTTCGATCCAAATATTCACTGAATTTCAGTTATATCGTCCCAAAAATAAGCAATTTATAAAAATTAAAAACGATGTCTAAAATTCAGTGAGTAATTGGACTGAAATTCTTTTCAGATCAGTGATTTGACTTTTGTTGCATCTAAATTTAAGATTCTATCTTTACAATGTATTTTCGTAGATTTTTCAGCCGGCTCCGGTGATCAAAGGTGTGGAACAAGCAAGAAAATGCAACCTTCAAATCTACGATAGAGGAACGTGTCTCCAATTGGCAACTCAGTAAAGCTCTCGAAAATTCGTAATCATTTTATGGAGGCGTGAGCAATGATCCCATAAATCTTTATTACCGAGCAAGAGTTGTGCCGCCGCGCCACCACGCCACCGTATCCAAACAAAATTAAAGAGCTAAAGTTGCTTAATTACGTTGGGTGCGCGGTACATCTACAGGTTCGCCTATTCAAAACGATGATCATTTATTCGTAAAGACTTGCCATTTTCAATCCGAGGAGGCGCATCAGCTGCAAAAGATAAGAAAACAGACAATTAACGTGGTATCGAAGGATCATGAGGTTAAGTCGACATATACAATGTGGTAATCAGAGGTACACTAATGGCAAATGTGTGTATCCTTTATGGCACCAAAATCATTTTTATTGTGAATTTAAAACTGTGATATAAACGACTTTTCAAGGTTGTACTTTGATCAGCCATGTCGATAAAGAGCTCTCGTCGACTTTGAGCACTATTTAGGTTAGAAAGGTCGACGTTTAGGCTATTGATCTCGGAAATTTTAAATGAGAAACGTTAGGGTTTTTAAGTCATGAAACGCCATGGATACGAGGTTTAAATCTTTGTGGCTAACGGGCTTAAATTTTGACTGTTTCTCTTGTAAAAAGTTTCCCTTGATAGTGGACTTACGCTTAGATGATCAAACATTTCCGACAGCATTTTTTTATCTAATAAAAGAGAAAAATTGCGTCCGTATAAAAAGAGAAAATCACTGTGAGAACGTTCCCCAGAATGTGCGGGTCATAGTTAACAGTCCATCCTCTGTGATTTCAATTGATGGAAGCATTAGTAGGGTAGCTGATCAAGGGCCTTAAAATGGACACGGAGTCGCCGGCATACACAGAGCAAATCTGTGGAAAACGCGAACGCATTTCTGCAAAGCACGAATCACATGCCAACTGATTTATTTGGGGAATCTCGAGTTTTATGGTCCGCATTCTTGCAGCATTTTATACTTTCCTCAGAGTTTTTCCACTGTTTTGAGCTGTAAACAGCCCATGGAAAAAATAATAGTAGTGTATTAAACATGACTACCCCCGTATATAGTTTGGGCTCCCCAATAGCCTGTTTTTCATTAAAGTAGCCTCCATGTAACTCCAACAGGTGATTTTATAGAAAGATTGATATTTGAAGTTTGTAGAATAGATTGCACAAGAGGTTTTCATGTTGGCTTGCCTAAATAAAACTCCATTTAGTTCGCAATCACTATTGTTTAAGACAATACACAATTCACATGTTTAGCTCGCGCGGTCGAAATTCACGCAAAATTAAGAGAAAAAAACAAAGGATAGGTCTGTGATGCTAACGAGTAAGCGCTCCTTCTAATTGGTGGTTCTACACAGTAAATCATAGTTTGAATCAATCCTCAAGTGAAAACTCATCATTCACATAAAGCCCGTAATAGCAGACCACCATCACGATGCGGTTTCAAATTGATTAAAAATTGATTGCACCTAAACTCGCACCTAATTTTTGGCCATATCCATGGACGCTTTTCATAGCCGCTAATAAATAAAAACAACCAGCACTGCTATCAGATCTAATTTTGATCGCTGTGAACCACTTTTCTCACATGTGAACACAAGTAGCCGTGATTCCCCATGGTCTATGATTATAAGACATCGCGCCGTTCAAGATGGAGGAACGTATTTTAGACCTCGTTTAGACATCTTCCGACCGAGATGGGTGCGAGTACGTGCAGTTATTCAACACACTCGTTCCATGTAAACAATCAGCAGGGTATTTATAGATGGGTTTTAACCTATAATCAGGGTCAAGAGCCTTGTCGCTGTTTTGGGGGCTTTCTTAAAAGGCGGTTCTTATGGGGGAGTAACCTGTGTTTAGAGGACATAACTGGATGGAAACGGGGAAACGAGCATTGTTGTTCCATCATTCATGAGTATGGTTTATTCACTTTGAATAAACCACAGCTTATTCGCCCGTATTGCCGGTCTGACAAATGACTTCCCTTTTGTTTCTGACGAGGCCGCTGGGTCAGGTTAGGGTAAGGGCCGGTCAAGGAGATTACGTTGGGCTTCCATGTGCCGCTTCTGTCGCGAGGGTTAGTGCTCGACAAGTGACTGGCTAGTACGGGTGCATATTCTGGATCGTGACAACAAAACATGCATGTTTTTCGAGCGTTATGATAATACGTCAGCCATTATTATAATAATCGTTGATAAATTATAAAAATAACAAAACACTAAATAATTTGAATAGTGTTGATTTCAATGTTCACACGCTTCTCTGCAAGGTTCACTGAAATGTGAATTGTCCCCGTGACGAATATATTAGCTGAAATTGTATGATAAATTCACAAATTAACAGGCTTACCGACGTTCAATCGTGCACAGTGAAAAGAAAACACCCGTTTTTGGGAATGTTATACATGTTTTGGGTGTGAAACTAAAACGGGGATATAGTACGTGTTTTGGTTATTTTTCAAGATGGACATATGTTCATCCACATCGTTTAAAGGTCTCGGCGAGATCTTTCCGTTATTGATGTGGCTTATCTTGAAAATAAACAACGCACTACCACCGTTTCAGTTTCACACCCAAAACAGGTATGTAGACCTCCCTGAAACGGGTGTTTTGTTTTTACTGAATGCAGGTTCAATTCACAAAAGATTGGTTTGTTGGGAGTTCATGAGCCATGTTCCTCGCTTTCCTATTGATCTCCTAAACGACTGCCAAGCCTGACACTTATTTCTTAGCGACGGGAACTGTCACGGAGTAATTAGAGACCTCAGTTAGGGAACCGTTAGTTTGGGTTGACCTATGTTATATCCCTTGTGCCTCGCTCTGCTCGACTTTTCAACTAAACGACTCTAAAATTCTATATTTCAAATTTACAGTGTATCGGTGCCCGACTTAAACACAGTATTGTGCACCGACTCACATATTGAATATCGGACATGTTCTCATGTGTAATTGCAATTCTACGGAGCTATTTCGTCTTGAAACACGTTTCTGATGCATCTCTGGTCATTATTAGATTCCATCGGGAAAATTCCCATATTCCCTTGAAGGAACTCGGCGCGGCGCGAGTCGAGTCGCCGGCGGCGGCGCGGCAACAATGATGCGATGCGCTCGCCGTATACGGCCCTGGGCCAAGCCCTTCTGCCACGTCACACTTTTATTTACGGCCAGCCCTTCACATACTGACAAAATAATATCCAATTGTGGCTGCCACGGGCCAGGCCAAGCAAGCGGGCATCTGAATACCAGCTGCCAACGAGCCAGGCACTGACTTCCTCAGTCAGTCATCCCCCGAAAGAGTTCAAGGTCAGGGACTGTTGCCCACCTGTGGCGGTGGCCGACACTTATGACTGTCATAAACTGCACCTTCATTTCTTAATAACTTTAACAGGAGGTGTTCCTATAACTAATGCATGAAATTTTTTGCAGTTTCTTTGTAAAGCCAGGGTACATCAGATCTACAGCGTCCGAAAGCTTGGAATAAGCTTTGAAGCAGCTAAAAGAGCAACATTTTACGATGTGTGAGGAGTCTGACTTATCAGTGCGTAGAGGTTAACTGTTTGCAAGAAGCTTGAGTGTAGAGCGAAGTTATCTTTTTTTTCTTTTTTTTTGAGAAGTGGGTATATAAAATCAGACTAAGTTAGACGTGTTTATTCTTGGGGCTTTACTTAAGTAGATAAGTTATTTTGTGTTACACTTTTGTGAAGATTAATACTTCAGACAAAATCACCAAAAATATTTTTTCAGGATTAGCGATACAGGTATGCGCACTTGTTGGGAGACCAAAGTGAATTTCCATGCAAATTACTTAACAAGCGAGTGTAAGTTCTTTTTCCTTTTAAACCCTTCTCCGAAGCTACAAATAAAATCAAAATAAAATCTGAGAGGACTCGTGTCACCCGCTTACCTAAATATTATGACGGAAGACATCTTTTAATAATCTCAAATTATTTAAACACTGGGCATCAAAAATGTTCTTATTGAACAAGGAAAACCACAACAAAAAAGTATTAGAATTCGGCAATAAAAATAATGGCTGGTTCTGCAGTCTTAATTAACGTCAGTATCGAGTACGAGCAATTCGTTAAGGACGCAAGCTCCAGCATCCAGTGATCGTCAAGATGTATGGACCAGGGAGGGGACGCAGCAACACCCCAATACAATCCATGCCTATCAACCTCCCCTCTTTCCCATTGAAATGCTAGCGTCCTTTCAAAAGTGCTGGCAAATGGAAATAGAAATATATTAGTAAGACACAAAGAAGTCGGTTATCGGCGACAGAGTTGCGACTTTTACGCAAAAGCTTTCCTAACTTCCTCAACGGCCAAAAGTTGGAATAAAGCGGCCCGTAGAGCCAACAATCTCAATGCCGTATTGGTTATCATCCGGTAAGACCCATTTCGGCGTCATTCACAATGTGTTTGGCCGTGTTCCTAGTACTTTGCAAAATGGATAATTGAATCACTTCCGCTCAACAGTCCGTGTTGCGGTGACCGAGCTGAGGGCAGGTTTTGTTGTAGAGACAACACCAAGGGGAGTTAAGAGCTATGTCTCACTTTAAAATTCACGTACCGTACATGTTCCTTTCTTTTACCGGGAAAGTAAATTATACGATCTTGATTTCTTTTGCGATATAGTTCAAAACATCAATGTAAGTGACTGTGGATCAACTGTAAGGTTGGTCCACAGTGAAATCAGACACTGTTTGCTTGATGGCTTTACCAGCGATTAAAAGCATACTTCAAATAGATTGAAAGTAATTACTTCATCAGCTCGCTGAAAGATTCATGTCAGAGGACTATCACTATCAATTGTCATTCGTCCAATGACTAATTTGATTTCATCGCATCAACGAAATTAGCTATGACTTACACTGATAAAATAACCTCTCTGATTTATTTGACTTTTTAAGTGAAGAGAGTAAATGAAATCAAGTATCTGGAACAGTTTTTCTTAGACTAAATAATACGCGAATAAATGTGCAGCTTCGATTACTAATTGATTACAAATCGATTACTAATGAATTGTTTAACCACTTCAGTTGGCTTCATATACATTCAGAATGTGTTATTTACTATTTCGAATGCGTTTCAAAATGTATTTCGTCGTTGCATGGGATTGTTTTGTTGAATAACAAACTAGCAGTAAATGTTTTTCAAAGTGCCTGAGACGGGTTTTTTCTTCAAACGCAGCTACGAAAACACCGCTAGAGAGGACGATGCACTAGCAATGAGTAAGAGCAAAACTTATAGGAGACGACTTTTTGCCACTCCATTCGTATTGTCCCGGTGGAAAAAATAGGTGGGGGCGTAGAAGAGGATAAAACAAATGGAAACGATAACGGAAGAAGGAAAAAAAATGTGAAAATCGCTTTTCCTCGAACTAAGGGAGGAAGCCATCGAATTGTTCTGAAATGCAAGTTTACGAGTCCCAATGTTGGTCACCCTTTAACAGGGTAAGTTCCACTAGATCAGTCAAGACACGGTGGAGCCCGGTCCGGTCCAGTCACCGCCCCCTTCCCCAAAAACATACTCAAGCTCCCTGACCGATCAATCTTAGAATCTAGCCCACGATTCCTCATAATCACTCGGGCGAATTCTCACAGAAGCGTCTCCATTTTTCGCCCGCTGCTCCATTTTTCCTATTTGGCTTGATCCTCTTCTCTCTCCGTCTTTGGAAAGGTGTCTGCGTCCCACAGTTACAGGCTTTAAGATAAAATGATATATTTCATATGAAATCACGGTTTTAACTCATGTCATCGCAATAGGATGTTCTACTGTATATCGTATATATTTACGTAACGACAAAATCTCGTTGCAATTTAGTCACTGCTTCAAGCGGATATCGTTCCTCAACTTTCCCTAATTCACTTACTTCAAGTGAAAATCGATCCTCAACTTCCCCTAAATCAAGAATTTCACCTGTACAGGTAGTCGAGTTTTGACATAACTCATCATACTTTAAATGCGCCTTGGACTTTCATCAACTATTGTCTCGGTCTCCAGATTTTCGTCACCTTTCTCTCCAACTTTTCGAGGCTTCATCCGCCTCAAGCGGTTGCGTTTAGTACTAATCCATGGAATGCTGTTGCCTTGGTCGTAACCAATCAATGAAGCCATCGGAGATTTGACTCGGGGGGAGCTCGGTGTTTATCCGAGCTCTGTTTTCCCTCTCGACTCCACACTGACGAATGACGCTCTTACCAGTTCCATCCAACCTTAACCTCCGGCAGGTTGCTGGTCATTTCGGGAGGAAGCGTCCCTGCTGGCTTTGATGACAATCACTGGGGAAAGACCCTCGGTGCAATGGCCTTACTCGAGTCCCCAGTAGCGAGTTAACCCAGCTTAATTTCGCACTGTCTTCCTTCGATTGCCTAGGCGTCTTGTTGAGGGCTGAAGTCTCAGACGGAACGTTAAATAACCTATGAGTCAACCTAACGTAACGCTAATCTACTCTGATTCCAAATGGATGTTCTCTACTTATTTCACATTATTTATTTCAACGACAGAATGCTCTCTTCCGTATTTGGAGTATGACCGCAACGTTGCCCAATGAAAACTAAAATCTTTCAAAATGCCGTGAAAAAAATACAGACCTATTTTGCTTTTTTTTAAAAGAATTCTCTAACAATGACGTTTTGGACCAATCTTATCATGATCCAATACCAGCATTCTCTCATTTTAGTGTGACTTTAAATATCCTAACCAACCCGACCAGACCTATACTCTTGATTTTACAAGCTGAAACCTAACTTCATCTACCCTAACCAAGGATATCTATTCTGCATCAAAGAACATCCCATACAAAAGCCCAATGATCATAACCCCATTTTTGGATAACAGCATAATATTAGTTTACGCTCTAAATCCTTCAAGGTCGCTGAAAAAGATTCCAAATACGCGTTCATTAGCTGTGCAAAACAACCTGGAGAGATTCTGTGTCTCCAGCTAAGAGAAGGTGTTACAGGCCGCAATTGCTGAGCAAATTCATTGTGTATTTTCAAGGTTCTCGCGGAAACGAATCTGGAGGCGAGTTTTTCGCTCGGAAAGGCTAGTCTTTGTGATTATGATTGGAAGGCTCGTAACCCTTTTGTGTATAGAAGCTGCCCCTGCGAAATACCTCCTTATATTCGTAGAAGAGCAGCTATTTAACCTCATGTTTTATTCACGTAGTCACCCCAAACTTTACTTTGCCGATTTAAAATCACGTAATGTATTCTGTGTTAGGGCATGGATCGATGCAGAGCGATCGCGAATTGACACACTAACTCGAATCATCCTAGAGTTTGTTTCAGTTTCGACTTTGCAAGGTCGTAAGCAAACAAATGGGGCTTCTTGCCATTTATTTCTCGGTTCGGGCCACGTTCAAAAACCGGAGGCGTCCACCAACCTTCTTTGAGAAAGGAAGCCTTGCTTTGGATGAGCAGTGTCAGGCGCAAATGAGATCCTAATCTTTACGAAAAAAAAATTCAACGATATGAATGAAAGACATTTACTGGAGAGTATGAAAAACTACAAAGGCAGATAGATAGATGTTAAGGACTTTGAATAGATTGGTGAGCTGATCTAGTCAACCTGAGTTCAAAGAACCATGCTGCAAAATTCGTTGTTTAAAATAAACTATACTGAAGGTGGAATCACCAACTTTTTTATACACGATTAGTCATTCTATGTTTCAGCGCGGAAGGCTATCAACTTCTCATGCATGAATAGTCATCAGATGTTTCAGTTAGTGCTCCGTGTCAATATATGCCCCACCTAACTCCTCCAGATATCATAGGTACATTGAGTCACAATTACGCCAAACCGCTGCGAAGGACAACAATTTTCGCAGGCGGGAGGTTAAGTCACCATTGTCAGGAGATCCGTGAAGAACTTCCTTCATCCCATACTCCACTTTTCAAAACGTAAGATATTATGTTTGCTCGGTTTATTTAATGTTTAATGATCAGGTATATGTTTCATTTGTGTTATTCATAAAATGGCAAACCAAGCAATCGTGCAATAAAAACTCTGCCGGAACTCCGGAAGTTCAGTGTTACCAGACTTTGCTCCATTACTTTTAAATGCGGTTTACTTTCCAACAGGTAAAGAACCTAGTGATTAATGCCCTGTTTGGACTGCTCAGCTCGGGAGAGGTTTTTAACATACCAGACATGCTAGTTTATCTCTAATGGTTCTCGGATAAATCACAGTCGAAAATTACAAAATCGCAAACACTGCGTAAGTTGGCTGAGCCCTAACAGAAGAAGGTTCCTCCCCTTTTCGACACTTCTCCTTTTTAGGGTCCCAATGCCCGATGAAAATTCCCGACTGTAAATAAATCCAGTAGATTTTAGGCATTTGACGAAAGAAGTGTTTTGATTGCTGTTTAAGTGGTTTTAAACATGGCAGTCTTTCTTCAGGCTCCCCTAAGAGCAAAAGTTGTTCTGAACATGCGGGGCGTTGAAACTCTGGAGTCCCTTTCTGATGGGTTGAAGCAGGGGAAGGGTGAAAGGAGAAGGGAATTTGCTTTATACTTGGGGACTGACCGCTGCGAGTCCGCTGAAAACAATCCGCCCTTCCGCAGGAAACAAAAACCTTCAGGTCACAGTTATGGTTCTCGCCATAGTTATCTGCAGGGGTCGAACCTAACTGATCCGATGTCGGAAGTCGCCGAAGGCTCACAGTTAATTTCAACGATAGCAATTTTTCAGCTCGCGATGGCACTTCTCTCTAAATTAGAACCAGTAACAGTCTCTGAGACTGAATTTTCACTGAATCTCAGAGACTCTCACTGATCCAAATTTAGAGTGCTGATTGAGAAAAAAAGGCTATTCGTCAAGTTTATCAGAATCGTCGACGAAGCTCTTACTCTCTTCTCCTAACTTATAACAAATTAATACGTTACTTTTTCCCAACGCAAGGGGTATTCATTAGACAAGCCACAAAACAACGAAAAAATTAATCTAATAAGTAAAAACAACTCGTGGAGTTTGGCCAAAGCACGACAAGTTTGACTCGGAGTCAATTTTACGGACTTAACCTATTCTCCAGGTTCTTCGGTAATGAATTCAAGATCAAAGGCGACGCAGATTCGCGCCTTACCGCCCGTCATCGTGGCGCCATGTAAAGGGTAAACTTGATTGTTGGACCACCGATCCAATCCTTCTACGAATTTTGGCTAATCCGATCAGCGAGAGCTATTTATTTGTTCTGAAGAAAAAAAAAGAATTTCCCAAGTTGTATCTTGCCCAACGACAGCTAGCTAAAAGCTTTTGTGGGCGGGTTGTCAAAACCTATTGTTTTCCACAAAATAGCGCAACCATGCAACGTTGTTTACACTCTCGTCTTTCCTTCGCTTCACACTGTAAGAACTGCAAACATCACAAACACTGGTTCAGACACCAAGGTGTTGCTTCTGAGTTCCATCAAGCTCCTCTTTCGAGAAACATCCACGTTTCTAGATACTAAGACTGGCCTTTCACGAAAAGCGTTTGCTGACCAATGGACTTTTATCAAAACAGAACTGAAGAAATTTTTCAAAAATTGCAATTATTAAATGTTTAATTTAGTTCCCAGGCTTAAGAGTCAGTTCTGGAGCGGTTTACATTCTTTTCGTTGCATTCTTTTTTTTGTGAAGAGAAAAAGAAGAAGCTATTTACACGGCCACCTGAATTTCTCTAGCATTCTCCTGGCACACATCAGTTAAAAATCAAGGTTTTAGCAACCTTCATTAATCCATAACAGCCCAAAGTATTTGGAGTGAATTTTAACATAAGAGAAATGGGAAGGATTTTTTCCATTAAAATACGAAATATTAAGCTTTGAAAAATGCCCTAAATTATTAAATGTCAAGTTTCCACCTGGTGATATTTTTTAGGTTGGGACAAAACTGAACTTGAAAGATCCTCTAAAATATTTTTTTCTGTTTCCGAACGGCATCGCTGGGCAGTAGTGGGTTAAGAATAAAACCCCTGAAATGATAGTTTTGTATGACCTACGTAATTGTAAACGACATGATTGGGAGAAAATCTCGCTAGGGCGCGAGATCTTCGTCAGCCTTTTCCCACGGGATATTGAAAACCGGGGAGCAGTCGATTATGAGTAGAAGATAAACGAGGGGGCCCACGAATTGAAGAGGAGGTTTCTGGTGCGGAGCGGTCCTCCTCGCGAACGGCCGGTGCGTTAGCCCATCATTTGCGCGCACAGGCAAAAACGTACACGCTGTCATTTGCGGAACATACCTCGTCTTGTTTTTACACTGTTGAACGTTTTCCTCGCACTCATTAGCGGTCCCCGGCGAGAGGCGGCCGCCCGGCGTTCGGGAAGCCGAGGGCAGCCGGGAGTAGCTGGAGGTAGCGGCGTGCACCGGCGCGGCGCGGCGGCCGGAGCCCCAGTCGGAGCGGCGGCCGGCGCGGGGCGAGGGATTCTGCGAAGTGGATGGCTTGGCGGTTGCGGCCGCACGGGCGGTAACTCATACCGATAAAAATCGCTTCCTTGCGTGCCAATAGGTGGGGTACTTTAGGTGGCGGGGTCATGTGTCAGGTGGATTACGGGAATCCCGATCACTGAGCACTGTCCAGGCGGAGTAAAGGAGAACTTCTTGCGAGAAATTAGTCCATATTTGAGCTTGAAAACGAGAAGTTTTCCTCTGAAAAACACCAAATTTGTTTTAGACTTTTCGTAGGATGCTTTAAAAAAGAATAACCGATTTGTGCCCTCAAAAGCGTTAAAACGAAAAAGGAATTAGAATAACTCATTAAAAATTTAAAATAATGTAGAATATTATTATAAAACTAGTCGGATACTTGATTTTAAAAAAATATCACGGTCCTGGATTTTTTTTAAATTAGACATCCATTGCGTGGAAAATTTCGTTGTCGAATAAATATTTGCGATGCAAAAAGAACAGTCTAAAAGGACTGAAATGGCTTACGTTCTTTCTAGCCTTCTCCATAGAAACTGCGTTTGTATTAAGATTTATCTATTTAAAATTAATTAAAAAAAGAAAAGAAAAAAAAAACCTTGGCACAGCGTCCCAACTCTCAATGCTCAAAGCAAGTATATTTTTGCTTGAAATACACATGTTAAGTGTAGGTTTACCTAGTCAACTATCTGCATAAGGTTTGAAGAAGGCGACTGCGACGAATTGACTAATACCCGAGAGCTATAAATATGAGATACTACTTACTAAATTAGTCTTAAAACAGACATCAACAGTTACATCACCCGAAAGGGCTGGACTCTGAATCTACGTTTTACAGTTCAAAGGTCAATCTTAAAAACTGCCGAAAATACGATATCGGTTGTACCGGTTTAAGCGTCATGCTCACACAGGTAAACAATCCGAATCCGGTCTATTATATCAGTGCAATATAGAAAATTCCTCTCCCGAGGAATCTTATTGCGACGGATGTTGGAAAAAGAAATGCGCTTTGTGGCAATATCACATAGCGGGTGTCCTATTCATATTTCATCCTGCAAGTAATTGAACACAAACATTTCGTTACTGATTCCTCTTGACAGAAAACTCCTACACCGTCATTAGAATTTGCGTCACTACCGGCGATGATAGGTTAAGATATTCTCTCAATCGCTGTGACTTCAGCCGTGAAAGTCAGAGCACACAAAATACAGTCTTATTTGCATGGCTTATTCGCCCGACGGTTTGAGGTAATTTATATTAAGATTTCTACTACTCATTTGGCAGTGTAAAAAAGGAGGTAGCGAAGCTGTTAAAGCGCGTCTGACGCTAATCCGAGGCTTGTTGTCTCGTTTGTCCTTAGGATAGCAATTTTCAATGAAGGAAGACTGCATCAAAGTGATCGCTATAATTGAAGACGTTTGCATAATCGGCGTGAAGGAGCCCCTGGCACATCACCGAAGCAATAACTGCCCATTAACGCCGCTAACCTCCGTCTAAGTTAAGGCGTAATTACATACCAAGCTACCCTCTTCGCCGCCCGGTAACTTCCGACGCAGCTCCCAACTCCACAAAGACGCAGGCGACAGGGCCGCCCTCCTAACCGAAAATTTAACTTTAACCGCGCCTAACTTTTAATTCACTCTTTACACCGGGTAACCACGGAAGAACATACCTGTTACGAGCACAGAGGCTCTTTATAGCAATTAATATTTGCATCATTACCCTACAATATGGTAAATAAACATGCTCGTCTATTCAAAATTATTTACTATTAAATCAATTTTTTTAATAATTTTCATCTATTATAATTAATTTATAATCATTACGCATGTATTATTATTTGCATTAGAGAGATGGAATTTTTCACTACTTTGTGATACATAACCTATTCCTTTCTAAACTATATTGATATAATTATTTCAAAAATATTTTACACTTAGTTTCTTAGAAGAACGCAACTTTGTTTATTTCTTTTAGCACCAGTTGTTACAAATCGAGGCCTTATAAATCTCGGTTGAGACAATGAACAACCGCGCCCTTTTCTTCGAACGAGACTAAATTGGACTTGCAATCGGATTAAGATACGATGAGCGGGTAATTAGAGTTAGTCCTCAGGGAGGGTAAGAAACTTGGCGAGTTTAGCGGGCGAGTACCCACAAAACGTCACACAAAATTATTCTCTCTTAAATTTTAAAACGTCGATTGATTATCTCGATGACAGAGTTAAGGATATACGAAAGTTTTTATGAGACTGCTCTATAAATCGGGAATAAGAATCGCTGGCCTCCAAGAGATATACGACAGCACATTTAACGTACCGCGTATAAAATTGGTGTCTTCGAAGAACTTCATAATATTTCGAATACGTTGATTTCCGACGGATATTTATGGTTTAATTCGAGGTACCCGCCGTAGTTCTTATGCGCACGGGAACTCTTAATCTCGTCTTTATTACCCTGAGAGGTACCACCGCCTAAAGCGGATTGCCTGTGGACCACATCAACGCAGCAAGGCACTTACGCTTGCTTCTTGCTAATTACCTTCACCAAGACAAACAATTACAAGTGGGGAATACAGACAAAAAAGACGAAATTTTATTATAAAACAGCTGATAGGTTGATTGGTACGATATAGTGAGGGGACTTTTGACAATTGGATCTGATTGAGGGTAACTAAAAATGGTTAGAACCGATGTCGTGTTACTCAATTTGCCGATATTAAACGGACCGGGAAAAACGGCAAGGTATCAGATATCAACCCAAGTACCGCAGATATCAACCCAAACCACTCCGGTTCATTTTCTAGTCGACGACTATACGCTAAAGGTTTACGCAAAGCATTGCTCGCTCCATCCCCTCAATGCGTACGCTTCAATCTGATAGGGCAAAGAGTAGCACTCCTCGTTTCATTCCACTGCTTTCCTAAAAACAGCCCGAGGTGCAGTACTCGGCTTAAGCGTTATGTTCCACTTGTTATAGTGCACTCTCCGTTCGAATAAAGCTGGAATTCTTTACATCATAATCGTCGTAATTACTAGCTTACGACAGTATCCTGAGGAAGACGAATAATATTTTCTACCGTAGGACTCCTTTCAAGATTTCTCTCTGGACCAATGATTTTTCCTGCGGAGAGTCATTTTCCGAAATAGGAGTACCCTTGGCCACGTACGGAGATTTCCGGAGTTTCCAGTATGTCCCCTTCGAGACCCCGGTCGCTCTCGAGTGTATCATCGCCACAGTTCCAATGGATTGAATTCATTGTTTTTAAAGACCGGAGTCAAAGACCTAGATTTTAGAAAAGTAGTAAAAGAAAATATCTTCACGGGGACCTAAAGAGGTATAAAACGCGTCACTCCTCAGACACTATTATCACGTAATACTTTCGATCGATTTTCGTGAGAGAAGTGAAAGCTCAGTAAATGCTTTTTCACTATCATTTAGGGCCATGTAAGTTCTCGTATATTGACTACCTAAAGAGAGATAAGAGCCTTACCTAAGCTATGAGAAGCCTGCTCTCAAAACCGGTATTTTATCAGGTAAAACTCACGGTGATACACCTACACCAAAAGACTGCGTGCAATGGTGAGCAACGTGTTTAGTGATAAAGTGACAAAAATGGAAATGACTTACTCGTTAGTTTCGAAGGGGAGCAAAAAAATCGGAGGGGTGCAAAATAAAAAAAGCAAGTTAATTATCTGTAAAAAAAATACAGAAACTTAAGATCAGTAGTAATATACACCAAACAATTACGGTGGTTCTTATAAGCAGTTTGCAAAAACAGCTATCTGGTAGGTGAAAGATGCCCCCAATTCAGACAGCCGATAGCGCACAATATACTACAATCTTATTTACGTCAATCAAAGATTAAAACAGATCAGATATATCAAAGATTCAGATCGTCTTCAAATTAAAAACCACGCATCATAAACAGGTCGCTTTATGATTTGGCGCGGGTAACTGGTTGGGTTTTGAATTAGCAAAAAGAATTAGACGGTTTTTTTTGGTTTGAAGGCACCGAGTTGATATGAGTCAGAGCAGAAAAGCAGCAACACAACCGAATTGATGCTCGAGAAGCACAGATACTCGTTCCGTAAAACTAGGAACTTGAGATAGACGTCGGGTGATGTACGGTGATTCTCAACCAGTTTGCAAAACTAACGACAGCAGGCGCGGCGCGGAGGTTGCAGAGAGTCGCAGCACAGCGAAGGCAAGGATGTGTGGCCCACCGCGCCGCTCTGATGCACGAAAAGGCAGCAAATAAATTGCGGTGACAAAGTCGCGTTGGAAACGGTTCGGAAAATGTGCGGCTTGTAGGAACTAACCGAAGGTCCCCGAGCAGATAAGGGAAGCTGTCATAACTACTACAGATTGTAGATTGCACGAGTAACAAAAAGAAGCGCTGCTTCTCTGTTTTTATACTATGTGAAAGAGTAACGTAAACTGCGGGTTTTATTGCCGCCCGTAAATGCTTATACCGCGCAAAAAGTTTGCCGGACCCTCCCGGCGCGCCGCAGCGCAGTCACGGGCCTACACACAACAAACACTCATCACACGCAACCACTTATCTCGTAAACTTAAGTTTATCTTGTCCAAAAATGCCGGTGAAGAGTTCCCAATTGGTTTGTTTTGCGATTTTGCGAGGTTGACCACGGCATTTCATCGCGGATATGAACCACAAACCTCTAACCGAGTCTATTGAATTGAAGAATTTGAAGTGGCCTTGCTTTTCTTCCTCATATAATTAGAAAAAGAAAAATCATGTGGGAACATGAAATAAAAAAGGAATCTACCCATGGTTCACATGTGATACTACTCACATGCTACTAAGGCCTGCTTAACTTCCCAGATCAGACGGGATGGGGTGTACCCAGGCACTACCTCCCGACGCGTAGTTCGTCAGAGTGAGGTTGGGTAGGTCTTCTCAGCGGCTCCGTGGCTGGCGAGGTGTTACCCATCCGGCCAGATTCCAAGGTCCCATAGGGTGTTAC
>Ga0058701_10001689_pt1 | contig 15988 bp, 15 predicted proteins | sample AgamicOrMae_FD_97039 | JGI IMG/M metagenome (GOLD analysis project Ga0058701, IMG submission 97039) | Agave microbial communities from Guanajuato, Mexico - Or.Ma.e | ecosystem: Host-associated > Plants > Phyllosphere > Phylloplane/Leaf | place: Guanajuato, Mexico | collected 2012-06-04
AAACAACCCAAAATTTATAGAATTGATTGAAGGAAAAGAAGAGGAATGAAGAAAAGGGGATGATAGGATTTTGAGAAGTAGATTTAGCCCTCAAATTCTTTGGGATGTGATTCCAGATCTCCCCACAACCCCCAAATCATCAATCTCATATTTGATTGGATTTTGATAATTGAAAGATGGACACTTTGAAGGAATCAAAGAAAGAGAATGAGAGGTTGAGCTTTAATGGAGAAGATTACTGATAAAAGAACAAATCAAAGGCTCAAAATTACTTTACGTTCATTCATTAAGGCAATAAGAGTTTACATATCTAAGCTACAGAGAGAAAGAAAAGTTGCTAGTACATTGCTTGAACCCTAATCCCTAAGCCCCCTTTTATACCCTGTATAAGAGTTGAGAAAATCGCCAGCCAAGGTTAGAGGTGGCACGAGGCACCCGTGCCAAACTTTTGAATTAGTACAGTGCTACCGTGTCAATTTTCTGTCTATTGTCTTCATTGTTCTGCCTTGACACAGTCGGTAATGCCATTTGGCAGTTCCTTGTCGGTTTTGGCACTCCCTGTTGATTGGGCTTCAAAATAGATTGGGCCTTATTCCAATTTGGGTTCTTCTTTATTTATACCTGCAAAATACTAAACATTACTAATTAGTTTAATTAAAAATTATTTTTGATCGTCAGAACTTTGTTAGGTTGGAAATCGAACAAATACCTCCACACTTAGATTTTGGTCGTTTTGGAGTAAAACACAAGGAACCCACCTTTTGGTTGGTGTAACAATTGCATTTAGAGCCCTTGGTCTCCCAAGTGGTCGAGTGTAATCTCGTGAGGGTTTAAGGAACACAAACCCTCAAAGTCTTTAGAGAAGAAAAAGGAAAAGAGAAAGAAATCAAAGAACTCAAACATACAAGAAGAAAAAGAGAAAGAAAAGGAACTCAAACATACAAGTATGTGAAATGGACAACCACACACTCTTAAACAACATATTATCCTTACAACTTAAGTATCGGGTTTCATATATAAGCATAATGTTTATACCAAACTCTTAACCTCAAAAATGGCATCCAAACCACAACTTTTCACCCCATAATCCATTAAAGCAATGAGTTCATCCTGGTGTTTTATGTGCTTAGTGTACTATTTTCTAAGAAGTCCGGCTTACCATGAATTGACTCGACCCCACTTGACTTATTTATTAACTTATTTATTTGAAAGCAAGTTTTTATAATGGTAATATTGTTTCAAAGGTTAACACCCAATAACATATGTCTCAAAGTAGTTATGGGACTTGGGCCTGTTTGGCTTGGGCCCACCCATACTCGCCCCGGCATTAAACCCGGCCTAGGCCTGTGAGGAAAGGATTATAGGGTGGGCCAACCTACCCCGTTTTGTTTCGCAGTGCGGAGATGAATTTCAAATTAAATTTTTTTCTAACAATGTTGCAATGTAAATTTGACAGTTAACTCGTACAACCTGCAACCTACCCTGCCTCGTGTACGAAAATGGGTGGTGTGGTTCCACAAATCATGGGTTGTGAATCGTAGTTTAATAAGGCAGGTTGCCCCAGCCCACCTCGTGTCCCACCTCTACCTTAAAGGGGTACTTGTCAAATCCAAACCAAACTTTTTTCTTCTTTTTCTTCATGAACTTTTTCTCGCTCTTCTTCTTTTTTTTACAATCATTTTTCTCATGTTTTTTAAATAAGGAAAAGACAAGTGGGCAACTCAATCATGGATGCATAAAATCCTAAGATAATGGAAATATGTGTATAAGGATGGAACTCAACACTATAATGGAGTGTCGGGGTTAGAATTGAAGTGAGAAGTGACACCTTTAGGGCTAGGGTCTGGTATGTATAAAATACTCCTATACAACTCAATATCAAGTCATAAGGGGTCAAAGTCAAACAAGACAATAAGATCTTCCAAAGTCACACAAAACTAGAAATACTTTTTTTTGGGCAAAAACAAGGAAAAAAAAGAAAGAAATTCAAAAATAAGGAGGAAAACAACAAAAACAAGAAGGAAAAACATAAAAGAAATTTAAAAACCAGAAGGATAAACATGAAAGAACATCTTCTCACCACCATACTTAAATTGCAGAATGTTCTCATTCTGGGTAGAAGAGCCCTCAAGGGAAAGAAAATAAATAAAAAACTAATAAAAAATAGCCACTCAAACACAAATCCACCACATGTGAATAACACACAAAAATTCACAAAATAACCTTAAAGATGCGGCCAATCACAACCAAACAACACCTCAAATCCCCATGATATGCACACATTAAGCAAATACCCCAAAAGTACCTTAAGAACAGCCCACAAACAATAATAAGGGAAGGGAAGAGATGCATATAGCCTAACACCAACTACATGAGATACCCCCCAACAAATAAGCATGTATAACCCTTAAGTATGGTATGCAAAGAAAAGTAAGAGAGGGGTGGGGAATACAACTCATTCATTGGGTCCCATCTGGCCTAAGTGGTGCCTAAAAATGCGATGAAAACGACGAGAATGTGAAGGAACTCCATTGATCACCTAGGAAAGGATGGAATCATTGTTCCATCTGATGGATGGCCTTTAATTGTTGCCAAATGAGCTCACTCATCCAATGCCTCTCCTCACGCTCTCAGGCCTCTTGAATGGTCCGCTCCTCCTCTCGCCACCTCTGCCTCTCCTCTCACTCCTCTTGGGATCCACAAAGCCCCAGAAATATATGACCCTTTTTTCAATTGAATCCATACACCCTGCCATACGGTGTATGTCGTGGTGAACCTCATTATACTCCTCACGTAGGTCAGTTACCTCCATTGGGAGGTTGAAAAATTGTTGGAGGAAGGTGGAGTCGAATGGCATGTGGGTAGTGGATTACGATCACCCCATGTCATAGTGGGGTTGAGGTTGGTGAAAATGAGGTTGGGATTGCAGTTACTCTACTTGGGATCCACCGCATGCTTGCACACCTTGCCCCTCCTCCTCATCACTCTCAAGCTCCTCCCCACCCGCATTACCCTCAAGCTCCTCCTGAGGTAACACCACCTCTCGAATGATCACCCTATCACAACTCTAATTTTTCTAGTTGGAGATGGTGGTACAGGCTACTACTAGAAAAGTGAAGAGGACTTGCTTGTAGTAAGGGTACTTAATGGTGCCCCCCTTAGGGTCAAGTATGCTCATATGGGCAAGGGTGGCAACATCAAATGATCCATCTAAGAATTGGGCTGAAGGGTACTAAACTTGCCACTATGATCCAAAGCTGCGTAATTGCAATGATAGTGCCCCCCATACCTTTCTCATGGGCGATCTTTGCTACCTCTAACAAATGACAAATAAGAAAGGCTTTGGTATCTGCATGCGTACCAACAAGTCACACCAAATAAGAAACTATTTCACTTTTCTACACACATTCTGGGTATCATTATGCTCAAGTATCACATTAGCCATCAATCTTTGCAAATAGCGGATGTTAAAGTTGTAAATATCAATAGCCTTAGCTTGCCGATGGTCATAAATACAAGGTTTCCTAAACCTATCGGTGTAAGTTTTGCGCTTGGAGCAAGTAATGTTTAAGCAAATCAGGTCGAGTCTCCATCTAGCCTGTACATAACAGAATGAGTCATCATAGCCTTAAAAATAAAATAGTTCATTAGAACTCCTTAAACTCATCCTATGATCTATGTTAAACATGCAAAAGGAGATTAAAAACTCTTAACCTCGATATGATCCAGCCCAATCAACAAGCAATAAACTAAAAATTCTAGGATAATCCGATCATATGATACATTTTTGTGCTCAACATAATGCATCTACCCTAAATTTCTAAGCAAGGAAACAACATCATCAAGTAAACCTAAGGTTCCTAATGAATCAACATGCCAAAACTTTTGTTATCTTATCTTCCTAGCACCTATAGTTTCATACTCTAATTTTTGTGCATTATTCACAAACACTAAACCCTGGTGCCAAGAGGAATCATCCTTTGTAGCATTAGTCCTTGAAAGTGCATTTGAAGATGAGGAGCCTCTTAAAGTCTTTTTAGGGAGTGATGGCGGTTGTGATGGTTCACCCAACCTCTTCTTGCCCATAGTGAAAATTATGTACCAATGGTAGCGGGGAGAATGGGAGCAAAGAAACTCTTTTCTTTCTCTACAACCATCAACCTCAACAATGAAAGTCAGCGTTTTAGAAAGAGAAAGTGAGAAGAGAAGGAGGAGAAAAGAGATGAAATTAAGGGTAATTTTTGGTGAAAAAGGCAAATTTATGAGTGGTATTTACAAAATTGTGAAAAAAATAGAGTAATTTGGGATGGAGTTGAGTGGGAAATGAGAAGAGAGGTGAGGGTTTGGGATGGAGCGTTTTCGGTATAGAGAGAAACGGAAGAAGAAGAAGATGAAAATATGAAGAAGAAAGAGGAAAACGCATTGTTCAAAGCAGCTAGAGAGGGGTATAGTCGTGTAGTGCAGCACAGGGCCCCCATGCTAATTTGCTGCTGTAACACCCCAAATTCACATGTTATACTGTCCATGCATTACTAGCTATATCCTTCTAGATAAGATAGCCTACGGGTCGGGGCGTTATCCTCGTCCCATAGTATCTCAATGCTCAGTAGCAATAACCTTGTAGATAACTTGGCTAGGCACAGTTGTAATGACGTTATTAGCAACCACAATCAACCTAGTCCAAAACTTATATACATCTGATAACCATATTAAAGCATTACATCACTCCAAAAGTTCAATCCAACATAAGGTTTGCAACTTTAGAATATTGATGCTCTCAAAATACAATTTTAGAGTATTCAAAGATTCCCTCGGTAATCGTATTATGCCAACTCCTATGCTTACTTATCCTCTTCAGCTAGTTTGCTAGGGAAGAGGTAGTTCATAGAGCACTGGCCTATAACAAAATAAGATAAACAAGTCAAAATGTGAGCCGAAACTCAGTGCATGCATCTCTGTGATGTAAAATGATCAACGAAAACTGGTTGGGCCCACTTTACAATTCATTTTCATTTAAAACAGAGAGAAGGAGGTAAGGTAAAACTGTATTGCCGGTTATTATTTGATAGTAAGCCCCTTGGTAAAAATGATGATCTACGTTGGGTGCACACCTGCCAAGCAGATTGAGAACATGGCCTTAGCTCATGCGGAGTGAGATAACAAGCCCTATCAATGATCACTAGTGGGATCACTAGTTAGCAAATAACTGTGTAAACCAACTCATTAATATCCGTACCAAAACATTATAACTTTGTTAACAACGCTTTGGTCTTTTAAAGTTACAGACAATGGATGTACTTAGAGTGTTTAAGAAAGGGATTTCACTTGACAATGGTACACAATAGGGGAAACGATAATACTAGCCCTTAATTCTACTTCAAAAATATAATTGTAGTATTTATAGTTAGTAAATAGCACTTAAACTCATAACTGGGAAGTTTAATAGAGCTTTACTAATTAAACAACTCATAAAACTCTGATAACTCAATCGAGGATAGGTTATGTTAAAGTAGTTCCAAATAAGTAAAGTAAGATAATTAAATTCAAAGTACATAATCAAAGTAAGGTAGACCGTAGTTATAATAGCTACAACTGGAAGAGTAGTTTTCTTGGATATGAGTGAGGTAGATGACAACGGTATAAGGCCACATGGGGTAAGCTAAGTTAGAATAGCATAAGTGGTGCTATCTTGCTTGACTTCTCCCTTGTTTGAGTCATTGAAGTCATTGCTACTCATATTTCATTCATAAGTCCCTTTCGACACCATTTCAATCCTAATTAGGACTTCAAACTCATTAAAAATTGTTAAACCTACCACATGTTGTACTTCCTTTGTATGTTTCTTTGTATGTCCATAACTATGCATGTACTCTTAACTAAGCCCCCATAATTCTTGGTTTTCCTCTTTCCTCCTCTAAATCAAGCTAAAAGACTCTTCCAAAGATCATTAACCTTTGTGTTAATCCATACATACCCTAAGTTGATCATACACCCCAAATCTCACATTATATCATACTTACTCCCTTTTTAATATTTTTCTTTATAAAACCACCTAAAATACTTCCATAATCCTACTTAACTAAATTATTAAGCTAACCAAGCATGCTTGGTTATAATTGCATCCTCCAATTTAGACAAAGTACCCATGGTATATTTTTGAGCTACTAACTCATCCAACATCCATAATAATCAAAATTAAGCTAATTAAATATATTTAACTCAACAAATCAATTAGACCCTAACATGATCATGAAGCCCTGGCTCATCTTCACTTCAAGTAAGCATCCATAAGACCATCAATGAGCTCAAAAAAACTAAACAGAGCCTTATATGCATACTTTACACCAAAGATCACAAAAACATCCTAGATTAATATGGATTATGAAGCATGATCATCCAACTTAAATAACTCATCACCCCCAATTCTAAACTCCTTTATAAACAATAAAAATTACTTAATAATCTTCATTTTGCTCATCCAAAAATAGGACATAAATAAAACAAACATAAAGCTCAAGATTAAGCCTTAGGGTCTAAGATTACCCCTTGTATGTTTAAGTTTAGAGCTGATTGAGGGGCTGTTTATTAGTTGTGAAGGCTGTTGTAGGGTTCTAGGGATGCTAGGTAGTCAGGGTGGCATTGCAGGTGGTGGTCACGGTGGTGGAGGGTGGCAGGTTGTTAGGGTAGTTGATGCTAGCGCAGGTCAAAGCAAATACAGGGGAGAAGGGGTGCTGGCTGTGTGTTTGGGTGAGGAAGAAAGAGTGATTTTGATCTGATTTTTATCTAAACTTATATCTTGAATATTACTAGCTCAAGTATAAATCTGTGGCTGCAGATTCAATGATATAAAGTGGCTTTTACGCATTAAAATTATGAGTAACTTGGCTAAACATAAGCTTAGCTAGAAATAAACCAATAAATCATAGGCCTATTCTTTTGGGCCCAATGGCTTGATTTTGGGCTGAAAATAATTTCCAAATGACGATAAAAATTTTGTATGTGTTGGGATTATATTTCCGATGCTAAAATAATAATTATCGGTTAATAAGATTTACTAAGGTGTACTACTGTTTTCGCCCGATGTTTTGTCGATACATAAACCATGAATTGCAAAGTGGGGCCGAAATGAGTTTTTTTCCTAATGAGGATACTTAAATGAAACACATGAATGTGAAAAGTAAATAAACCTGGTTGAGTTAAATGAATGAACATAATTATAGAAATAAATAAATAAATATAATGTGGTTAGATGAGCAAACATCATTAAATAAATAAATAAGTAAATAAATAAATAAGATTTAGGGTCGGGCTATTACAGTTGCCCGAGAACTTTTTGGCCATGCGAGCTGTGACACGCTGCGTGCCCTGATAACTGGTGAGGCACGGTCATGCTGGGGCCACGACTTGCCGATGCCAAATCTCTAGAGTGGCTTTTCTTGAGCAAACAAAGGGGCACAGTGGTGCCCATTGGCAAGGGCAGCTAGTGCCAGCTTTTTGGGCTCTTAACTTTGAATTTTCCTCCACTTGTTCCTCTTTTCTTTTCCTTGTTTTTTTCTTAAATGTTCTTTATCTCTCGTGCTTTTGGCTTGCCTCCTCTCATCTGATGCTTTTCTTATCTCTCATTTTTCTTTATTTTATTTTTTATTTTATTTTATTTTTCTCATTTTGCTTATTTGTTTGAAACTTTTTTTTTTAGCACATAACAGAAATAAACTATACACAATATGCACAAGTATACAAGTAATGGAGATAGTTATTACTCAAATGGAGGAGGATCACATAGGAAAAGACACTCCACATCCTCCTTACATGGCATCTCAAGAAAATACTTCAATCTATGCCCGTTGACTTAAAAAACATTGTCTTTGGTGGGGTGATTAATTTCGATTGCCCCACGAAGGAATACTTGAATGACAATATAAGGGTTGGTCCACCTAGACCTAAGTTTTTCCAGGAAAAGATGAAGCCTAGAGTCATATAAGAGGACTTTTTGGCTGGAAAAGAATACTTTTCTATTGATTTGTCTATGATTGAATATCTTAGCTCTCTCCTTATTCAATTGGGTGTTGTCATAAGCTTCCCTCCTAATCTGCTCTAGTTCATTCAAGCTCAATCTCCTCTCCTCATCAGCGACATTTAGATCAAGATTGAGGGTCCTGATCGCCCGCAGGCTTAATGCTTGAGCTCAATGGGTGGACGACAAGGTTGCCTATAAACTACCCTATAAGGCGACATGCTTAAGGGGGTCTTGAAGGCCATGTCGTAGGCCCACCATGCATTTATTGGTTTATCCACCCAATCTTTTCTATTTTTGTTTATTAGGCACCTCTACTTGACCGTTTATTTGGGGGTGGTAAGGTGTTACAAGGTGGTGAAGGACGGAATACCGTTTAAGCATAGCATCAAATGACCTATTACTAAAATGGGTCCCTTGGTCACTTATGATTAATCGAGGCATCCATACCTAGCAAAGATATTCTCTCTTAAAAATTTCACAACCACCTTAGACTCATTGGTCCTTGCTGCAATAACCTCTACTTACTTAGACACATAGTTTACACACAAAGGGATGTACTCATTTTCGAATGAATTCAAAAAATGGTCCCATAAAATCTATACCCCATACGTCAAGTATATCAACAACAATGATGGGGTGAGGGGTATCATGTCTTTCTACCTATTTTGCCCAATTGTTGACAATGCATATATCTTTTATGAAGTAATGGGCATCTCTAAATATGGTAGGCCAATAAAATTCACTTTGAAAAACTTTCGCTGTGATCTTTTTCCCATTGAAACGTCCCCATAAGATTGGTCATGACAAAAAGGCACACTACTGTGAATTTGATCATCAGGCACACACCTTCTAATAATTCAGTTTGGGCAATATTTAAACAAGTAAGGATCACTTCACATGAAAAACTTAACCATCAAAAGAAAACGTGCTCTATCATCCTTGTTCAACCCCTTAGGCATTTCCCCCGGTAACTAAGAACTTTACTATGTCAGCAAACCATGCTCCACATAAGCCCTAAAAAGTTGTTCATCAGGAAAGCAATTACAAATAGGGGACTCACATACATCACTAGTCATAATCCTAAAAAGATGATCAGCTACTGGGTTGTTCGAACCCTTTCTATCCTTAAATCACGCAATCAAATTCTTGAAGTAGCATGATCCATGTAGTCAACCTAGGTTTTACATCTTTCTTTCCAACAAGATGTTTTAAGACAGCATGGTTGGTGAAAACTATGACATGAGACCCTATGAGGTAGGGCCTAAACTTTTCAAATTAAAAAACTGCCCCCAAGAACTCTTTTTCAGTTACGGTGTAATTCACTTGTGCCTCATTTAATGTGTGACTTACATAGTACATTGCATGAAATTTCTTGTTAATTCTTTGCCCTAAAGCCACCCCTACCGCAAAGTCTGATGCATCACACATAAGTTCAAATGACTCTCCCCAAATGGGAGGATGCAAGATGGGAGTCGTGATCAATGCCTCCTTGAGTGTGCTAAATGCCAATTCACACTCCTTGGAGAAGTGGAATGGTGGATCCTTGACTAAAAGTGAGGATAAGGGCTTAGCAAGCTTGCTAAAGTCCTTGATAAATCTTCGGTAAAACTTGGCATGTCCAAGAAAAGATTGTATGTATTTAACACAAGTAGGGAGGGGGAGGTTTGCAATTAAATCTGCTTTTGCTTTATCTACTTCTATTGCCTCGCTAGAGATAATGTGACCCAAGACTATCCCCCTGTTGACCGTAAAATGACATTTCTCCTAATTAAGGGTCAAGTGCTTATCCAGATACCTTTGTAAAACTATTCCCAAGCTAGTAAAGCAATCCTTAAAAGAGTCTCCATATACAGGGAAGTCATCCATGAAAATCTCAAGGTATTGCTCAATTAAATCGAAAAATATAGAAATACACCCTTGAAAGGTGGTTGGAGCATTACAACGACTAAAGCGCATCTTCCTCACGGCAGACATGCCAAAAGGGCATGTAAATGTAGTCTTTTCTTGGTCCTTAGGGGCAATCTGAATTTGAGTATAGCTAGAGTATCCATCGAGAAAGCAATAAGAAGCCCGTCTGGCTAACCTTTCTAGCATTTGGTCCAAAAAGGGGTAAAGAAAGTGGTCCTTTATAGTGGCTGAGTTCAAATTTCTATAGTCAATGTATACCCTCCACTCGGATTGGATTCTTGTGGGAATGAGTTCATCCTTGTGATTTTTACCCACAGTGATTCTGGTCTTTTTGGGAACAACATAGATGGGACTCACCCACTAACTATTAAAGAGGGGGTAAATAATATCGTGATCTAAGGTCTTCCTTATTTACCACTTCTTGGAGGGTACAGTTCAACCTTCTTTGCCTATCTTGGTAGGGCTTAACATTATCCTTAAGGTGAATTCGATGTTAGACTATGATGGGACTAATGGCTCTAATGTCTCCTAAGGTCCATCCTATGGCTTCTTGATTTTTCCTTAACAAGTCTAAGACTTGGGTTTCTTAGTCCAGATTCAAATCATTGGCAATTATCACAGGGAAGGTCTCATTCGGACTAAGAAAGCATATTTGAGGGTATTGCGAAGGGGCTTTAAATCAAGAGAAGAAGATGAGGGTACACTAAGTAAGGCCTTATGAGATGGAGAAGGAAAGGAAGAGAGGGATGCAAGAATAAAAGCATGTAATGATTCATCATATTGTTTCTCAAATGCAAATGTGTCAAATTCGGCCTCATATCCCTTGCAAAATGACTCATACACATATGACATTAATTCTTCCTCATGATCAAATTCTACTCCCCCAAACAAAAGGTCACCCACCTAATTAAGATTAAGGTGCTCCACATCATCAAACCCAATGGGTTGTTTTTAAAGGTTGAATGTATTCAACTCCACTTTCATGTTTTCAAATGTCAACTTCATTTTTCCATCCCAAAAATTAATGAGAGCATTAGAGGTAGCAAGATATGATTAATTAAGGATAATTGATATTTCATTTTCAGGACTTATCAGAATCTTAGTCTCCAGCATAACAAAGTTAACCGAAAATATGAACTCTGCTACCTTAATCAATACATCCTTAACCATCCCTTAGGGAGTCCAGTGGAGCGTTGACTAATTGAAGAACCATCTTGGTAGCCTTTCGCTCCCCTAAGCCTAACCTTTTATACACGATGAAGGGTTGAGAGTTAACACTGGCACCTAAGTCAAGAAGGGCACAGTGAATGTTGTGATTTCTAATTACAATGGATATCATGGGGCATCCTGAGTCCTTCCACTTAAGAGGCACTTGGTTTGACATAATGGAGCTCACATTAGAGGCTAAAAATGCCCTTTTGGGTACATTTATAGCTCTCTTAGTGGTGCATAAATCTTTGAGAAAATGGGCATAGGGGGCATCAGTCTTGTTAGGGTCATCCACCTCTTTTAAGGGGGTTGAATCATTGGGGGTAGGGGTCACATCACCACTTTGAAGGGAGGGAGAAGAAGATGAAGGAGAAGGGGATTTATTCACATTTTGTTCACCCACATGGGTTTCAACCATTTTACCCGACCATAAAGCAATTATGACATTTACTTTTCACACATCATTCAGGTCAAAGGAGGATCCCCCTCTTAGGTTAGACTCCGGTTGACTAAGAAAGGCCCATTTTTCCCTATCAGACATAGCTAATTGTAGAAATTGCTCACTCATTGTCTTCATCATTCTTTCATTTCACTTTTTAAGCTCTCTATTCATCCTCTTCATGTTATTAACTTTCTTGTTCACTTTATCTAATTCATTGTAGGTAGGAGGGGGATATGATTAACCACATGATATTGAGGAGGAGGAGCACCCTTTGGAGCATTGTATGCTCCTTGGAAAAGGTGGCCCTTGATAAGACGAAATGAAGAGTTCCCCTGGAAACTCCTACCTTGGGCATCAGGCATTAAAACATTAGAATAGGTCCAGGAGAAATTGGGGTGTTTAGTCTACCCGGGTTATATGTAGGAGAGTAGGGATTAAATTTTGGCCTTCAAATAGCCGCATTTACTTGACCTTCTCCTGGCTTGTAGCCAATTGTTGAGCAAATAAAGCGCATACACTTAGAAAATGGTCGGTAGATTGACATTAAGAGCAAAATACCATTTAGGGAGGGGAAAATTAGCCGATGCTTAAGACAACACAAAACCCTTTAACATGGTTTCTATGGTGGCAAATCTCATGTCAATGCAAGTCGTATCTGTCACAGCATGAATCCCTCCCCTTTGGCTCTTAATTCTCACTCCTAACTCTTATCCCTAGTGGTTTGCCATTGTAAGTTTTTTTTTGGCTAACTCTTCTTGGAAATCCCATGCTTGGGTCTCACTTTTGTTTAAAAAGCCCCCTTTACACATAGACTCTACCATGGTCCTAGTGGATTGGTCAAGACCTTCATAATGATTTGGCATAAACATCAATGCTCTGGATCATGGTATGGACACTAAGCAAGTAAGAGTTTAAACCTTTCAAAACATTTCCAAAATGACTCTTTCTTAAAATAGTTGATTTTATTCCTTAATTTCACTGTTTTTACATTTAGGAAGTATTTTCTTAAGAAAACCCTAACAAACCCATCCCATAAAGAAATGGAATTTGCCAGAAGGCTATGCATCCATTGTTTAGTCAAATCCTTTAGGAAAAAAGAGTAAAACACAACCTAACTACATCTTGAGACACATTTGAAAATTGCATCATTGAACAAACTTCTTCAAACTCAGTCAAGAACAAATAAGCATCACCATCTCCACTAAATTTAGAAAGCATAGTTGTGTATTGAGGACTAACGGGGAATTGGACGTTTTCACCAAGGTCTGCAATTTGAAAACATGAGGGACTAGTGGACCTTGGTGGATAAAAAAATTCGATTCAAACTCTGTGCCGCCAAAGTGGGGGGTTGTCCATCCACCATTTCATCCAGTTTGATTGTAAAGGCTGCGATTACCTTGTTTAGGAAGGTACACTTTCAACATGAATTAATCTCCCACTACTAGGAACCCTAACCTAAACACTCATTCATTCCCCTTCTTTTGGTATTTGCACTTCTTAAGATTTTTTTGATTTTTGATTTTTTTTCAAAATCACCTGAACTAAACTATGTATACAGTCAAGAGTTGATTAACAGTAAATCCAGTGCCATCTTCCCGAGCAAAGGTGATAAAATTTTGTTGGTAAGTTTTTAAGGAGGTGAGTAAGGGATATGCCATCCTCAGAGATGATGTGTGTCTCTCGTAAGATCGTCTTGATTAGGTAATAGGTTCAAATATGTCAACTGCACTAAATCACCCTAATTTGTCTGTTTAGTTGAGGAACCCACCCCCTTGCTCTAAGAGATGTGGGACCTTTAGTTTGTGGGGAATCACTCCCACTATATTTTTGATATATGAGATCTTGCATATGTGGACTTATCGCATGTTAGGGCCTGGAGATTGTGAGCATAACTCATTCTTAGGTTGATTCTCCCTATGAATTAGTGATTGACGACGAACCTCATTCCCTTGAGCAGACAAAGCTCCCTCATTTCTATTGGATGAAGGAGGTGTACCATCTTTGGTAACATCTTTGAAGACTTGATGAGAGTTCAAATCTTCCCCCTCATCAAGAGATTGCTGGGGGTCTTGATGTAATTGATGCAGTTCGAGATCCTTTTTGATTTCACCAAAGCTTAGGAACTCATCCTCAAGAAAGTCGACATACAAGAATTAATTTCCGTTATGCCACCATTTGGATGTTCCCCATACATTACATATCCTTTGAAATGGTCGGGATATCTTATCAACATCATTTTCGTAATTCCAGGACCAAATTTCCCATGTTTATGGGTTAGGTTTTGCACATAGCCAGTTGAACCCCATGGTCGTGAGTGATTAAGACACAGCTTTTTGCCATGCCATAACTCATATTAGATGACAGGTACGCTCTTGCTTGACTTAGGACTAATGATATACACTAACTTAGCAGTACATCCCCCTAAAAACTAATTGGGAGGCTAGCGTGTGTCATTATTGATCTAACCATATCAAGCAATGTCCAATTCTGATGATATTTAACCCCATTTTGCGGCGGAATGCGTAGATTCATCAGTTATCCTTATATAACTTTTTCTCACAAAGCTTTTTAAACATATTAGAAAGATAATCGTGATCGATTCAAAGAGTTTTAATTATTTATTCCAATTGAGTTTCCTATTATACTACAAAGTGGTGGAAGGCATCAAGCGCTTCATAATGGTGAGGTGTTAGCTACACAAGGCCATATTATGAATAATCATCTATAAGAGTTATAAAGTATATAGGCCTATGATGGGCTTTCACATTCATGGGTCCGCAGATATGGGAGCGGATTAACTCTGAGGGAGTTGATGCCCTCAAAGCCTTACCAAAAGACTTTATGGTTGCTTTGCCAGCTAGACATGGGCCACATCTGGGCAACTTGACTTTAGTGAATTGATCTAAAAGACCCTCATTGGGTAGCCTACTCATTCTATCTTCACCCACATGACAAGTCGAGCATGCCATTCGTAATAGCACGACCTTTAATCATGTTTATTTATTTAATTACAACATGTTATTAATTTTCCACATTCATTTATCGTATTTAATAATTCTACTTAGAAAAATCTCATTTTAGGTCCTACTTTGTCAAGTTTCATTTATCGCTGAAATTTTAAATGAATCGATAGTAGACCTTGATAAGTGTAATACTTGGCTTACTAACCTGAGAGATGTTACACAGTGAAGGCCTTCTGAGGTAGGGGCCCATAAGGCTAGGGAAGGATTAGACGAGGTGTGCCTATACATCTAATACAATATGCATGCCACTGATAATTGATGATCGACATAGTTTTACTTGTAAAAGGCGGGCCTAACATAGAAATATTAAGGTCCAGTCCTATGTTTTCTTATGAGGGCGACGTGACCTGTAAAAATTAAGGTTTATGCTTGTGCTACATCAGAGGCACTACATGCTTAAATTACATAATATACAAGCACACACAACCATAAAAATTTGTTTGGCTTTTAACAAATGCGGCTGGATTACATAACGTAGTTAAACAAAATGGAAACATATAAGCCCCGCCATAACAATGCCACAACTGGACGCAGGCAAAAATGGTGGTGGTGAAATAGGTTGCGAAACTAGTCTGTACATGGAAAATTTGAACTTGCAAAAAGGAGATGGAAAAGGGGGGTAAGCTACGATATGCTCATTGGATAGTTAATAACCTCATAAAAACAAAACTCGTGCATACATTAATATAATAAATGTAACATATTCAAGAAAATAATTAACATAGTACTGATTAATCTATTTTGTGCTCAACATAGCTTTACATCGCACTCTTAGTCTTTATACCATCTCTAATCTATTTTAAAAAGTAAGGGAATAACCAAAAACTAGTTCGAATACTTGATACGGTTTAGGCCTATTTAGTATTTACTGAACACAGCTTATAACAAAATCATTAAACTAATATAATTTCGTAGTATAGTGTTTTTATTTCAATCCTTTTCAAAAACTTATCTAGTTCTTATTCTTGATATGTTCATTCATAAATAAGGATTTGTGGGGCATTGGACTTGCTTAAACGTACATAATTTCATAATGGAATTTTCCTTTTTAGAAATTCCTAGAGCCCCCGTGGTGTTTGGACCGTAACCCTCGTCAAGGTCTTCTAGGGTTCCCTCCATCGATGTAATCCATAGGCATAATTAGTGTTCACATATCTCTTATATTCATCCTAGCCCAAAACAGTTAAAATCATAACATAATTCAAACGTGTATTTGTTAATTCTTACATAAGACATAAAAACGTAATAATCATAAAAATATGAAAACATAACATCATAGAAATGTGCCATATTAGTAATTTTCCTTGAATATTGAACTAACATCCTGCAACCCATTTGAACATAAACATCATTCTGCTAAACAGGAGGGGCAGACAACTTTCATGGTCC
>Ga0058701_10001690_pt1 | contig 15984 bp, 11 predicted proteins | sample AgamicOrMae_FD_97039 | JGI IMG/M metagenome (GOLD analysis project Ga0058701, IMG submission 97039) | Agave microbial communities from Guanajuato, Mexico - Or.Ma.e | ecosystem: Host-associated > Plants > Phyllosphere > Phylloplane/Leaf | place: Guanajuato, Mexico | collected 2012-06-04
AAGCCGAGCGAAGCGCCAGCGCAGCGAGGCACAAATACATGTATACGCGATCCCAAATCCCGATGCGATCCATCAGACTACGCTCCATCGAGGATAGGCAACCGAAACACACGCGTGTGTTGATGGTTGCAGGGGGGGGGTAGATTTATCTTTCCTTGATAGTACTGTGAATAAAGAAGACTTACAAAGAATGAACTACATCGATCAAAATGGAGCTTTTATTGAACACTAAAATAAAATGACAGCTGATTCGGAAAATGCTTTCTAGGCACCAGTCATCCGGCCGCGCCTGTGTTTTTTTTTCCAAATCTACAACAGCGACTAACCTAATAGGTGTTAGAGCCCTTAAGAGACGGCGAACGCAGTTCAGCTGCCAACCGCTTATACATATAGTAACCCATGAGACTAAGTCATGGGTATACAGCTTGATTTTTCTCCAGAATTGATATAAAGTTGGTGTTTTAGAGGTCGCGGGAAGTGTGCAACACCTTGTCAGTGAAGAAGGGTTATTTTACCCCTGTGCTTCATGTACAGCGCCCGGATATACAACCACTTCTTGTAACCCCCCCCCCCCACATCCCCTGAGAAGGGAGTACAGTACACGAACCCTGGCGGGGCCTTGTATACTCGGGGACACGTGCACTGCAGAGGTAGTGTACCCCGTTTGTCCGGGTGAGGGGTATGCACTGTGGCAGTGGTAAGGTACTTGGATCACAGGGGTACGATAATCATTCTACACCGGCGAGCTGTTGCACAACTGCCGTTCTCCTCCTACGTGCTCGCGTCATTTCCAATCGCCTCAGTAAGGCCCTTTATGCCAATTATGGCCGCATTTTTTTGGATCGCTAAGTTGAGGGGACTATTCAAGACAATTGTATGAAAAATTCAGCCTTAAATTAAGTTTCTCGATACCAGAATGCCCTTGTATTCATTATTGTCGAACTCGTCCCTGGCTGCTTACCTGCACGATGGATGAGAAAGTACAGCGAATGTAAAGTTTCTGCGACGACTTAAAAAGGTTTCTATGGCCTTGACTTTAACCGAATCCACGACATTTCAAAAAGGTTTTGTTATGCTCTGATCCACGTAGATTTCTGATCACAGAGCTGCCTGACGTTTGATTTCTGACGTCACATTTGAAATTAAAACAAAAGCGTGACGACGGTATTGCTTCTTGGAAAATCGTCGATCAAGTGGCACTGAAGGACGTTATATTATTCTTGACAAGCATTCCGATTAAAACAAACAAAAAAATGTTTAAATTTGTTTCTCGGTACGTTATTAATCGCCAATCGTTGGCGTGAACGGTAACAACAGCAACGCACTGATGCAGACCTTACGAGACTTTTCCTTGAAATATAACAGATAGGGCAGAAGGTCATAAGTGACTTCTTTGCTCTCTGTTCGCCTTTCATCTGCAATATCAATGAAAGCTCGAAATGAACATTAAAAAGGGCAAACGAGCATTGCGCGGTACTGCTGCTCGCACGAGAATTGCTTTGCCAATACGTTTTACGCCCAACTCAATTCCTACACGCTTGATTTTTTACGCGCCTCTGACATTTAAAGACGAATGCAGCAGCCTTTCCGCGATGTTCGAAATAAATGACAGGCAAATGCTAAAATGTCGTACGTTATAGCCAATCGATCGTTATCGCACACGTGTTGAATCAAATCAGTAAACAAAATGATAGTAACCCACCGGAAGTGATACTGCAGTAACCCATGAGAAGTTAAGTCAAACTCGTGTGTGCTTTGATACGAAATCAGAGGTAAACTCAAATAAAGTAAAAAGGAGTGAAAAATCAATGTAGGCCTTGTAGTGTATGTCGTGTACCCCCCTGGGATATATGGCCCCTGGTTGGGTTCGTATACCCCAATCTCCTTAGGGGATACACGGCCCCTGCCAGGGTTTATGTACCCCCTCCAATGCGGGGTACACTAGCCCTGCTAAATCGGGGATGCGCGAACTCCTCCCCCCCCTTTCTTGGGAGAGGGTACACGACCCTGGCAGGGGCAGGGGCCATTTACACGGACACATGTGAACTGTAGAGGTTGTGTGTTCCCCTTGGCCAGATGGGGGAGGGGCATACGATCTCTGCCTGTGGTTGTGCACCCGGGTACATGATGCACAGTACTTCAATAATGTTTCTATGCCGGAGAGTCAGAAATACACCCGTTGTAGTTATGTAGAGTATCAACTTTATAGGAGTATCGCCAACTGTGTTCTTCAAGCTGCTGTGAGTCAAGCGCTACCTTCCGCTCGTTTTCAAACAAACCGTAAATTAAAATGGAGCGATATAGGGTCAAAAGAAGGAATATCTTTCGCTATCGTAAATTTAATATCATTTCGAGTGATCTTGGTTAATTAGCTGATTTAATCTCTACTTCTTCCACTTTTTCATGCTGATCATAATTTTTAAAAAAGCATTATCCAACAACGACAGAAACATCTACTGCGACTTCAGGCTTGCGATGCATGCGAGGCCTGCTCTGCTTGTCAGGGTTATTATCTTCTTCGGATTGTTCCCGAGCTGACTCTTCGCGATCCGCAAGATCAGATTCGCCTGCAGGGTTATCAACATCGTTCGACTCAGATTCAGCTTTCTGCGCAGGCGATTCAGAGTCACTTTCATCACTCCTTGGCGTAGATTCTGCATCTTGGGATGGCGAGTCGGATTCTTTACTTTCATTACTCTTTGTTTCCGGTTCTGCGTTTTCCAAGGACGATTCAGATTCTTTACTTTCAGAACTTTTTGATCTAGAATCTGCATCTTTCGAGGGCGATTCAGATTCTTGCGGTGCAGGTTCTGCGTCTTTGGAGGCCATTTCAGACTCTTTGTTCTCATTGGTCTGAGGTGCAGGTTCTTCAGCCTCCGGTTTCGGTTCCTCAGCTTTCGGTTTAGGTTCCTCAGCCTTCGGTTTAGGTTCCTCAGCCTTCGGTGTAGGTTCCTCAGCCTTCGGTGTAGGTTCTTCACCTTTCGGTTTAGGTTCTTCAGCTTTCGGTTTAGGTTCTTCAGCCTTTGGTTTAGGTTCCTCAGCCTTCTGTTTAAGTTCCTCAGCCTTCGGTTTAGGTTCCTCGGCCTTTGGTTTAGGTTCCTCGGCCTTCGGTTTAGGTTCCTCAACCTTCGGTTTAGGTTCCTCAGGCTTAGGCTTTGGCTCCTCAGACTTCGGTTTAGGTTGCGTTTCAGGTCTGACTACTTGGCCTGGTCTGCCTGGCCTGCCCGGTCTGCCTGGTCTGGCAGGTCGGTCATTCTTGTTATGTTTGTCATCCTTCTTGTGTTTATCATGTTTGCGATCATGTTCTTTCGTCTGCTTCCAGGGCCGAAGACTCTTCTTTTTTTCTTCCGAAGATGAAGACGAAGAGGACGAAGATGACTTTTTCTTTTTGCCCGCCTCCACCTGTACACGAGTAGATTCGCTTAGTTATTGCTCTTTCCCCCTCTCCTTTGCTGCTATCTACATTATATGACGGACCCACAAACGTGAGGCATGGGAGCCCTTTCAGGTTTTGTCACGCTTGTCATATCTGCCCAGGCGATAATGTTAGCGCTATATGAAGTCCGCAGGTGACCTATCAGAAGAAGTCTCTCCTTCCCAGATACCAAGTGCTTACAACATGGTAACTCCTTTTGCGGTGCAAGGAGTTTCGAAACTTTTGCCCATATAAAACGCTGCAGTTGGTGGAGAAAATCTTGCTTACCTGAGCGATGGCAACGCAGCAAATAACGGCGAACACGATGAGTACCTTGACGGACACCATGATGACCGCTTTTTAACCTAAATGAAAACTTTGATCATCCAAGACCTTAAACAGGAAACTCAATATCATCGAACTGCGCGTCGAAAGAGTTTACGTAACAATGCTGACCTAAACGAAAAAAAAAACGCTTTCTAAAGCCAATACGTAATCTTTAAAGTTGCATATGTCTTTGTCAAATCTATTTAAAGCAGCGGCAATGTCTATGTCTAACATCCCGTTATAGGGATGGGGAACGAAACCATGAGAGAAAAGTGCACGACTGTGATGGCGGAACACAGCTGCCAACCGCTTGGCTCTATGCACACGTCTTCACTGGTTAAAATCATTATCTTGTCGCATATTTCAGAACACGACGGTTTGGGAGCTTGAAATGAAGCTCACTGAAACTAGATAACAAATGTTCCTCCGTTAAAATTTGCAGTAGAAGTCGTCTCTACTATACCTGAACTTATCCCTGACTTCTTACCGGCACAATGGATGATGCACCGCGTTCGAGTTTCTGGGACGACTTTAAAAGGTGTCTAATTGACCTTGGCTCCAACTGAGCCTGCGGTAGATCGAAAAGGTTTTGTTGTTCTTTCATTCATTTAAGTTTTTTATATCACAACAGTATCATGGCATTTGATTTCCGATGACACATTTAAAATGAAAACAAAGGCATAACGACAAAGTTGTTTCTTTCAAAAACATCAAAAACACGTGCCACCAAAGGTTGTCAAACGGACTCCGTCTTGACCTATATCATTTTTTTTAAATATGAGACTCAAAAAAGTTTAAATAACGCATCGTTTCCGCGTGAACTAGACGTAAATAATGCGATGTAAGCTTATGAAATCAATTTAGTTTGCTTCATTTCAAATTTTGTTCTCGCATAAAGTGTGAGTTGTTTAAACAAGATTTTTCCAAGAACATCAAGGTAGTGAACAGCGTTTTATTTTCGCGGTTTCAAACTGCTTTCTCCTTTACATTCCATGATCCTAGAAATAATTAGGCAGTACGATAAGGACCAGAGTAAAAGTGATGTCATACCTGTTATGAGGGATTTTTATTTGTATTCCGTATGATTCCTTGCCTATCAGTTTAGATGACGGAAATTCCGAATTCAGTCCTCAGTCTTCCACGATGAATTCCCATCCCTCAATAGCATCCTCGCAGAATGAACTGAACAGACAGGCGGCTCGGCTGGCTTATGTCAAAAACAGGGGGTGTGTCAGCACTTGACGGAGATTGAAAATCAACGCACTAGTGGATTCAGCCGGCAACATCCCAATATGTAAGTGAAATCTACAACGCAATGCGAGTTAATGAAAAGAACATCACACGATGACGGTATACCGTTTCTCCGAATACCAAAGAGGTATCCCAATCAACACTCCCGACCTGACCCAAAAGACTTGTTTCCTCTTGTGTAGAATGGTACAGTAAGTGGCAAAGTTGAACTTTTTGTTTTTCTTGAAACGTGGGCTGAACGCGGCTTACAAAACGGCGAAAAGAGAAATGGTGGTCAACGTCCCAAAAATTTCAGGCAATCGATCTACAATATAATATTCTGAATCAACGTATGGTTTATCAATAAGATTCCTAAAAACTGAAAAAGTAGAGGGTTGTTAATTCACATTTGAAATTTGATTAGTCGAAGTCATGCAGAAAAATTCACTCTGGCCTTGCAGTATTTTTGTAATTGTGTAAGCACGAATTAAGGAACGGCAGTCACTCTACAACCACAGACAAAGGTACTATCATAGACATAAAAAACGTCCCCAGTCAGCTGCCTGATTCCCAGCTAAGGTAGGCAACCGCAACGCAACGATGTCCAGGTGGCTGCAGGGGGGCACGTTTTTTCTGTCTATGATAGTACATAGTTATCCTTTGTTGGTCGTCGTTCGCACGCAAGTAGTCAGATACATGACAGAACTAGCACACCCCCTAGCACAGCAGAGCGGTGGCGTAGCACAACGCAATGACGGATCGGCAATAACCGAACTTGGTCAAGGCTTACTTGACCTAAGCTTAACGAAAATAAGACTCTGACGCTCACTTTCCGCACATGGACGTACGAGTACCCCATGCTCCCTACAACAACCAGACTCGTGTGGGCCGTGAAAACTTCATCATTGAAGCCTCGCTTTGTCATCTTAGAATTCCAGACCAATCACCACAACAAAAAAGGATCCAAATGCCAGCCACTTTGACCATGTCAAAGTTCGCGATGTGAAGCTCGACCTCAACTCACAGTGCGATCCCTATGCTTATCTCAATATGGATTTCATTAACAACCAGATTGCTTTCCTCTACGACATATTCCCATTTCCAATCAGTACTATAGTAAAGAAGAGAAAAGCTTCTTTACAGAAGTGAAGTTACGCGCTACTCGCCATCATCAACTGCTCCAGACAAAACGAACTTTTGAAGACCGATACGGTGAATGTTTTTGGAGTTCGAATCGTTCGAGAATTTTCCTGCTGGAACAACTACTGTTTGATCCTTCGCGATCACGTCGTGGATTACTCACCGCTCAGCGGAACAGTCGTCCAACGGGTTCAGTAAATATCACACCGACTTAACGAAAAACGCTTGGGGTATATGACAACCTACTTTATAAGCGTTTAGTGATGGATTTTAATTGGACAACGAAGGGGAAAAATCCAGAAAAAAGGGGATATTAAACCAGATCGGGGTCAAGATGACCCCTTGGAATTTCTTGGGATATAGCGCCGCTGCAAGAAATGTTGCAGGGCAAAATCGGACTTTTGTAGTCGTAGTTAAAACGGGGGGCATTCGATAGCGCCAAAAACCACAGGCGCCAACGCCGCAAGCGCCAGTCCGTAACTGCCAAACGAGAAAAGTCGCAAGCGCAAAAGTTCGTATAGGTTAGGTTAGGTCAAGTTAGGTTAGGTAAGGTTAGTATTGTGGTTAAGAACTTTGGGGTTTGCGACTTTTCTTGTTTGGCGGTTACAGATTGGCGCTTGCGGCGTTGGCGCTTGTGGTTTTTGGCGCTTATGACAGCTACCCGTTAAAACAAGAATGTATTAATCGACATGGTGAGTGCGCCGATCCCAAGAAGACAGGACGCGCAGTTCCCCGTCTCAACACCTTCACAATGGCCGTGCTCTTTTGTGGTTGCACAACTACCAGACGGTACCGGTACCTCACTGTGCTTCTTTAAACAGCTGTGCTTCAAAGATTTCAATGGCAGGTACAAAGGTGACTTTGTTTCGATGCGATTTCGTTGCGATTGAATGTTAAATATCTGTGAATTCGAAACGAACTACCCGTAATTTTCAAAATTAAGACAAAATTGAAAAGACGGCTGATCATGTTTGCTGAGTCCACGGTCCATAGCTTTCATATCCCATTCTTTTTAATGGATTGTGACAGTGATGCCTTCCCTATGACCTCCATGGAAGACAGACAGACATGCAGTAAGACAGAAGGACAGACACATGGATGTTATTTTAAAACCCACTTTTCGGACTCACTTCAAAACGTGAAGATCCGTTAAAATCTCGGAGTCGATTTTTACTCGATGACAATACTTTCCTACCGAAAAAGTAAAACCATAGGCCTGCAAAAATCGCGCAAAGGAGTGAAAAGAATCTCACTTTAAAAGGAGCAGCTTTTCAGTTATTCCTTACCAGAGATGAAATTTGGCGGCGTTGCCATTCAAGATTCGTTGAGAGGAAACATTAGAAAACATATTAATGTCACTCCGTTTGACCCCTGTCGTAAAACGAGTTTTTCCCAGGGTGGGGGGGGGGAATTAGCGTTTTGCCCTCCTCGCGTAGATAAGAAATGGGCGAAAATAATGTGAATTACAAGACACCAAACAGATTTCATCCGTCCATGATAAGCGTGCTTTCAAAAAGTCTGGCGTAATGTACACTGTACAGTACCAACGCACCTCGTGGTTACTCGAGCGCGTGGAACTTCGAGCTGTCCAAGTCGAACGAATCATACAATACACTTACTTACAAATAGTATACTGAAGCGTATTTTTGAGGGATGAAATATGTGTATTTAAAGACTATTCCGTGTTAGATGGGACGAATTAAGTTAGGTATGGTGCGTTGCTGTTGTAAGCCCTCGCGGGGCCACGAGGTGGTGGCAACATTTTTTTTAATAGATGTCGATACCTAGTTATCAGACATTCTTTAGTGCCACTTGTGCGACGCTTTTAAAACAATAAACTTTGTCGTCATTCCTTTATTTTAATTTGCGATGTGCCACAGGAAATCGAACGCCATGCTGTCGTGATCAAAAACCTACATGAATGAAAACATAACAAAACCTTTTTGAATTCTCGCAGACTCAGTTGAAGCCAAGGTCAACTCGAAACCTTTTTAAGTCGCCAAAGGAAATCCACTTTCTCACTGCTTCCTCATCCACCGTGCAGGTACTGTAAGCAGGTTTGGTGCTAGGACCTTTGTTCCTCGTGCAAATCGTATAGAGACGTCCGATTGTATCTTACTGGGTACGGAAAATTACTTTTCAAAAAGTGAAAAAAGTGTGTTAGGGGTATAGTAACAGGTGTATTTAAAAAAGGAATCATGGGTCTACCAAGAAGCATTTCCGAGTTGGGATGTAACTAATACCGGTTTTGTGATAATTGGTCGTTCCGAAGATAAAATAGTTCTTAAGTGAGATGAAAACATGATAACATAATCAGGTTTATATTGCTTAACTAATTAGTTCGCCAATCTTTTGTAAATATGTGCGCGGTTTCGGTCGTGCTAACATCAATAAATCGTCAGTGACATGACGTGAAAAGACATAAAAACAGGGCATTTTTTAAGCCTGCTCCAACTATAAGTGTCTACACCGTGCAAATGTTCTAAAAAATTACCAATTTTTTACAACTATTTTAAACTTTATATATCCCATCAATTCTCTAACTCACGCGAGTTCCTACCTACTCGCAAAACGAGTACCTTGTAAAACCACTACTTAGGCCCCGGCCTAAAAACGGTACGCCGAATACCCCTGAAAAATATTGATGAAACATTGTTACGGATCTCGAAAACATTAATCAATTTTGAGAAATATTTTTTTCACGCGCTCTGTATTTTTCATTCAGCTTACCAAGGCAAACCAATGCGACGAATAGGCTTATGTAATTATCAGTTACTAAACCAATTCATGGTTTAAAATATGTGGTAAGATAATTATTTTAAAACAAGAACACAAGTGTTTTTCAATAAGCGGTTAGCAGCTGTATTGCGCTATTCCAAACGGGAGGTTGGACTTGCTGTTAGCCGATAGATTTGACAAATAACACATGCACAGGTTGAAGATTGACGCAAGAAAGCGTTTTTCGTTCAGGTTAGCATTATATTCCAGAGTTAAGTAAAAGCTCTTTCAAGGCGATACAGTTCGATCACATTGAGCTATCTGTGTTTAAAGTCGTGGGTTGTTAATGATGAAATTTTGTTTTAGGTTAAAAGGTTGCCATTATGGTGTCCGTCAAGGTTCTAGTCGTGCTCGCTATTGTTTGCTGCGTTGCCATCGCTCAGGTAAGCAAGATTGTTTCCGTCAACTTCATCCTTTCGTTCGGGCAAAAGCTTTGAAACTCCTTGCACCGCAAAAGAAGTTTCCATGTGAGAAACATTTTGCGTGTGGGAGGAAACTTGTTCTAATTGGTCATCTGCGCACCTTATTACGCGCTGCCAAACAAATAACACAGCAAGGTGTTCCGAAACTGTGTTAACTCAGAGATCACTGACGCGTCAGAATTATTTGAAGTGCCTTGATTTCCTCAGAGTAACCCTGTTGAAGCATGATGGAAGAATCTTTTATAGCAATGACCGTCACGAATATCACAATGTCAGGGATAGGTAAATGATCCGTAATGATTACCTGTTTAGTGACACTGCAGTCTTCATTGGTCCAGATGTTTGAAATGTAGAGATAGGCTTAAAACACAAGTTAACGGAGTTTGAAAATGACGCTTTAGTTTTGGCCAATCATTCCCAAGAGTTTTTTTTTTTCACTTTCCTGTTCCCCTCTACTTCAACTGCAGCTCTTTAGTCTTTACCGTCGATTTTGTTGGAATCGTTTTAATGCGGATGTGACCTCATGCCGGTTCATTTCCATGAAATCAAATTCAAGTCTCCGTGTCAGCATTAAAAAGTACAAGAGGTATTGCCAAAAGCCTTCACTTGGGCCATGAGAACCATTTTAGGGTAGGAAATGTCTTGGTAGACTAGACACCAGTGAAGACCTGACGTAATTTAAGCTCTTCTTTTTTTTACCTTCACCCTTCAATCTGAATAAGAACTAGCCCGTAGGACAGTATCCCTCCAGCCGAACGGTTCTGACTTTAGATGAGATACTAGCGAACAAAACTAAAAGACCCTAGATTCCAATCTTGACTCCAGCTGGGGCATCGTGCTTATTCGACCGCCATTTGTTCAGCACAAATCTTCACTCTTTGCTTGACATTTTGGCACAATGCTCGAATATTGACGCCGATAGAGTGGAAGATAAAAAGGTTTTGGCCATACTTTAATGTCGAGTAGAAGAAAATGCGCGCATTTGAAGAGGGGAGTTAAAAGTAACTGGTTACAGTTACGAAGAAACAATCGATGAAGGGGCGTTTTACTAGTCCTTAAAAATCAATAATAAAAACAGGCGATACTATAATCGCACTTGTTAGTGCTTCATATCATGTCCATAGCTTCTGTGAGGTGAAACAGCAAGAACTAAGTGAGTCTTCTTGTGTGCAGGTAGAGGCGGGCAAGAGCAGGGGCAAGAAGTCATCCTCATCCGGATCATCATCGGGATCGTCATCGGAAGAGAAGAAGAAACATAATGATCGCCACAAGAACGACAGGAATGTCCGACCTGGGAGACCAGGCGGCCGACCAGGCGGCCGACCAGGCAAGCGCCCTGTACCGCCTGCTGTGAAGCCTACTCCTGCTCCGCAGCCCAAAAAGCCTGTTGAACCTGAACCGCCCAAGGCTACCGAGGCACCTCCAAAAAACAATACTCAGGTTCCTGAACCTGCATCCAACAGCACTCAGGTTCCAGAGCCTGCATCCAACAGTACCCAGGCTGCAGAACCAAAGAATGACAGCAAAGAATCCGAACTGCCCGCGAACGACGTAGAACCTGAAGAAGAACCCGAATCGCCCTCGAAAGACAAGAGCAAGGAAAGCAAAGAGAAATCTGAAGAGAGCAAGAAGTCTAAAGAGAGCAAAGAGAAATCTGAAGAGAGCAAGGAGAAGTCTGAAGAGAGCAAAGAGAACTCTAAGGAGAGCAAAGAATCTTCCAAAGAGGACGAAAGTAAAGAGTCTGATGCAGAGTCTCCGAAAGAAGATGACCAAGCTGACAACGATGACCAGCAGGACAAGCCCAACAAGCAACGTAGACGTCACCGGGGACCTGTCAGAGTTGATGTGAATGTACTTGTTGAGCCTTCCCGTGAATCAGGATCAGCTTCAAAGGAATGATTAAATTACGGATAAAATAGCTCAATACGAAACCAAGACTACTGCAATATGATATAAAATCTATGCTGAAAAAGAACATGTATTTTATTTGACTTTTCTAAACTTCATCTGAATTCAAAGTTTCGCAGAAATGAGCGCTCTAGCGTGCAGAGGGGTTAATAGGGGGCGACCCGATCTATAGCAGTATACTAACACCCTCTTTCCCCGGTTCTCAGTTTTGATAATTCCTCTCCCTCTTAGGAACAGAGCAACATATTTGGCGGGAGATCCTCTGACGAATTCGATAGACGATCAAACTACCGGACAGGTGTATTTAACCCCTAATCAAGTAGTAAAATCAAAAACATCGGTAAGGCAATGCGATACCGTCAACAGAAAGAAATGTTTTTGCACGGTACAAAGCTAAGCTATTTGTTCACATTCAATCAAAAAAAGAAAGAAAAAAACTTGTCTTGAGCTCGTTAAAAACTCCGCAATGCTTTTGCATTCCACTCAAAAGAAACTCTCTTGTTAGTTTGCCCGCAGAACGAATAACAGGCCTGACATCGTGATAGCATGGCATGCCACAAACAACCTCGTCCAATATTATCAGTATGTAAGACGCATGCCGCATAGTGACAAAAACAGAATAACCATTCTGCGCCCTCTATCGTTTCCAAAGCGTCTCTAACCCCGTCTCATATGTCTTTTATTGCTTCGATCTAGGAAACAAAGGCGACCCGCACGTATCAGTCGAGTCACTTGGAGGTTCAACGAAACTAGCCTAGTAGCAATAGACTTTGGGCGTGCTTGCAAACTATATTCTTATTAGATGGCATACAGAACTACGGTACAGTCTTCGACCAGTTCAAGATAAAGTGTTTTTCTTGCCATCCGAGCATGAACAGCTAAACACATTAGTTTTGGACATTGCAACAACAGGTACGTGTCTCTTTATAGGCGGGATTGCTATACGCACTAAAACGCAATACCGCCTAGACGGTAGATCTACTATTAGCCATATCAATATGGCAAGCTTTCGCCGAGCCTTGTCCATTCATATGGCTATTGAAAGGCCTATCCTGGAAATTAATTCTAGTTATCTTGCCCTAAACAGGTATGATGCCCTCAAAAGAGGTACCGGTATTTCGCTGTCTATAGGCGTGGGATTAATTATCAACGAGTGTTAGCGCCACCTTTTGTGACGCTGCACCTGCCGGAGCTGCATTCGTGCATCGCGGTGACGAAGGGATCGGGGGTGGTGGAAGGAGGGGAAGGGGAGGGGAACAGTTATATCGATCTGTCAGGACAAGACGAATGTCGAACAGGTGCTCCGCCGGGGCTGCACAAACACCCCCCTTCCCCTCTCCCGCAGATTGAACCCGGGAACAGATCAAACAGTCCGCTGATGCGCCTCTGTAATATCGAGGATGCTCAGGGAGGGGAACTATGGTACTTTCTGCAGAATCACTAACATCGCTATGATTAGATTTTATTGAAAACCATTCAAGTCGGCATTCGAAGTACTTTAAGCTGATATGAATCGCGTCAGATTATGCATGCCGAATCAACAAGGAACCCTCCCACGCAACACAACATACGCTACTTCCTGTTTAGCTGACCGTTACTTTCAAAATATAATAACTTTTAAAATCCAGTTTCAGAAAGTTTTAGGGTGAGTCCATGTGTTCAAATTTTTCCATTCAGTATTTTGAACCGTTTGAAAAGAGGGTTTTGAAATAATCTTCTTTCTTGCCAAAAAAAAATTCTTGCCATTTTTCAAAGCTATGAAATTTAAACGTTCACCGGTAGAAGTAGACTTTGCTTATTGTTGGCATATTTCTAGTTTTGAAATACCTTTGACGCTCATGAGCAGTGCAACCCAAAAAAATACGTAAAGCCTAGTAAATTCAAGATGTATCGTACCTGAAATATGTTACAAGAATAACAGGTTAAATCGATTCGTGCTCGGGGAGAGACTTAAAAGCCTCCTTGAGAAATTATGTATGTTCGCCTAAAGTATCTTTCAAAAACCGAAAATCCAAAAATATGTATCCAAAAATATAGCAAACCGACTTTAATCAGATAAAAAATTCATGTTTTTAAAACGTTGTTGGGAAAAACGTTGCTTTCAATTTTCCTAAATCATGTTTTTAGGTGCTGACAAGGCTTCTTTTGAAAAATAACCGGAGACTATAGCCTGGAATTTTCCTGAATTGAACTTTTAAAGTAGGTATTTACATGTACAGAAAGTGCCGGTACTACAAATTCTGAATTCAGCTGAACGAAAATAAATTACTTTAATACCGGCTGAATTTGATTTCTAATTTTGTGTTTCGTTGGAAGTGTCAAAATAAATCTTGACGATATTACAAGATAGCACTATGCCATCTCGAAGAGAAAAAAGGGTCATCCGGGCCAAACTTCAAATCAGCACGAAAAGTTGAGCAGAGGTAAGAACTTTATTTCGTTGCCACACAAGTAGTACATATACGCATCTATGATCTCTGTAAACAAAAGCCAGCAGACAGAGCAATTCGTTTTGTACGATAAATGTTTTCCATAAACCTAGTATTTATAATTAAGTGGTCCATCGAAATAGTCTGCTTAATGCGACTCTTTTTTTAGAATTCTCTCTTGCTACAACAAACTGTAGTGGTCACTACTCGTTTTGCTGGCGTGCTCTACAGCGGACTAGTTCCAAATAGTTAAGGTGTTCACTACCTGTTGAGATCAGCCGGTGCGCTGCCGTCTTAAAGGAGGCAATTACAAAATTACCATAGCACGGTTACTTGTGCATACCTAAACTTGTCGAGTACGATACGAACTTCAACAGATAACTCATGAAGCGCAATTTACACTCTATAAATAAATTGAGCTCATTACGATAGGACGCATTATTGGTTTAAACTGATTGTGTGATCTAATAACGCTCAAAAAAAACATAAAATACTGCTAATACGACTTCTTTAGAAGTTTCCGAATTTGTTACACAATTCGCTCAAAATTTTCCCGAACTGTGTTGAATTAAATGATTTTATAATTTTCAAAAAAAAATTGAAAAAATTAAAAAATAAAAACATGGAAATAAAACCCCTGATTTTTCTTAACTTGAAACTTATGTGCAAGTACCACGTTTCAAAACAACCCAAAGCAGAAGACATGGGATTGTCATATAAAATAGATACATTTAGGGTACCCGAATATCAGTTCCGATTTCCCTACTCTGGTACTTTAGTCACTTGAAGAATGTGCAGAATTAAAAAATAAATCATGTATCGTAAAGAGAAAATAACTCGCACAATGAAGAATCTTAAGCCAATGGGTATTTTTCTCACAAAACGGTAGAAAGTTTTAAAAAAAGGCGAAAATTTGATTTTGATTTGGAGTAATGATGGTTAAATCTGAGAGTCGTAAGTTATTAGGAGTTCTACGTTGATTAGTCTCGTTAGGTAAGCAAAGAGAGAAGTTTTACCCCTAAAGAAAATTGCATTTTATCCGAAACGAGAATTTCGGACGGTGATGTTTTGTGCGGCCCCTTTTAGAATCGGTTGTTTGTGTACAAAAATGTCAACTGGACCTAACTATTGCAAGATAGTCGAAGATTACATTTCCGGTGTTAGATACTCCGACGACCTTATCACAGAGAAAGTATCGTATTATTATTTCTCTGGCAGTAGAAAATTTATTACAAAAGTAAATACATTAGAAAATTCACGCATAGGAAGATCAGAAAATTTGAGCTTTATCACTTCAAAAATTTTTCAAGCAGTTTGCATAGACAAGTTGACTATAAGAAGAGGATCTTGCCGAAAATATAACACTTCGCACAAAATTATTGATACACATTATTCTGGCGATGAGTTATAAGGTACAGTAAGAGGAAGAGCACTTTATTACGATGAACGAGTTCGAAACGAGCACCTTTTACGAAAAGTATGGCTAGATTGTCGCAATGATACGGCTCCAATTCACTATTTAAGACAAAGGCATGTAAGTAATGGAAGTAAAAAAAAAATATAGATACATATTGATCATGTAAAACTCCTGGTGAAGGAAACTCTCACGTTTTCACATTTCATCGAAACACCGAAACACTGCAAACAGACGGCTTAATCCCGTTTCTCTGAATAATCCTGAATATTCAAAAAAGAAATAGCTTGGACCAGTTTTCATAAATACAATAGAACTAGATAAAGTTGGCAAAGTAAACTTGTAAGAACACAGCAAAAGAGTTAAAGACAATCATTCCAAAGAGCTTTAAATCATTCCAACTAACTTTCAGACAGAGTGTAAAGACGAAAATAGTGATAGATTCAGGTAATGTCACTCGATCGCTAATCCAATCCGGGACTAGGGATTTTAACCAGTGAGTTTTAAAACTCGTGCTTAAATCCAACAACGCAATCATGGATTGCTTGCGACAACTCTTTGCTCTAATTATAGGTAGCCAAACGCGATCGGTAGTGATATTTTTTACCTACTCATAGAAAACCCAAATGGTATTTCAACCACAGAAAAGAGATCTTTCAGCTGGTGTTAGCAGCCCAAAATCAACGCAATCAGATACCGTGGATGAACCAAAATGGAGCCGTTTTTTGAGATCAAAATTATTATTTTTCATAGATTAACCAATTGAGTGAAATTACCTATTGTATAAGGTTCCATCAAGGCTAAAATATATTTTTACAGGGTTCTACGTTTTCTACGAAAGTAAAAACTTCAGACGGCTATTTGCTTTGAGGAAAAATAGGACAGTCTTGACCGAAACGATTTTTTTTTTCTAAGAATAAA
>Ga0058701_10001691_pt1 | contig 15981 bp, 9 predicted proteins | sample AgamicOrMae_FD_97039 | JGI IMG/M metagenome (GOLD analysis project Ga0058701, IMG submission 97039) | Agave microbial communities from Guanajuato, Mexico - Or.Ma.e | ecosystem: Host-associated > Plants > Phyllosphere > Phylloplane/Leaf | place: Guanajuato, Mexico | collected 2012-06-04
AAAAAAAAAAAAAATAAAGATGACAAAAAAAAAAATAAGTTTATTAAAATTTTTTTTTAAATTTATTTTTAATTTAAAATTTTTTTTTTATATGGTTAAAAAAAATAAAAAAAAAAAAAAAAGACATTTTTTTCAGTAGTGTCAAAATTTCTCATTTAATTATAATTCTTGTGAGAGAATTTGTAGGTGTCAATGGTGTTGATGCAATCAATAGTGTAAAATTTTGTAGGTGTTAATGCAATTTCCACAAAAAAGCTGAGAAAAACATCAAAGCAATCCAAAAAAAAGTGTGAATAGACTTCTAAAATAAAATAGCAATTTTCCTGTATTTATTTACACAAAAAAAAAAATCTGAAATTTTTAGGTTAACACCAAACAAAAATGAAAAACATAGTTCCTGACCTAGATAAATCCAAAAATTCAAATGCTGCAAATATAAATAATAATAAAAGAATTTTTGTTTTGAGATAAGTCACCCTAAAAAAATATTAAAAAACAACAACAAAAAAATACAAAACAAAACAAAACATTAAGACTACTCAAGTTTTTGAATGAAGCTCTGTTTTGGTTGTTTTTAAAGACATTATTTCAAAGATAACTGAATGACTTTTCTAGCCTTTAAATGTGGGTGCAAATTCACATGAATTTAGGAAGTGAGAGTTAGACCTTGAATCTTGAAAGTACTTCCTAGTATAGAACCAACTCATATTGACGTTATTACAGCAATCTTTATTACTATAAAAATATAGGGCAAAAATTTAGGGTCAAAAGAAAATGATAGAATAGAATTTGTCTCAGAACCTGTTTGCAGTTGAAGTAAAACTGAATTAACCTTTCCAGGTGTGCTGAATACACAAAGAGCAGCATAACAAACACAGGTTTGAAACGAAAGGGGGTCCATAGCAGACGATTTCCCGGTCGCGTACTTACTTGTATTGGCAGACATTCTCTAATTTTTGTTGCTAAGTTACTATTTTGTGTACCACTTCCAAATATTTGCATTTGACCCGCTTTTGTCGACGTACACAAGCGACACACGGGTTCCTCATTATTTCTTAGTGGCTCGGACATAACAAAAACGCATTAAAACAATCTACGTAACAAGCGAATATTCTAAGGTTGTTTCCTCGCGGCCCCTATTTCCGAACGACCATAGTTTAGCGAGAAGAATAGAATCAAATACTGCAACGTAAACAACTGGAAAATAAATGCGCCATCTTGGACACAACAGCTGAACGGCGGAGCAGAGCGGCAGACTTGTAGCTCGCACTGCGTTCACAAATTCCGGGCCCTGCCCCTCCCTACCCTTTCCCTGAGCGGGCATCTAGTTCGGACCTTTGCCGCCGCGGCGCTAGCGGTCGGAAGGGATCGGCCGGCGCTAGCTGGCGCTAGCTGGCGCCGTCGGGCAGCGCAGCGCGCAGCTGGTGCGCGCCGCCGCCGCAGTCGACAGCCCTGCGCTCTAGGCGCCGCCGCCGCCGTCCGAGCTACGGCCCCGCGCGCGATATTGCTATGACACCTGCACTCATACGGAGGGGCGCGATCCCCGACACTCGCTGCGATTAAAAGGCTGCCGGAGTTCCCCATGTCCTCGACTCGTCCGCGATGGACGCCTGGCGCCGGCCGGCCCATGCTCCGCGAACGGACTTGTCGACTATTTAGTGTGTATCCGATTGAGTGACTATGCCCTGTTTGGCGTTAAACAGCGTGATGCAGCGCGAAAACCGACGGACAGGTAGGCAAGCTGGCGCTCATCAGCTGATTGCGCTTTCCGCGGTATTTTTCAGTCGTGTGGGTAGAATTAGGGCTCTTCTAATCCTTTTCGCTGAGGAAGTGCCCCTTCGGATAGTCTTTTGCATTTTCCCCCAATGAAAATAAAAAAAATCGGTAGAACGTACCTGGGTAATAAAGACTGAACACAGTAAATACACCCGTTTTGGTGAATGCTGTAACTATGTGGCGACCAGCGCACACATTTTAAAAAACAGTTAATTCCGATTTCGGCTCCAGCCTTATCTCCCTTCTAAGAAATGCGTCACTGCGACATGACACCGTATTTTTGCACTGCCTCTTAAAAAAAATACGGTGTCATGTCGCAGTGACGCATTTCTTAGAAGGGAGATAAGGCTGGAGCCGAAATCGGAACTAACTGTTTTTAAAATGTGTGCGCAGGTCGCCACACCTATTTTGGATGTGAAACCTAAACAAGGAAGGTACTTACTTTGGTAATTGTTTCAAGATGTCCAACTACATCAATGGAAAGAACTCGCCGAGACTTTTTTAATGACATGGCTGAACATAGGCCTATCTTGAAAAATAACCAAAGTACGTACTACCCCCGTTTTAGTTTCCCACCCAAACAAGTAAAGCATTCCCCAAAATGGGTGTTTTGTTTTTACTGTGAACTGTCAACATTGAATTATTTTTTTAAAGGGCATTTTCTACGGCTGAAGTGCTTCATTTCACGTAGTCCTCCTCCATGAGGATTATAGCGATTCACATCGCATAGATACGATAAGCCTAACCTAAATCACGTGTTAACGTCTGATGTTAGCTTAACGTTCAGCAGTTCCGGAGATGTGACATCTTCGTGATCGAGAAATGTGACCCATTCAACCGACCCGTCCGTGGCCGGCCATGGCTTTCTGCAAATTTTCCTTGAAAAGTTTCATCTACTCTAGACAAACTACCTAGACTCAAACTTACCAAACTTACTCATTGGCAGCAACGCCGAGATAGAAGCGACTTCAGTCCTTTGAAGTTAGGCAACCTTAAGTGACGTGCCCTGTGCTTAGCTCCTCAGTCGCTCCGCGTCGCAAAGCGACCAAAGGAGGAAGTTCCTTTTTTTTTAATTTTGCAGAGTTGCTCTAATAGAACATTTACGAAGGGGAACACCCCTTCATCAATCAAAACTATCTTTTTGATTGGGCCTAAACCCATTCAGCAACTTAGCGCAATGCCGCTACCTCGATTGCAAGTAATTCGTCGATTTCAAAACAGAGATATTTTTAGGCATGTTGCTTCATCGCGTAGATTAATTCTTCTGCGGAGAAAATTTATCTCGAATTTCGGTCAAGATGCTTTCTTGGAGCGAAAATATCTTGCTAGGTCTATCTAAAATTCTTCCTCTCAAACAGACAAGCTCAACTAAATGGTGTAACAATATGAACCTTTTTCTTCAATCCTGTTTAGTATTCCTTTTAGAGCACTACTCTAAATTTGAATCAGTGAGTATCCCTGAGATTCACTGGAAATTCCCTGAATTTCAGTCAATTTAGCACCACTGAAAAAATTCAGTGGTTCAATGTTGACTGAAATTCAGTGAATTTTCACTGAATCTCAGGGATACTCACTGATTCTTTAATGTAACTGAAAAATGGCTATTTCCCTCGCTCTACGTTCGTCGCAAAGCCGAGCGGAGCGAAGCACAAGGCATGATTTTTTACTGGATGTGCCCAACTCGTCGGTCCCGAAATAGCCTTTTTGAGGATAGGGAATTAAAACAGATCTGTATAGTTTGTTGTGAAGGCAAAAGCTCTCTTGGGTTTAGCGTTTAGCTTCTGTTTGCACGTCCTGCCAGCGGAGCTCCAGTTTACTTAAGCAGCACGCACAGCGTTTAAATACCTTCAGTTTCTTCGATCAAAGTAAAAATAAACCAGGTTCACGCGAATTTTCTCCAACAAGAACGTTGACTCGTGGAAAGCAGAGTTGCTTGGTTAGGCAACCCACTCAACATGTGTGTTGCGACGGCTGCCTACCTGAGCACCGCCTTCCACCCTCCTAATGATTTAGATGCTACTGTGCTCGGCTTATCGGTCATTAGCGGGGACTTTTTCGCATCATGCGATTATATAGACGATTTTTCAATTAATGCACACAGCAAACTCTTTACGGTACGATTGTATGACTTTGCGTTCTCGTCAGTTTTTCAGATAGATATGTAAATTAAAAAATGAGAATAGGAAGCGCGGAGAGAGCGCGCTGTTGCTGCGTCAAAAGATGTCTTCCTTGAGAATTGCCCGAAAGACATCAGATTTGCTTTTTTAGTTTAACCGTATTCTTTTCTTTGGTGGCAGGCAACCTGGCAATATGGAAGGTCATTTTTCACTCCTTGTAATACACCCTGGTATATTTTTTTTATTACGTAATAAGGACTAAGGACGCGTAATTCCATAGGTCTGAATAAGTTAACCTAGGTTAGGTTAACCTAGTTTCAGTTAGGTCACGTGCCGTGAATAGCCTCGCTGCCGCTGCGACATGGCGCGTGAGCGGAACACACGACGTGCAAGTTTTCACCTTTCAATTTCACCGTAGGACATGGCAAAACGGGTAATTATTTGATCGAAAAAAGTGGATTTCACTCGAAGAAGATAGGGGAAAGCTGATTTTGTGAGGTGTATGCACGCGCATCTGTGTTGTGGGTGAAAATAACGAAAACGATCGCAATTAGGTGAGAGTAGGTCAGGTGTAGGAGGTCACTTTGATTGCGTGATGAAGTGAGAAAATACGTCCGCCCCGCCGGACGACTGGCCACTGGCGAGCGTCACCGACGCGCCGCCATGTTGAATGACACAAAATGACCACTTCATAAAAACGATAGTCTTGCGGCAGGCGACTAAAAATATTTGGACGCAACGAAAGCTGTCGATATTTGATTTTAAATCTATTCTCAGTCGCTTCTGTCAACGATGTATTGTCTGTACTATACGGCTGACAAGTGAAGTCGGTCATGTTTACCCAAATTAGCTGGAAAGCATGTGTGCACTTAAAATGGTTCGGTAGACTGATTAAAAAAAATAATTTGTCTATTAGTTTTCCCGGAATTTTAGGACTGCTGTGTAGCGAGAATCTCGTTGTTGAACTAAGTTTTAATAAACCTAAATTGATTACCTTAGCCTACGCTTAAAAAAGGGCAGAAAAGAGTCTTTTGGAAGAAAAGAAGTATGTGGGTGGCTGTAGCAGTAAGCTTTTCTGAGGCATTGTACATTAGTCTTGGGTAGATTATAAAACCTACAAAAAATACTTTTTCTTATGTTTACATATTTTTAGACGCGTTATTTTTTTTTTTTCAAAAACCTGTTCCTTTCTTGGTCAACATTTTTTTTTACGGATTAAAAATCAGCAGCTCTGAACTTTCCTTCAACATGACGTTATGTTTTATATTAAGTAATTTACATAGAAAATAAACAAAGCCGTCAGATAAAAAAGACATAAAAAATAGAATTACTTTTTATGACTTGGAAGAAAAATCATTTTCACTATTAATTGTACAGCGCTTTGAACCGAGCTTGTTCTACCGAAATTAAAAACGTCTCGTCCTGAAAATAATTACGCAGCCAAAGTCTGGTCTTGAAATAAAAGCGGTTTTCGTAGACGACCGGATGGCTCAAGACAATATTCGAGCGACGTTGAAAGTTTCTCATATTTAGATGAGCTCGTAGATTGGGTCATCGGGGCCGTCATATGCGCTGTTTATCTCTAGCTAGGTCGTGTTTTGGTATCGACCCAATCCAAATGCCGGTCGATGAAGACTGTTCGAGTAGCAGTTTAGTCAGCGCTCGATAACCATCACATAAATGTGGATAATTCACAAACCCATCTGACGCTAAGTTTTATGGTCAATCGTTCCACTTAGGGGTCGTACCCGATGTGTAGGGCCTATTGCGACGCTATTCGGAACAACCAATAACAAGGTAGAGGTTACCGAAAAAGGTTAGGTTTTGCGATAAACCTTTCAATAGCTGTGCAGATTCATGGGCAGCTCTTTTTGAGCCCTTTACGTTTGATATGAAACCTGTGTAATCTTTCTTTGAAAGCTGGTTTAACAGCGCGTGTTCGTCCCGGAAGATGGCAGGGTTCTGACACGAAAGTTTGCTCTGCTCATTCGGCGAAAATCGTATTTTACATTCGCGTTTCCGGAGCGCTCAATCAAATTATGAAGCAACGGACAAGGGTTCTAATCATTTTTAGTGTCCCTCGATAAAATTCAATTGCAATAGCCTGAAAAATCAAAAATAAATTTTTGGCCAAAAATTGAAAAAAAGCAAGGGGTACCCCTAGCCTTTTTCCCGATTTTTGACCAAAAAAATATTTTTGAATTTCTGGGTCATCACGATTGAAATCTATCAAGGGATACTATAAATGATTAAAAACGTTGCCGCCTGCTTCATAATTTGATTGAACGCCCCGAAAACGCGAATGAAAAAATGCGATATTCGCCAAATCAGCTGAGCGAACTTTCCTGTCGGAGCCCTGCCATCTTCCGGGACGAACACCCGCTGTTAAAGCAGCTTTCAAAAATAGATGATACAGGTTTCATATCAAACGAAAAGGTCTTTTAGAAGAGTTATCCATCTGCACAGCTACTCATGACGTTTGCATGACAACTACCATTGAATGAAGGGATAGCCTATGCTCGGTGGCTTTACATCTTATTGCTCTTTCTTCGCTTGGCCTGGCTCCTTAATTCAACACAAGACGCAAAAACCGTATCAGGAAACTTCGGTTTTTCGGGCCACGTGACAGGCGGTCTTGACCTTGGAAGAGAAAACGCATTCGATGTTTAGCCCCTTTGAGCGTTGGCGTGTGTCCAGCCGGCCGGTTATCTGTGACTCACCCCGTGCTTTCTCCAAAGCCGAATGTGTGGACACTGGCCGACGCGCTCATTTTCTATTGATGCCTTTCGACGAATCCGAAAGTCCTTGTAGAAAGTTGCCTGACAGATTTGTGTTGTTGCGGAAGCCGCCTTTCAGGAAAGTCCTTTCGCATCCTTCACTGAAGTTCTGATTTCCGACCAAACGCCTCTTAATCCACGTGCCTGCTAACAACGAGGGTAGCACTGCCGGTATTGCAGTCTGACTCACAGCCCAAAGGGTTTCCTTTGTAAGTCCTCCGAATCGGAAGTTCTCTAGCAGCTGAACTTACTCTGGACTAATTTTCTTGGGAGATTTTTAGCTGCTTGTTTTATGAAAGTCGACTTTTCTTTAATTATCTTGATCTTATATACACGCTGGTGCCACAACTAACTCAGAAGGAATTTTCTATATTATTCGTATCATGCGTCTATATTTCACCCTTTCATAAATCCCTACATCGAATGTTAGTTGTCGTGAATGGATGGGCAGGCCAGTAGGCAGCTCTCTTTTCGCCCTTTCGTTTGATATAAAACGTGTATCATTTTTTAGAGAGCTATCTAAACGGAACGTGTTCGTCCCTGTAGATGGTACGGTTCCAACACAAAGTTTTCTCAGCGGATTCAGCGAAAATCGCATTTTTCATTCGCGTTTTTGGGGCGTTCAATCAAAATTATGAAACAACGGACAAGGGTTTTGATCATTTTTAGTGTCCCTCGATAAAATTCAATGGTAATAGCCTAAGAAATAAAAAATAAAATTTTGGCCAAAAATTTATTTTTGATTTTTCGGGTTATTACGTTTGAATTATATCGATGGACACTGAAAATGATCAAAAACGTTGTCTGCTGCTTTTTAAATCGAATAGATGCTCTAATGTGAAGTGCAATTTATTGCGAAGGAGCTGACAATGAGCGAACCTCCAGTCGTGCCATCTCCCGGGATCAACACGCGCTGTTAGAACAGCTCTGTAAAAAATGATACACGTTTAATATCAAACGAAAGGGCTTAAAGAGAGCTGCCCACTGGTCTTCCCGGCTAGAATAGGCCATGCCCACACTAATATGTAAAGGAATTTCCTTGAAATACTCGAATGGTCGATTCTACTCGGGCCTGAAAGGGTTAAGCTACCGTCAATATTAAGGTTCTTTTGCACCACACGTGCGGGTTAATCAGTACTATAATTTTGCGTAGAAGCAGCCGATAGCACTTTTGGATCGGCCCTCGCATTGTGGGCCTTTGAGTGGAAATTGAGGGCAATATGGAGGGAAAGTAATGTGTCATTGTGGCTGGATCGGCGGGAACAGAGCGAGGTCGGGGCGCGAGGTCGGGGCGCGAGGTCGGGGAGTGCCCCGCGAGAGGCGAGGTCGCTTTTGCGCCACCCGACGATTCCCACGGCCCGCGATTCGGCCCTCGGCCCTCGCCGCGCCGTCGATACTGTGGCGTTCTCTTACGGCCGAATCACTTCAACCCGAAAGGAAGAGTTTATTAAGGGCAACATTCCCTTAAAAGAAGTAGAATTCCAGTTGCGTTTTCTATCACTGTTCTACCTTTCGTCTCCAAGCTAGTTAGGAGCGGCGGTGGGAAAAGGCACCCTATCCTTGTTGCTGAGCGAGAGGTTATTGAAAATAATAATTGGCGTTAGGTTTTTCATTTGTGTGTTAATCCATAACAGCCCAAAATATTTGGAGTGAAATTTATCTTAAGAGAAATAAGGATTTTTTTTCATTTAAATACGAAATTTCAGGCTTTAAAAAATGCCTAAATTATTGAATTTCAGGTTTCTAGAGGGTGATATTTTTTAAATTGTCACATTACTGAACTGAAAAGATCCTCTAAAATATTTTTTTTCCGAATGGTATCGCTGAGCGGTAGTGTGTTAAGTTAGTGACGTTCGTTCCAAAGCATACAGAATCCGTCAAAGCAAGTATTTGTGGCTGTTCCACTACAGTATAATCATTTTAGCTTAAAAAATGTCTGCTTTTCAAAAATTTTTAATTTTGGGATGATCAGAAAAAAAACGCGAAAAGTGTACCGTGTGCATTTTATAAAAGTTCACGTAACTTTCGCTCTGAAACCGAATTGTTAGAAATCAGACAGATGGGAATCCTAGGCTTTTGTATCGTACGCAGTTTTGTACACGTAGTTGATATAGGCATTGGAAGCGCTGCACTCATCGTACTGCATAGTATCGATCCTGTCGAAATCAATATCATTTGAAGATACGTGTTGCTAGAGATATGACGTATCTTACGACGTCATATCGATATTCTACGTCACGAAGCTGAATCATAACATGAACCATTCGCCGTGTTGCAACACCTAATGCTAGGCCTGTCTCTCTGCCCCCTCAGAATTCACGACCCTCAATCTTCATGAGCCGCCGTACCGCTTATTAGAAGGCGCGCTTTTTGAATTTTCGGGTCAAGGTTTACAGCGGAAAAGGGTTAAGGCCATTAGCACCTGCTTTAGACGATTAATTAAGGTTTCTTACTCGTACCCTCCGCTGTATGCGGCAAGGGTTTTTAAATTCACTTGAACCTTTTTTTTTCGTTTAGCGAAAGGTTAACCTCGCTGCCGTTTCGCTAAGGGATTAGGTTAGGTTAACCAAGGTTAAGTTTAGTACGCCGAGCTTCGCTCTTCTTAGCTTGGCGATTGTGTAAAATAAGAGGTGCAAAATTGCATCTTTCAAATTTACAGTGAAGAATTAGAGAATTCAAACCTTCATAAAGTGTGTGTTTGAGGCCAAGGTTATTAGGGGGCTGCAAACTGCGTTTGGCGCCGAGGGTCAAGCGAGCGAGCCCGATGACCTCTGCAAGGTGCGGCGGTGGTTGTGGTGGTGGTGGTGGTGGGGGCTCAAACCCATTAGGTCAGCGCTATATTTAACTGCCTCCGCCAAATCTTGATCCGCCCTGAGACTAGGGGAAACCCGGGGAAAAGGGAAGTTTTACATATCTCATTACCATACGAGATTACTTCGGAAATTTTCAATGACTGCGCCGGGGACTTTTGCTCGTTCCAAGGAAATCAAGTCGATGGAATCAAACGTCAAATTTGAGATGGTATCTTTTTACCGCTTGTACATATTTTTCCGGCGAAGCGGAGCGAAAGACATCGACCCACTGAACGGAGCGCGTCGTCCACAGCGAAGCTAAACCTAACTTTGGTTATTTCAACCTAGGTGAATCTAACGATTGAATTTGTTTTTTACCCATGATATCATGGAAGTTGAATCATGATAGAGAAATTCAATTCGAAAACAGAATAGTTGACCCAAATTTTCGATTCCAAGTGATCAATGAATAACCATAATTACACAAATATACCATCAATCAGACTTTGACTCAATTCCTGTGACCAGAGAATAACAAAAAACGAGACCTGCGTGCCAGGAATCAATCATAGACCAAGTCATTAACGACCAATATTCTGATATGTATTCAGTCAGTTGGATCAAGGTTACTAAACGTGTGAGTGGTCAGTTTTTAAAATTATAAAACGCTGAGTGAAATTCTCCCGGAGAGCGCGGAAGTTATGACCTTCTTTCTTAGAACGAAATGAATGTTACCCAAAATCATTTACTAACGGGTGACTGTTATCGAACCGTGTTTGAATATTTTTTTAAATCGTGAAATTCAAGTGATGCTACTACTGAAAAGGTTAAATATACTGTATAGTTTCAATCAATCTATGACCGATACCAGTTTAGTATAACCGCCCAAGAAGTGGATGGTCCCATGGTCCCTCGACTTGGACCCTCCAATCTTCCACCTACAGAGCGTTATAGGACTTCAACCTCAATATAAGATGACGATTTGAAATCGGCGTGCTTTCCTTGAACTTGCGTTAAGTGGGCTAAGTAAATCTGATAATGAGGACAGTTTGTTGAAGGGAGTTGAAAGGAGGGGTGCAATTAGGGGGGGAGGAGGGGGGGGCAGTTCGCGTGCGAAACGCGCGCTGGTGGTAGCGTCTTGAGTGCCGTCCGCGTTTTGAGAAGCAAACTGCCCTCCTGATAAATGACGATATCGGCCAACAATCCTCTGCGAAGGCGACTCAACCTGTTACGTAGGTCCAACAATTTCGAAGCGTCAACACAGTCAATTTGAGATTGTAGGATTTTCTTGTGTCACCGTTGTCAAGTCGTCTGGACCGAGGCACAAGGTACCAAACGTAACCCAAGTTAACCTAGCGGTCGTTAATCAAAGCATAGGGGTTCCCTGGAGGGACCTTGGTTTGGTAACCAGTGTAGCCTCTGGTGCGCGCGATTTCTGCTTTGCGTCTGTCATGCTGACGGGATTCTCAAGTCATTCTGTATGCCGACCCGACCGATGAACTCATGTCAGTCACAGGGTAATCCATCTTGTTTCTTTGCGTGACCGGAAAGATATCCTCTGTCTCCGCTGAGAACTCCCAAATATTCGCCATTTTCGACAACCTCCTAAAGATATAATCAACAAACCCTTCCGGTGAATCAAGATATGTCCCTCAGGCTGATTTGGAGTGCGTTGAAGACCATGAACACTTTTTGGAAGATGGCAAGGTTGCGACAGGAAAGCTCACAGCCCATTCGGCGAAAGTCGCCTTTTACATTCGCATTTTCGAGGCGTTCAATCAAATAATGAAACAAACGGCAATGTTTTTAATCATTTTTAGTGTCCTTTAATAAATTTCAATCATAACTGAAAGATTAAAAAATATTTTTTTTGGCGAAAATTGAAAAAATGGCAAGGGGTACGTACCCCTAGCCTTTTTCTCAATTTTTGACCAAAATATTCTTTTTGAATTTTCAAGTTGTTATGATTGGATTTTATCGAGGGATAATAAAAGTGATTAAAAACATTGCCGGTCGCTTCATTATTAAAATGATCGCCCCGAAAATGCCATTGAAAACTGCGACTTTCGCCGAATGAGCTAGAGTAAGCTCTTCTATCGGAACCCTGCTATTTCCAGGGATGAACTCGCTCTGTTTGAATTCCTCTAAACAATGATACACGTTTCATATCAAACGAAAGGGCTCAAAGAGCTCCATTTATCATGCAGCAACCAAATTTGGGAGACTTTCGTAGAAAATACTTCGCGATCTGTCCTTGTTAGCCAAACTTGACGTGGTTTATCCAACCCTTTCTATCGTAATTGAACGGGGTGTAACTTTGCCGCAATGTTCCCTTCTAACCACAGTCCTCTGTTCTACTCCAACTGAACCTCACCTTGCCCAACTTGACGCAACTCATCCTAACTTAGCTCACTTGTTAGCCCAACGTGAATTCCTATAAATACCATCATAATGAGTAGGACAAAGGGGAGATCGATAATTTGACACCGATAAGTAACAAGTTTTGTGGTGGAGTTTGTTCAGCAGAGGGATTGGACGATTTGTGACATTGCCTTGAAAATCGATTTCCATGTAAAGTGGCCCTGCTGCGAGGCACTTCTCGCGCGCAGAGTACACAAACACCTACTCATTCCGAAAGGGTTCCCATGGCGGCACCAAAACATATGAAAATGCAAGGACGAGCTGTTTACCAGCTTCTGTGGGAAGTATTTTGTTTAGCATTCACCCCACTGTGTCTCAACCTGAGGTGAATTTATCGGAATTTCTTGAGGGGTCGTTGCTACTAACCTTTAACCGTTCCTCAAACAAAATCAACGTTTTTACGAGGCCGAGTGACGTTTGCGCAAACGGCGGCGTTTATTCGAAAAAAAATTCAAATTGATTGAAAAACGGCCGTTTGTCAGCGCCATGTTCGAGAATCCGTTCCTGGTCTGAGCTTTCGTCTCTGGTTTTTAGCCTGATGATAACCTTACTGCTGCTCGCGAAAGTAAACTGACAAAGAAAAATAACTGGTATCAGGCTTTGCGTGAGCGTAGCGGAGAAATGCGTCAAGCCTAACTTAGCCTGTATCTTATCCGAGACAAAGCCAATATAACTCGTTTTTTCCCCTCACATCACACGGCCTAAGATTACTAGAGTTGGTTAGGACAGGTTAGGTTAGGCTTCATTTGTTGAAGTCATTCGTCCGCTTTTCGAGCGCTCTTGACGAAGTCCTTGAGGCGGACGTGCTCACGAACAAGCAAACCTAAAATACCGCTGTTTTGTTACAGAAATGTCCGAAAACGTCAAAGTCATCGCAAGATGCAGACCTCTAAACGGAAGAGAACGGGATTTGCGCTGCAAAGTAAGTATGAAATCATCTTTAAACCAGCTTTAAATCTCGTCTAAGCGCACCCCGATGACTTTTATGACACTCTAGCTCAAGCAGGAGAGCGCCTGTCAATCGTGGCATAGGCAACTTCAACACACAGCTGTTGCGATTGTTGCCTATGTCACGCTTCGCAGGCGCTCCAAAGTAATCCTTGACGAGTTTTTCACATTTTTTGTTTGGAGAAACTTGTTTACTCGGTTCTGCCCATTAATTTAAGTAAAAAGTCGTTGTTCGGTGAGGTCAGAGAGGTGGATGTGACAAATCTCGGAAAAAAATGGGTCGTATTAGCTGACGTTAACCCGGAATAGCTTGGTCAACTGTTGGCATCTTTTTCTTGGAGTAGCTGAAGGGCAGCTTCAGTTTAGTAGTTTAGCTCGGGAAGGTACCTGAAGATGTATTCTTATTACCTCGGTTAAGCAAGAATAGCTTATTACATAGTCAGAAGGCACTTCAAAAAAAAAAAAACCTTTTGAATGGGAACGTCCGGTTTTTATATTTTTTTTACGTGCGTTTTAGTCTCCGTATATCAATGCATGCCGGGTCAATAGCAATACACTTTGTTTTAGACATGGACAATAAGATTCACATAGCGTCAATGGAAGAGGGCATAGATTGGAAATGGCTTTCGGAGAAGACTTGAAACTATTTTAGTGATCTCAGGCAGTTACAATTGGTGGGTTCTATCCAATTGAATCAGTGGATCATTAATGGACATCAGTAATTGTGGTCTGCTGAAAGATCAGTGAAAGAATGTCAGAAGCAGGGTGAGCAAACTTGAATGGCAGTTGAACCCCAGGTTATGCGGTCATCCGCTGCGCTGACCCAGCCTGTGCTTCGAATAGGAGACGAGCATTTTGTATTTTTGATGATTTCGTCACGTCACAAGAGGGATCGATCGGGAAAGGTATGGCGCAGTCGAACCGGTTCAAGGGTACATCATTTCGATGCCTTATCAGATGGTTCAACTCATTTTTACCTGTTACAAAGCATCTGCCATGGGATCGATTTATGCTATGGGATTGGTGAGCCGATAAGAACTGGACTTGTCTGCACGGCAAGGTTATTTTATCACACCCATGCTCCATGTCTTATGTCCCATTCCGCGGGTGGGAAAATGCAGCTGCTGTGGTACGGGGTAGCAGTAAATTAAATCGCCTCTGTGGAGAGGATTTTTGCAATATCAAAATCCATTATCAGATAGCTAATAACAATGCAACACTAAATTTGAATCAGCGAGATAGTATCTGAGATTCATGGAAATATCAGAGACACTGATTCAAACTTAGAGTGTTGTTATTTCGGTAGCTTTTTTCGAAACGTTTCAAATATACAATCAAGACCAAATAAACTTGGAATTTGAGTAGGACGTCCTATGAATGAGTTACATAAATTAACCTATGAATGGGTGACATACAATGTCCCATGTATGAGTATGGCAGCCGTGATTTCCTCCGAAGTGTCATGCCTGGCGACGAATGGTTTGGTACCCTGTGGCTCGCTCCGCAAGGCTCTGCAAAGAATCAACTTAACAGGTTGGAAATGCATGAGAGGTTATCGTGCTTACAGGGTTCTTTTTGGTGAACGCAGTAATCAAAGTTGGTATTAAAAGCAAATGGCGTTAATTGATAGGAATCGATTGCAGTTGGGCGTCGGAAGGTCATTTTTGATCGGCGGGAAGCAAACAACCCTAATCGGAAGGATCCGGCTTATTTGGCTGCACTGCCAGCAATCAATATAGGCAACCCTCCGCACACATCGCAACACACCAGCGAAAAAACCCACCCGAGTCCTCTTGGAAATATTGTGATGGAAGCCTTTGATGTCTTACTTGATACCATCAGCTGAAAGGTCAAGATGGATTTGTCTCTGAATTTTCGACGTTGGGAAAGTCGACTTAACCCTTTACCGCCCAGCGATGCTGTTCGGAAACAGAAAAAGAATATTTTAGAGGATCTTTTCAGCTCAGTATCGCAAAATTAAAAAATATCAAACCCCCTGGAAACCTAAAATTTAATTATTTAGGCATTTCCCAAAGCTTAAAACTTCGTATTTTAATAGAAAAAATCCTTTCAATTTCTCTTAAGCTTAATTTCACTCCAAATACTTTGAGCTGTTTTGAGTTAAGTCAACTTTTTCATGTTGAGCACTTTAGTATGGGCTCGGATGGATATCGGACTGGGTTATCGCATGACACCCCTTGGCGATAAAGGGTTGGTTTAGCTGACGCTTACTTATCTTAACCTAGACAAGGTGTTTCTTTCGTAACTTGGAGTGTAACGTATCCAGCTTAGGCTAACCTAGCTACTCCGATTCAGCTCACAGTTAGATTTTAATTAGTGTCAACTAACAGCTACTAAATTAATTCGCAGCTTCACCTAACCTTCGCTAACCATGTCTATCCTAATTCAATCTAAAAGCAGCTACTCATTTTAACCATTTGGACATCGGTTTGGGCCTTTAAAACGTGCTAAGAAATACTTGAGGCTTCCTTGAACTTTGTTGAAATTGATGGCACGCTGTGATGACGTGGTTTTTCTTTTCTCGATCATGTTGAATAAAATATGAAGGATAACCAGCGGATGCCCGTAGCTTCTTAACTTTACTAAAATATACGTAAAAATACTAGCGTAAGCTAGCTGCTGTAGGTAATAAGTAGGTTACGAATATGTCATAGTGCGATTTTTGTCGCGGTATTTCATCACCTTTCTCTGCTTTCCGAAGAAATTTCGTATTAACACCTGTTTCCCCTTCCCTTTCTACCGTCCCGATTTTCCGCCTCTCAAGTGACAATAGCCAAAATAGCTGTTGGAGCCACTTATAATCGGCGGGAGGGTTTGACTACCCTCCACACGCGAAGCGCTGCGAAGTGATGCGAAGCGCGAAGTGAAAGCGGGCTGGCGGGTTGGCGGGCCAACGAAACTGGGTCAAACTCACTCGGGGGCCGGCTAGTTACTACGTACCCCCATTATTTTCTGCCCCTCGCTCTTCCTTGTGCCAAAACGGTGCTACGGCTTATCTTTAACGTAGCTTATTCCACTTCAGGGCAGTCATTCTGAGAAGTGCCTTGTGCCTCGCTTCGATACCGCTCCGTTCGGTTATTGAGCCTGGTGACGCTAATCTCTCGGGTAGTTATACTCCACAGATGTGGG
>Ga0058701_10001693_pt1 | contig 15980 bp, 28 predicted proteins | sample AgamicOrMae_FD_97039 | JGI IMG/M metagenome (GOLD analysis project Ga0058701, IMG submission 97039) | Agave microbial communities from Guanajuato, Mexico - Or.Ma.e | ecosystem: Host-associated > Plants > Phyllosphere > Phylloplane/Leaf | place: Guanajuato, Mexico | collected 2012-06-04
CTACTTCCGTACCACTGACGTGACCGGTTCAGTAGAGCTGCCAGAAGGCGTTGAAATGGTTATGCCAGGCGACAACATCAAAATGGTTGTTACCCTGATTCACCCAATCGCAATGGACGAAGGCCTGCGCTTCGCAATCCGCGAAGGTGGCCGTACCGTTGGCGCGGGCGTTGTTGCTAAAGTTATCGCTTAATTGTGATTTCTGATGTGGCCACATGAGTGGCTACTGCAAAATAAAAAGAGCACTTCGGTGCTCTTTTTTTATGCCTGTCATTTAATCACGCAGGCTTTCTCCTCACAAAAGGTAGGTTTGAAATAAAAACGATTCGCATTTACACTGTGCGCACGAAATAGACCGGGTGATGAATAAATGTACGTCTGTCTGTGTAATGCCATCAGTGACAAAACGCTCAGTGAAGTCGTGCGCCGTTATCAGCCCAAATCTATCCAGCAGTTGCGCCAAATCGTGCCCGTGGGAAAGCAATGTGGAAAATGTATTCGGGATGCCCGCGCGATTATGGATGAAGAGATGCAGCACGCTCCGCAATATAAAGAAATCGCGTAAACGCACACACACCACCGACTTGATAATACCCACAATTTTCATCGCGTTTTTTTGACTTCTTTTTAACCGCATCTACGCTCAAATAAACATGAGCGGAGGAAGCGAAATGAAGGGCGATGCGAAAATCATAAGTCATCTCAATAAATTGTTGGGGAATGAACTGGTTGCAATAAACCAGTACTTCTTACATGCACGGATGTTCAAAAACTGGGGACTGATGCGTCTTAACGACGTTGAGTACCATGAGTCCATAGATGAAATGAAGCATGCGGATAAATACATCGAACGTATTCTGTTTCTTGAAGGCATTCCTAATCTACAGGATCTGGGACGACTCAGGATTGGAGAAGATGTCGGGGAGATGTTGCAGTCCGATCTCAATCTTGAACTCGAAGGCGCAAAAGACCTGCGAGAAGCCATCGCCTATGCGGATAAAGTTCATGATTACGTAAGCCGCGATATGATGATCGCCATCCTCGAAGATGAGGAGCACCATATCGACTGGATTGAAACTGAGCTTGATCTTATTAGTAAGATGGGCATCCAGAATTACCTGCAGGCGCAAATCAAAGAAGAGTAAGGCTTTGACTAATGATAACTCCCCAGCCCGCGACGGCCAGGAAAGGGCCAAAGGGAAGCGGGCTGTTCAGGTACCACGCCCGGTTCCTTATCCGCAGCGCGCCGAAAGCGATCAAGGCTGTCGTACAGGCGGTCAGGGCAATGAAGGGCAGGGCCTGCCAACCACACCATGCGCCCAGTGCGGCAAACAGTTTGATATCCCCACAACCTAATCCTTTCCGCCGCGTAACCTGTTGAAAAATTCCGGCAAGCAACCAAAGTGAACCATAGCCAAACATGACGCCACCGATGGCCGAACTGACCGTGAGTGGCTGAAAGAACATGAAACGTGAAAGACCCAGCCACAAGAGCGCGTGGGTGAGAACATCTGGCAGCAGGAAGTGGCGCTGGTCGATGGCCGCAAGGACGAGGAGCAAACAGGAAGCCAGAAGCGGAAACAGCGCATGAATGAGATTGTCGTGAAACAGGTAAGCCAGCAACAGGCAGAGCAGGGCGCCTGTCAGCTCAAACAGCACGGGCAGCAAACCGACCGGATGCGAACAAAACCGACAGTGCCCCCGCAACCACAGCCAGCTTATCAGCGGAACGCTGTCGTGCCACAGGATCGTGCGGCGACAGTAACTACAGTGGGAAGGCGGCGTCCACAATGACTGCAGCCAGCGACGTGGTGAAGCGGACGTATGAAAACGTTGACAGGCCAGGGCGAGAAAGCTGCCAAGCGCGCCGCCTGACAGGGAGACAGCAACGATGATGAGCAACACGATGACCTCCGGTTAACCTGATGTGATGACTGAGTCTGTCTGAACGCGTCCTCTGCGTCGCGGATAAGAAAAAGAGAATGGAAAACCGCGCCCAGAAAAAAAGGGGCGAAGACATCCGTCCTGCAGGGCTTTTGTGCAGACGTGCACAAAAGCGTTAAACACAGTTTTCTGTGGCAAATGTGCATCGTGGGTTGCTTCCTGAGCAAATCTACGTATAATGCGCGGGCCTGCCGATATTGGTAGGCGCGATTCGAGCTGAATCGCAGACGGCAGTTTGTTGGGCCGTCTGACAATACTCCCAACTGTGGAGTTATATGCTGAACGATTACACTCTCCCATCAATCGTAATGGGTTCGAGTAGTAATTTTTTCGTCTATAAAATGTTTGGAGCCTTGGTCTCATGTCGAACCAAAGAATCCGTATCCGTCTTAAAGCGTTTGATCATCGTCTGATCGATCAATCAACCGCGGAAATCGTCGAGACTGCCAAGCGCACTGGTGCGCAGGTACGTGGTCCGATCCCGCTGCCGACCCGCAAAGAGCGCTTTACCGTTCTGATCTCTCCGCACGTTAACAAAGATGCGCGTGACCAGTACGAAATTCGCACTCACAAGCGTCTGGTAGACATCGTTGAGCCAACTGAAAAAACCGTTGATGCTCTGATGCGTCTGGACCTGGCTGCCGGTGTTGACGTGCAGATCAGCCTGGGTTAATCAGGTCATCGAGCGATTGAGAGGTTGAAACAATGATTGGTTTAGTCGGTAAAAAAGTGGGTATGACCCGCATCTTCACTGAAGATGGCGTATCTATCCCAGTAACCGTAATCGAAGTTGAAGCGAACCGCGTTACTCAGGTCAAAGGCCTGGAGAACGATGGTTACCAGGCAATTCAGGTTACCACCGGTGCTAAAAAAGCAAATCGTGTGACCAAACCTGAAGCTGGTCATTTTGCTAAAGCTGGCGTAGAAGCTGGCCGTGGCCTGTGGGAATTCCGCACCGCTGAAGGTGATGAGTATTCTGTAGGTCAGAGCATCAGCGTTGAAATTTTCGCTGACGTTAAAAAAGTAGACGTAACTGGCACCTCTAAAGGTAAAGGTTTCGCAGGTACCGTTAAGCGCTGGAACTTCCGTACCCAGGACGCAACCCACGGTAACTCCTTGTCTCACCGCGTTCCGGGTTCTATCGGTCAGAACCAGACTCCGGGCAAAGTGTTCAAAGGCAAGAAAATGGCAGGTCAGCTGGGTAATGAGCGCGTAACTGTTCAGAGCCTGGACGTAGTACGTGTTGACGCTGAGCGCAACCTGCTGCTGGTTAAAGGTGCAGTTCCCGGTGCTACCGGTAGCGACCTGATCGTTAAACCAGCTGTGAAGGCGTAAGGGGATAGCAATGGAATTAGTATTGAAAGACGCGCAGAGCGCGCTGACTGTTTCCGAAACTACCTTCGGTCGTGATTTCAACGAAGCGCTGGTTCACCAGGTTGTTGTTGCTTACGCATCAGGCGCCCGCCAGGGTACTCGCGCGCAGAAAACTCGCGCTGAAGTAACCGGTTCAGGCAAAAAGCCTTGGCGTCAGAAAGGCACCGGCCGTGCGCGTTCAGGTTCTGTAAAGAGCTCGATCTGGCGTTCAGGTGGCGTGACCTTTGCTGCTAAGCCACAAGACCACAGTCAAAAAGTTAACAAAAAGATGTACCGCGGCGCGCTGAAAAGCATCCTGTCCGAACTGGTACGTCAAGATCGTCTGATCGTTGTCGAGCAGTTCTCTGTTGAAGCACCGAAAACCAAGTTGCTGGCACAGAAGCTGAAAGACATGGCGCTGGAAGACGTGCTGATCATCACCGGCGAACTGGATGAGAATCTGTTCCTGGCTGCGCGTAACCTGTACAAGGTTGACGTGCGTGATGCAGCGGGTATCGACCCAGTTAGCCTGATCGCCTTCGACAAAGTCGTTATGACTGCTGATGCAGTTAAGCAAGTTGAGGAGATGCTGGCATGATCCGTGAAGAACGTCTGCTGAAAGTACTGCGCGCGCCGCACGTATCTGAAAAGGCATCTAGCGCGATGGAAAAAACCAACACCATCGTACTCAAAGTAGCTAAAGACGCGACTAAAGCAGAGATCGTTGCTGCTGTTGAGAAACTGTTCGAAGTAGAAGTTAAAGACGTTAACACCCTGGTAGTTAAAGGTAAGGTTAAGCGTCACGGACAGCGTATCGGTCGTCGTAGCGACTGGAAAAAAGCTTACGTCACCCTGAAGGAAGGCCAGTATCTGGACTTCGTCGGCGGCGCTGAGTAAGTCGGAGGAGAAAGACAATGGCAGTTGTTAAATGTAAACCGACATCTCCGGGTCGTCGCCACGTCGTTAAAGTGGTGAACCCAGAGTTGCACAAGGGCAAGCCGTTTGCTCCATTGCTGGAAAAAAACAGCAAATCCGGTGGCCGCAACAACAACGGTCGCATCACTACCCGTCACATCGGTGGTGGTCATAAGCAGGCTTACCGTCTGGTTGACTTCAAACGCAACAAAGATGGTATCCCGGCAACCGTTGAACGTCTTGAGTACGATCCGAACCGCTCTGCGAACATCGCACTGGTTCTGTACAAAGACGGCGAACGCCGTTACATCCTGGCCCCTAAAGGCCTGAAAGCCGGCGACCAGATTCAGTCTGGCGTTGATGCTGCGATCAAAGCAGGTAACACACTGCCGATGCGTAACATCCCGGTGGGTTCTACCGTTCACAACGTAGAAATGAAACCAGGCAAAGGCGGTCAGATTGCTCGCTCAGCCGGTGCTTACGTGCAGATCGTTGCGCGTGAAGGTTCCTACGTTACCCTGCGTCTGCGTTCAGGTGAAATGCGTAAAGTCGAAGCTGACTGCCGCGCTACACTGGGCGAAGTCGGTAACGCTGAGCATATGCTGCGCGTTCTGGGTAAAGCTGGTGCAACCCGTTGGCGTGGTGTTCGTCCGACCGTTCGTGGTACCGCGATGAACCCAGTAGATCACCCGCACGGTGGTGGTGAAGGTCGTAACTTTGGTAAGCACCCGGTAACTCCGTGGGGCGTTCAGACCAAAGGTAAGAAGACCCGTAGCAACAAGCGTACCGATAAATTTATCGTACGTCGCCGTAGCAAATAATATTAGAGGATAAGCCATGCCACGTTCTCTCAAGAAAGGTCCTTTTATTGACCTGCACTTGCTGAAGAAGGTAGAGAAAGCGGTGGAAAGCGGTGACAAGAAGCCTTTGCGCACTTGGTCCCGTCGTTCAACGATCTTTCCTAACATGATCGGTTTGACCATCGCTGTCCATAATGGTCGTCAGCACGTTCCTGTCTTTGTTTCCGACGAAATGGTTGGTCACAAACTGGGTGAATTCGCGCCGACACGTACTTATCGCGGTCACGCGGCTGATAAAAAAGCCAAGAAGAAATAAGTAGGAGGAAGAGATGGAAACTTTAGCTCAACATCGCCACGCTCGTTCTTCTGCTCAGAAGGTTCGCCTTGTTGCTGACCTGATCCGCGGTAAGAAAGTGTCGCAGGCACTGGACATTTTGACCTACACCAACAAGAAAGCGGCTGTACTGGTCAAGAAAGTTCTGGAATCTGCCATTGCTAACGCTGAACACAACGATGGCGCTGATATCGACGATCTGAAAGTCGCGAAAATTTTCGTCGACGAAGGCCCAAGCATGAAGCGCATTATGCCGCGTGCAAAAGGTCGTGCAGATCGCATCCTGAAGCGCACCAGCCACATTACTGTGGTTGTGTCCGATCGCTGAGACTCTGGAGACTAGCAATGGGTCAGAAAGTACATCCTAATGGTATTCGCCTGGGTATTGTAAAACCATGGAACTCTACCTGGTTTGCGAACACCAAAGAATTCGCTGACAACCTGGACAGCGACTCTAAAGTACGTCAGTACCTGACTAAGGAACTGGCTAAGGCGTCTGTATCTCGTATCGTTATCGAGCGTCCAGCTAAGAGCATCCGTGTGACCATTCACACCGCTCGTCCTGGCATCGTGATCGGTAAGAAAGGTGAAGACGTAGAAAAACTGCGCACGGTCGTCGCGAAAATCGCTGGCGTTCCTGCACAGATCAATATCGCCGAAGTCCGTAAACCGGAACTGGACGCAAAACTGGTTGCTGACAGCATCACTTCACAGCTGGAGCGTCGTGTGATGTTCCGTCGTGCTATGAAGCGTGCGGTTCAGAACGCCATGCGTCTGGGCGCGAAGGGTATCAAAGTTGAAGTTAGCGGCCGTCTGGGCGGCGCCGAGATCGCACGTACCGAATGGTACCGTGAAGGTCGCGTGCCGTTGCACACTCTGCGTGCTGACATTGACTACAACACCTCTGAAGCGCACACCACTTATGGTGTAATCGGCGTTAAGGTATGGATCTTCAAAGGCGAGATCCTGGGTGGTATGGCTGCTGTTGAACAACCGGAACCGGCTGCTCAACCTAAAAAGCAGCAGCGTAAAGGCCGTAAGTAAGGAGAGTCGCTATGTTACAACCAAAGCGTACGAAATTCCGTAAAGTGCACAAAGGCCGCAACCGCGGTCTGGCGCAGGGTACGGATGTTAGCTTCGGGACTTTCGGTCTGAAAGCTGTTGGCCGTGGTCGTCTGACTGCCCGTCAGATCGAAGCAGCACGTCGTGCTATGACCCGTGCAGTTAAGCGTCAAGGTAAGATCTGGATCCGTGTATTCCCGGACAAACCGATCACCGAGAAGCCGCTGGAAGTGCGTATGGGTAAAGGTAAGGGTAACGTTGAGTATTGGGTTGCCCTGATCCAGCCTGGTAAAGTCCTGTATGAAATGGACGGCGTACCAGAAGAGCTGGCCCGTGAAGCATTCAAGCTGGCAGCAGCAAAACTGCCTATCAAAACCACCTTTGTAACTAAGACGGTGATGTAATGAAAGCAACAGAGCTGCGTGAAAAAAGCGTTGAAGAGCTGAACACTGAGCTGCTTAATCTGCTGCGTGAGCAATTTAACCTGCGCATGCAGGCAGCATCTGGCCAACTGCAGCAGTCTCATCTGCTGAAGCAGGTTCGCCGTGATGTTGCACGCGTTAAGACTTTACTGACTGAGAAGGCGGGTTCGTAATGACCGATAAAATCCGTACTCTGCAGGGTCGTGTTGTTAGTGACAAAATGCAGAAATCTGCTGTTGTTGCTATCGAGCGTTTCGTGAAGCATCCAATCTATGGAAAATTCATTAAGCGTACGACTAAGCTGCACATCCATGACGAGAACAACGAATGTGGAATCGGCGACGTGGTAGAAATCCGCGAATGCCGTCCACTGTCTAAGACTAAGTCCTGGACACTGGTTCGCGTTGTAGAGAAAGCAATTCTGTAATAGAATTTGCCCTCTTTAAAAATCTAATGAACGGCTCGAAAGAGCCGTTCATTTTTTCTACCCATCTGCGAGAACCGGTGTTATAATGCCGCGCCCTCAATTATGGGGCTTTCAATCGACCTGAGGTCTAGGTCCCGAAGTAGTAGTTGACATTAGCGGAGCACTGAAATGATCCAAGAACAGACTATGCTGAACGTCGCCGACAACTCCGGTGCACGTCGCGTAATGTGTATCAAGGTTCTGGGTGGCTCGCACCGTCGCTACGCAGGCGTCGGCGACATCATTAAAGTTACCATCAAGGAAGCAATTCCACGTGGTAAAGTTAAAAAAGGTGATGTCCTGAAGGCGGTAGTGGTGCGCACCAGGAAGGGTGTTCGTCGCCCGGACGGTTCTGTCATTCGCTTCGATGGTAATGCATGCGTTATTTTAAACAATAACAGCGAGCAGCCTATCGGTACGCGTATTTTTGGGCCGGTAACTCGTGAACTTCGTACTGAAAAGTTCATGAAAATTATCTCTCTGGCACCAGAAGTACTCTAAGGAGCGAACAATGGCAGCTAAAATCCGTCGTAACGACGAAGTTATCGTGTTAACCGGTAAAGATAAAGGTAAGCGCGGTAAAGTTAAGAACGTCCTGTCTTCTGGCAAGGTCATCGTTGAAGGTATCAACCTGGTTAAGAAACATCAGAAGCCTGTTCCGGCTCTGAACCAACCAGGCGGCATCGTTGAAAAAGAAGCTGCAATTCAGGTTTCTAACGTTGCTCTCTTCAATGCGGCAACCGGTAAGGCTGACCGTGTAGGCTTTAGATTCGAAGACGGTAAAAAAGTCCGTTTCTTCAAATCTAATAGCGAAACTATCAAGTAATTTGGAGTAGTACGATGGCGAAACTGCATGATTACTACAAAGACGAGGTAGTCCAGAAACTCATGTCTGAGTTCGGCTACAATTCTGTCATGCAAGTCCCTCGGGTCGAGAAGATCACCCTGAACATGGGTGTTGGTGAAGCGATCGCTGACAAGAAACTGCTGGATAACGCAGCAGCTGACCTGGCAGCAATCTCAGGTCAAAAACCGTTGATCACCAAAGCACGCAAATCAGTTGCAGGCTTCAAAATCCGTCAGGGCTATCCGATCGGCTGTAAAGTAACTCTGCGTGGCGAACGCATGTGGGAGTTCTTTGAGCGTCTGATCACCATTGCTGTACCGCGTATCCGTGACTTCCGTGGCCTGTCCGCTAAGTCATTCGATGGTCGTGGCAACTACAGCATGGGTGTACATGAGCAGATCATCTTCCCAGAAATCGACTACGACAAAGTCGATCGCGTTCGTGGTTTGGATATTACCATTACCACTACTGCGAAATCTGATGATGAAGGCCGTGCTCTGCTGGCTGCCTTTGACTTCCCGTTCCGTAAGTAAGGTAGGGTTACTTAATGGCTAAGCAATCTATGAAAGCACGCGAAGTTAAGCGTGTGAAATTAGCAGACAAATTCTTCGCAAAACGCGCTGAACTGAAAGCGATCATTTCTGATGTGAACGCTTCCGACGAAGACCGTTGGGATGCCGTTCTCAAGCTGCAGAGTCTGCCGCGTGATTCCAGCCCTTCACGTCAGCGTAACCGCTGCCGTCAAACAGGTCGTCCGCACGGTTTCCTGCGGAAGTTTGGGTTGAGCCGTATCAAGGTCCGTGAAGCCGCAATGCGCGGTGAAATCCCGGGTCTGAAAAAGGCTAGCTGGTAATTGTCACCAATTGAATCACGGGAGTAACACAGATGAGCATGCAAGATCCGATCGCGGATATGCTGACCCGTATCCGTAACGGTCAGGCCGCGAACAAAGTTGCGGTCACCATGCCCTCCTCCAAGCTGAAATTGGCAATTGCCAACGTGCTGAAGGAAGAAGGCTTTATTGAAGATTTTAAAATCGAAGGCGACACCAAGCTGGAACTGGAACTGACTCTTAAGTATTTCCAGGGTAAAGCGGTTGTAGAAAGCATTCAGCGAGTAAGCCGTCCCGGCCTGCGCATCTATAAGAAAAAAGATGAGCTGCCAAAGGTAATGGCTGGTATGGGTATCGCTGTCATTTCTACATCGAAAGGTGTTATGACTGATCGTGCAGCGCGCCAGGCTGGTCTTGGTGGCGAAATTATCTGCTACGTAGCGTAATCGGAGGATACTATGTCTCGTGTTGCTAAAGCACCTGTCGTTGTTCCTGCCGGCGTAGAGGTAAAACTCAACGGTCAGGTAATTTCGATTAAAGGTAAAAACGGCGAGCTGACTCGTACTATCAATGATGCTGTTGAAGTTAAGCATGCTGACAACACTCTGACTTTCGCTCCGCGCGAAGGTTATGTTGACGGCTGGGCGCAGGCGGGTACTTCTCGCGCGCTGCTGAACGCAATGGTTATCGGTGTTACCGAAGGCTTCACTAAGAAGCTGCAGCTGGTTGGTGTTGGTTATCGTGCTGCCGTTAAAGGCAACGTAGTTAACCTGTCTCTGGGCTTTTCTCATCCAGTTGATCACCAGCTGCCCGCGGGTATCACTGCAGAGTGTCCGACTCAGACTGAAATCGTGCTGAAAGGCGCTGATAAGCAGGTGATCGGCCAGGTTGCAGCTGACTTGCGCGCCTACCGTCGTCCTGAGCCTTATAAAGGCAAGGGTGTCCGTTACGCCGACGAAGTCGTGCGTACCAAAGAGGCTAAGAAGAAGTAAGGTAACACTATGGATAAGAAATCTGCTCGTATCCGTCGTGCGACCCGTGCACGTCGCAAGCTCAAAGAGCTGGGTGCTACTCGCCTGGTGGTACATCGTACCCCGCGTCACATTTACGCACAGGTAATCGCCCCGAACGGTTCCGAAGTTCTGGTTGCTGCTTCTACTGTAGAAAAAGCTATCACTGAACAACTGAAGTATACCGGTAATAAAGAAGCCGCAGCTGCTGTAGGTAAAGCTATTGCAGAACGCGCAATCGAAAAAGGCATCACTGGTGTTTCTTTCGACCGTTCCGGTTTCCAATATCATGGTCGCGTCCAGGCACTGGCAGATGCTGCCCGTGAAGCTGGCCTTCAGTTCTAAGGTAGAGGTCTAAGATGGCACACATCGAGAAACAAGCTGGCGAACTGCAGGAAAAACTGATCGCGGTAAACCGTGTATCTAAAACTGTAAAAGGTGGTCGTATTTTCTCCTTCACCGCACTGACTGTAGTGGGTGATGGTAACGGCCGCGTTGGTTTTGGTTACGGTAAAGCGCGTGAAGTTCCAGCAGCGATCCAGAAAGCGATGGAGAAAGCCCGTCGCAACATGGTTAATGTCGCGCTGATCAACGGCACCCTGCAGCACCCTGTTAAAGGTGCGCACACTGGGTCCCGTGTGTTCATGCAGCCGGCTTCAGAAGGTACCGGTATCATCGCCGGTGGTGCAATGCGCGCCGTTCTGGAAGTCGCTGGAGTACATAACGTTCTGGCAAAAGCCTATGGTTCTACTAACCCGATTAACGTGGTTCGTGCAACTATCGACGGCCTAGGCAATATGAAGTCTCCGGAAATGGTCGCTGCTAAGCGTGGTAAATCCGTTGAAGAAATTCTGGGGTAATCACGATGGCAAAGACTATTAAAATCACTCAAACCCGTAGTTCAATCGGCCGCTTGCCTAAGCATAAAGCCACTCTGGTTGGCCTGGGTCTGCGTCGTATTGGTCATACCGTAGAGCGTGAAGACACGCCAGCTGTACGCGGCATGGTCAACGCGGTTTCCTACATGGTTAAAGTGGAGGAGTAAGAGATGCGTTTAAATACTCTGTCTCCGGCCGAAGGGTCTAAGCACGCTACCAAGCGTCTGGGTCGTGGTATCGGTTCTGGCCTCGGAAAAACCGGTGGTCGTGGTCACAAAGGTCAGAACTCACGTTCTGGCGGTGGCGTACGTCGCGGTTTCGAAGGTGGTCAGATGCCTCTGTACCGTCGTCTGCCGAAGTTCGGTTTCACCTCTCGCAAAGCAATGATCACCACAGAGATTCGTCTGTCTGATCTGGCGAAAGTTGAAGGCGGTATCGTCGACCTGAACGCGCTGAAAGCAGCCAACATTGTCGGTGTCCAGATTGAGTTCGTTAAAGTCATTCTGTCTGGTGAAGTTTCTGCACCGGTAACGGTTCGCGGCCTGCGTGTCACCAAAGGTGCTCGTGCTGCAATCGAAGCTGCTGGCGGTAAAATCGAGGAATAAGTAGCAGATGGCTAAACAACCGGGATTAGATTTTCAAAGTGCCAAAGGTGGCTTTGGTGAACTGAAACGCAGACTGCTGTTTGTTATCGGTGCACTGATTGTCTTCCGCATTGGCTCTTTCATTCCAATCCCTGGTATTGATGCCACTGTACTTGCCAAACTGCTTGAGCAACAGCGTGGCACCATCATTGAAATGTTTAATATGTTCTCTGGTGGTGCTCTCAGCCGTGCTTCTATTTTTGCTCTGGGTATCATGCCGTATATTTCGGCATCTATTATTATCCAGCTGTTAACGGTGGTTCATCCTGCCTTAGCAGAAATCAAGAAAGAAGGGGAGGCTGGCCGTCGTAAGATTAGCCAGTACACCCGTTACGGTACGTTGGTATTGGCTATATTCCAGTCGATCGGTATTGCTACCGGTTTGCCGAATATGCCTGGTATGCAAGGCCTGGTAATGAATCCAGGCTTTGCATTCTATTTTACCGCTGTTGTAAGTCTGGTTACCGGGACAATGTTCCTGATGTGGCTGGGCGAACAGATTACTGAACGTGGTATCGGTAACGGTATCTCGATCATTATCTTCGCGGGTATTGTTGCGGGACTTCCGCCGGCCATTGGCCATACCATCGAGCAAGCGTGGCAAGGTGACCTGCACTTCCTTCTGTTGCTGTTGGTTGCAGTTCTCGTATTTGCAGTGGCCTTCTTTGTTATTTTCGTTGAGCGTGGTCAACGCCGCATTGTGGTGAACTATGCGAAACGTCAACAAGGTCGTCGCGTTTACGCTGCACAGAGCACACATTTACCGTTGAAAGTGAATATGGCAGGGGTTATCCCGGCAATCTTCGCTTCCAGCATTATTCTGTTCCCGGCAACGATTGCATCGTGGTTCGGGGGCGGTACCGGTTGGAACTGGCTGACAACAATTTCGATGTATTTGCAGCCAGGACAGCCGCTTTATGTGCTACTCTATGCGACTGCTATCATCTTCTTCTGTTTCTTCTACACGGCGTTGGTTTTCAACCCGCGTGAAACAGCAGATAACCTGAAGAAGTCTGGTGCATTCGTACCGGGAATTCGTCCGGGAGAGCAAACGGCGAGATATATCGATAAAGTAATGACACGGTTAACCTTAATCGGTGCCCTCTACATTACCTTTATTTGCCTTATCCCGGAGTTCATGCGTGATGCGATGAAAGTTCCTTTCTACTTTGGCGGTACATCGCTGCTTATCGTAGTGGTCGTCATCATGGACTTTATGGCTCAAGTGCAAACTCTGATGATGTCAAGTCAGTACGAGTCTGCATTGAAGAAAGCTAACCTGAAGGGCTATGGCCGTTAATTCAGGTGGTTGAGAAGTTACGGAGAGTAAAAATGAAAGTTCGTGCTTCCGTCAAGAAATTATGTCGTAACTGCAAAATCATTCGTCGCGACGGTGTCGTTCGTGTGATCTGCAGCGCCGAGCCAAAGCATAAACAGCGCCAAGGCTGATTTTCACATATTTTTCTTGCAAAGTCGGGTTGAGCTGGCTAGATTAGCCAGCCAATCTTTTGTATGTCTGTACGTTTCCATTTGAGTATCCTGAAAACGGGCTTTTCAGCATGGTGCGTACATATTAAATAGTAGGAGTGCATAGTGGCCCGTATAGCAGGCATTAACATTCCTGATCAGAAACATACCGTTATCGCATTAACTTCGATCTTCGGTATTGGTAAAACTCGTTCTAAAGCCATTTGCGCTTCAACGGGTATTGCTGAAAATGTTAAGATCAGTGAGCTGTCTGAAGAACAAATTGATCAGCTGCGTGATGCAGTTGCTAAATTCGTTGTTGAAGGTGATCTGCGCCGTGAAATCACCCTGAGCATCAAGCGTCTGATGGACCTTGGTTGCTACCGTGGTTTGCGCCATCGTCGTGGTCTTCCGGTTGGCGGTCAGCGCACCAAGACCAACGCACGTACCCGTAAGGGTCCGCGTAAACCGATCAAGAAATAATCGGGGTGAGTAAATAATGGCAAAGGCACCAGTTCGTGCACGTAAGCGTGTAAGAAAACAAGTCTCAGATGGCGTGGCTCATGTCCATGCGTCTTTTAACAACACCATCGTTACCATTACTGATCGTCAGGGTAACGCACTGGGTTGGGCAACCGCCGGTGGTTCCGGTTTCCGCGGTTCACGTAAATCTACGCCGTTTGCTGCTCAGGTCGCTGCAGAGCGCTGTGCAGAAGCTGTAAAAGATTACGGTATTAAGAACCTGGAAGTTATGGTTAAGGGTCCGGGTCCAGGCCGCGAATCAACGATTCGTGCTCTGAACGCCGCTGGTTTCCGCATCACGAACATTACTGATGTGACTCCGATCCCTCACAACGGTTGTCGTCCGCCGAAAAAACGTCGCGTATAACGTCCGTTTTTTAGGTTAGTTGGAGAAAGAAAATGGCAAGATATTTGGGTCCTAAGCTCAAGCTGAGCCGTCGTGAGGGCACTGACTTATTCCTTAAGTCTGGCGTTCGCGCGATTGATTCCAAGTGTAAGATTGAACAAGCCCCTGGTCAGCACGGTGCGCGCAAGCCACGTCTGTCTGACTACGGCGGTCAGTTACGTGAAAAGCAAAAAGTTCGTCGTATCTACGGTGTGCTTGAGCGTCAGTTCCGTAACTATTACAAAGAAGCAGCACGTCTGAAAGGCAACACCGGTGCAAACCTGTTGGCTCTGCTGGAAGGCCGTCTGGACAACGTCGTTTATCGTATGGGCTTTGGTGCCACGCGTGCGGAAGCACGTCAGCTGGTCAGCCATAAGTCTGTTCTGGTAAATGGTCGCGTTGTTAACATCGCTTCTTATCAGGTATCTCCGAATGATGTCGTTAGCATCCGTGAGAAAGCCAAAAAGCAATCTCGCGTGAAGGCCGCTCTGGAGCTGGCTGAGCAGCGTGAAAAGCCAACCTGGCTGGAAGTTGATGCAGCTAAGATGGAAGGTGTGTTCAAACGTATTCCTGAACGTACTGATCTGTCTGCGGACATTAACGAACACCTGATCGTCGAGCTTTACTCTAAGTAAAGCTTAGTACCAAAGAGAGGACACAATGCAGGGTTCTGTGACAGAGTTTCTAAAACCGCGCCTGGTAGATATCGAGCAAGTGAGTTCGACGCACGCCAAGGTGACCCTTGAGCCTTTAGAGCGTGGCTTTGGCCATACTCTTGGTAACGCGCTGCGCCGTATTCTGCTTTCATCAATGCCGGGTTGCGCGGTGACCGAGGTTGAAATTGATGGTGTACTGCATGAGTACAGCACCAAAGAGGGTGTACAGGAAGATATCCTGGAAATCCTGCTCAACCTTAAAGGTTTGGCGGTAAGAGTTCAGGGCAAAGATGAAGTTATTCTTACCTTGAATAAATCTGGCATTGGCCCTGTGACTGCAGCCGACATTACCCATGATGGTGATGTCGAAATCGTCAAGCCGCAGCATGTGATCTGCCATCTGACCGATGACAACGCATCTATTAGCATGCGTATCAAAGTTCAGCGTGGTCGTGGTTATGTGCCGGCTTCTGCCCGAATTCATTCGGAAGAAGATGAGCGCCCAATCGGCCGTCTGCTGGTCGACGCTTGCTACAGCCCTGTAGACCGTATCGCCTACAATGTTGAAGCAGCGCGTGTAGAGCAGCGCACCGACTTGGACAAGCTGGTCATCGAAATGGAAACCAACGGCACAATCGATCCTGAAGAGGCGATTCGTCGTGCGGCGACCATCCTGGCAGAACAACTGGAAGCTTTCGTTGACTTACGTGATGTACGTCAGCCGGAAGTGAAAGAAGAGAAACCAGAATTCGATCCGATCCTGCTGCGCCCTGTTGACGATCTGGAATTGACTGTCCGCTCTGCTAACTGCCTTAAGGCAGAAGCTATCCACTACATCGGTGATCTGGTACAGCGTACTGAGGTTGAGCTGCTTAAAACGCCTAACCTTGGTAAAAAATCTCTTACCGAGATTAAAGATGTGCTGGCCTCACGTGGTCTGTCTCTGGGCATGCGCCTGGAAAACTGGCCACCGGCAAGCATTGCTGATGAATAACCCGATCACAGGTTAAGGTTTCACTGAGAAGGATAAGGTCATGCGCCATCGTAAGAGTGGTCGTCAACTGAACCGCAACAGCAGCCATCGTCAGGCTATGTTCCGCAACATGGCTGGCTCTCTGGTTCGTCACGAGATCATCAAGACGACTCTGCCGAAAGCAAAAGAGTTGCGCCGCGTAGTTGAGCCGCTGATTACTCTTGCCAAGACCGACAACGTAGCTAATCGTCGTCTGGCATTCGCCCGTACTCGTGATAACGAGATCGTGGCAAAACTGTTTAATGAGTTAGGCCCGCGTTTCGCGAGCCGTGCAGGTGGTTACACTCGCATTCTGAAGTGTGGCTTCCGCGCTGGTGACAACGCTCCGATGGCATACATCGAGCTGGTTGATCGTCCAGAAGCTCAAGCAGAAGCTGCAGCAGAGTAATCTGTTGCAACGTGAAAAACCC
>Ga0058701_10001694_pt1 | contig 15978 bp, 5 predicted proteins | sample AgamicOrMae_FD_97039 | JGI IMG/M metagenome (GOLD analysis project Ga0058701, IMG submission 97039) | Agave microbial communities from Guanajuato, Mexico - Or.Ma.e | ecosystem: Host-associated > Plants > Phyllosphere > Phylloplane/Leaf | place: Guanajuato, Mexico | collected 2012-06-04
AGACGACGACAACCAGCGCTTGCACCTGGCACAGCCGCAGCAGCCGCCGCAGCAGCAGCTCGTTGACGCCCAAGAGGCCGCCAAGAAAGATCTTCCTCAGCAGATGCGGCCCGAGTCGCCACCGGACCACAGTCAAAACGGAACGGGTAAGATTAAGCCGCAATGCGCTCAAAATTGTTGAGGCTACATCTTGTATCTCTTGTGTCGTTCTTGACATCGCTGAGGTAAGGGCATCATTTAAGGTTATATTCCATCTGTCCGTATTTTGCCATTCGTGTTTTCTTAAAGTTTCGCGTATGTTTGAGTTTCGCTTTTTTCGAATCGGGAAAACTACCCAGGAAATAAAAAAAAGTCCTTAAAAACAGCGAAATTTCATATATGAAGCGCAGAACTGTGATAGCATCACAAAGCATCAACACTAGCGAGCTATTAGGTTTGGAGGTTGCGTACACTTAAGTTGAGCGTGCATTTGGACTTGGTCTTCGGGAGAATAACGGATTTCATTTGTTTGGTTGTCCAGTTTCGAAATGTCCTCAAAGTGTTGTGCATCTTTGTCCATTGATAAGCCTTAGATTTCGTGAATAATCAGGAAGGGTGCTGGTATTTTCAGAGCTGGTCGCGGTGAAGACTGAGCCGGAGGAAAACGACGGCGACGTTGAAGATGAGGACGAGGATGATGCTTCCGACGACATGGCCCCCAGCCAGCGCAGCGCGTCGGGCGGCGGCCTCTCCGACGCCGGCCCCGGCGGCGACCCGCGCAGCGACCCGCGCAGCGACCCGCGCAGCGACCCCCACAGCGACCCCCACAGCGACCCCCACAGCGACCCCCACAGCGACCTCCGCAGCGACGACGCCAGCGACGCCGCTGACGCCGCCGACAGCAGCGCCAAAGACGCCGACAGCAGCACAAAATCAAAAGAGAAGAACTATTGGTGGAACGACTCGGACGACGGCGAGAAGGAGCAGCCGTCGCTGCCGGTCAAGGTGGAAATCGACGAGGGCAGCGGGCCCGAGTCCATCGCGGCGGCCATCATCAAAGGGGAGAAGCGCAAGCGGGGAAGGCCCAAAGGATCCAAGACCATCAACCGCTCCGTCAAAGCCGCCAAGTATACTTGCAAAGTGTGCGGCAAAGATCTCAAGTTTAAGTCGCACCTTGCCCGACATTCCAAAATTCATACTGAAGAGAAGAAGAAGAGGAAAAAGGATAAGAAGAAGAGGAAGAAGAGCCTGTACGCGGATACGAGCTCGGACGACCGGGAAGAGCTGGACAAGGACTCGTTCTTCGACGCCGTCAGTGAAGAAGACGAGCGGAACGCGCTGGACCCGATGCAGGAGCTCAAGGAGCAGGTGAAGGAGGAGGTGAAGGAGGAGGAAGACGAGGACTTGGAAGAGGAGGAGGATGAAGACACTGATCTTCTGGATAGCTCGGCGAACGTGGAGGGCGACGCCGACAAGACGAACAAGGAGAGGAAGAAGCCTGGTAGGAAGAAGAAGAGCGAGAAGGAAGAGGAGATGGAATACGATTCTAACGGAGAGCCAAAGAAGAAGAAGCAAAGAAGGGAGAGGAAAAAGCCAAAGGAGCCTTGCATATGTGGAGTGTGTGGCAATGATCTCAGGTGAGAGACCCTGTTCAGATAACGGCCTCTCTGCTTAGAGGTTGCACTTTCTATCTCTTGTTTTTAACATGGTTTCAACCTTTTACCACACAACGACGATTAACGGTTTTCAACCGCGTAAAGTTATTCGTCTGACTTCGCGCTCGCGCGCGGATGTCGCCAGGCGTGATGCCGCTCTTGGCGACAATAGGTTAGGTGCCGGATGTCTCGCTCCGCTCGGCTTGACGACGAAAGGTAGAACACAAGAGATATAAAATGCAACGTCTAAAATGTCGAGAGCACAGGAAAAGTAAGACGCGGATGGCAAGACGGAAGTAGACGTGACTCGGAATTGTTTGTTTCAGGTTCAAGTCGCGATTGGCTGCGCACATCGCAAGTCATACAGCCGAGGATATGAAGGAGAAGCTGACGGAGAAGGACTCGTGTTGCCTGCTGTGCAATCGCGAATTTGGATCTCCCGAAAATCTGAAAAGACACATGGACCACACTCACAGCGATCATGGCGGAAAGAAGCTCTTGATGACGTGCCGCTTCTGCCCAAAGCAATATATTAATGAAATGAGTCTTTTAAACCACGAAGCCAGTCACGGGGCCAGTGATGTAGGAACCATTCAATGTGATGCGTGCCCGTAAGTAGCCTAGCTTCACTGAATTTCATCTCGCTTCTCACTTCCAACCTCGTTTAGGCATTCTCTTCATTACCTTCTCTTTGCTGCGCCCTTGACTTCAAAGGCGAATCTCGATCTCGGCACTGCTCTTTTCCATCAAGTTAATGATCGCCTATCCCCCTAGCACCCTGTCCTCAATGACTTCAAACGGAGGTCGACTTTGCAGGGCAATCTATGTTAGTCATATCTCCAACCTCCTTTTAATTACTCAGAGGCCACTTTTCGTCGTAAAATGGTGACTCTATAACGCTGGAACCACTCCCATCGAAAACGGGAGACGTTTTTTGACGCCACCTCTTAGTGCGGGTTGCCTACTTTCAGAATCAGAGGCAGCTTTTGCTGGAGCATAGCCGAACTCTTCGGGACTTACCCGAGCAAGCAGCCTTTTACTTAAGTAGGCATCCCGCACAAACAAATGGCGTCAGAAAACGTCTCCAGCTCTCTTTGTGTGCAAGGCCTGAAGTGACTCCACCGTTATAGAGTCACCTTGCGTTGTAACAACTGAAATCAATTTATGTACGAATGCTTGATGGACCAAGCTTAAAGCGTCGTGAAACTTGATCATTTCATCACCGTTTGATTTACAGGAATTAGTGCCTCTTCTAATGGTGCTTTGCTGATGTTTGTTCGCAGTCGAATGTTCCATAACACGAAAGCGTTATCCCGACACAAATTGAAGGAACATGGCGAGGGGAATTTCTGTTGTGATATTTGCAAGAAACTGTTCGGTACTCGTGAATACCTTATGAATCACATGAAGTCAAAACATATGCCGAAGGAGAAGACTGACCCTTTCACGTGCCATCGATGTGGAAAGCAGTTTGAACGCAAGCCTACTTTTGTGGTGAGTTAATCGCATCGCACATTTTCGTTCTCTACGCTGCGATGTGAGATAATTCTGCAGCAACCGCTCGAACTCTTCAAACAGGAAAGAGAAATTAAACCTCTTAATTCAAACTGGTCATCAGACACAAAAATGCATTCTTATTAACTGTCATGTAGAAAATCTCTATTAATCACTATTCTCAATACGTTAGCAATTTCCCCTGTTTCTACAATTTTACCGTATATTCTCTGTATAAGCCAAGGTTTTAGGCCTAAAATCCTGTTAAAGGGCGTGGCATACTCACGGGAATGTACGGTAGGTGAGGTGTATCGCGAACCTAGATCTATTTAAACTGGGCATACTTCAAAATTTTCCGGGTAGTTTAGGGTGGTCTAATGATAGCAACCCTGCCTATATAACTGTCGAGTTCACTCGTATTCCTACAGCAATAGCCCGGCGAGCAATACCCTCCTTGGAAAATACCTAAGAGTGACACTTTAAAGAGGTTATTACTGTCGATTTTTCAGATAATCAGGGCAAAATTTGGCGGTTTCGCGAAATGTGGCGAGACTGCTTATTCCTTGATGTTGTTGCAGATACATGTGGAAAGCCAATGCGGCACTCAGCCCCAGTTCCCATGCACCTTGTGCGGGAAAAGCTTTGCGAGCCGTGGCAGCCTAGGAACGCATCTTCTCATTCACACAGGACAGAAGTCATTTTTGTGCAGGTAAGCTTCGTTCAGGAAACCCTCATAAACGCAGGGTTGCCACTAGTCTGGAAATCCTGGAAGTCTTGGAAAAGACTTGGAATTTGAAATAGCCTTGAAAAGTCTTAGAAAAGTCTTGAAAAATTGAAATTGTCCTGAAAAGTCTTGGAAAATTAGGTATGCCTTTCGTTAAACGCGTGCGCAATAGTCACATAAACCAATATTTCGAGATTTTCGCTGTTCGGATCCAACGCAACTTTAATTACGCAATGAGATACGCGGTTATCGGACACAACGGTCCTATTCATGAACAAAATCATGTTTTACGCTAGCAACTAATGAAGTATCTCAACGAAATTGCTTTCATAAAATGGATTTTGAATTAGGTAGCTATATCTAGGTGGCAAAATCTTGAACAGCCCTATTTTATTACCGAATATCATGTTCAAAATGGACCTGGAATTTTTGAAAAATGGTCTAGAAAACCTGAAAAGTCTTGGAAAATTGAATTTTTTTCCCGGCGGCCACCCTGTAAACGTTACGTTCAATATCACTACGGGTAATTTGAAACTCTCCTCGTGTAGTTTTGCGTGCCGACGCCAATACGAGGCACGTCGTCAGTTGTGTCTCAGGTTGTCTAGCGAAGTCCGCCCAAGGGATAATAACGCGATGGTTTTCCTTTGTTAGCCTCATGGTCCGAGAGTAAGGAAAAAGTATGGGAAGTTGTGAAAAGTCGGGAATATTGAAGCGCAGCGAAATATATCATTATTCTATGAAGTCCCTGTACAACCCTCTGCCTCCGAAAAAATGGCGATGAATGAAAGGAAATTCGGTCAGGGAAAGGGATTTATTTTTAGTTTGCCGTAAGCATGTATCATCAGTGGCAAAGGTATTGCTCCCTCTCATTTTTTCAAGACTCCATGACGTTGGGAACGAGAAGAGATACAACAAAAGACCACGAAATGAATTCGATAGATTTTTGCTCTATCTATCGACTTGATAGAATGCTTTTTTCACGTTTTCAAGTTAGAGAGGGAGCAATACTTTTGCGACTGATAGTGCCACAAGGCCAGGGAGACGGGGAAAATTTAAGTTGACTAGGAAGTCGGGGAAAAGTGAAACGCTGGGAATAAAAATAAATTTTAATTTTGCTACGATATCAAGGAACGCCCTCAGTCTAAAAATATAGTCAGAAAAAAAAATTCTTCAGAGAAAAGTCGGAGAATTCCTGAGTATTGATTTTGTGGTTGCACGCGCAGAAGTAACTCGAAATTTCCCGGGAGAACTATAGGTTTAATACCCTATCAACATTTTTCATCGATTTAAAATATCCCATTTTTAATATTGAATAGCGGCGGAGGTGTTTTTTCAGACCTCGGGAAGTTTTCCTTTCAATGTAGAAAGTATCATAATTATTTTTTAAGGACAGGAAAGTTTTCTCGTATCTACCGTCTTGTTCCTCACTTTTTTTTACGGACTTTGGACCTCAAAAACCCGGGTGCGGCTTGTACATGGGCGCGGCTTATCTATGGGGCCTAATCTCAAATATCTCGAAAAGTCGTGTTTAGGACTGTAATCAAGTATATCATCCAAAATAATGCGTCGTTCACTTTTAAATGGATAAGTGTTCAATTACTTGCAAATCAATCATTTACTAAAACCTATCGTAAAATGGGACTGCTAATTTTAATGCTCAGCAATACGCAAATGCAAATTTAGCAATGTGGACTGTAAGCATTCACTGAGAAAGAGAGGAGATTCTTTTTTCCTCCGCTCTGCTGCCATCTAGCGGCGCAATACGATACCGTAGCATCGCTGCTGCTGCCACATAGCTGCGAAATGAGTAAACATCTGCCGCTTGGGCGACCGCTTGGAGGCTAGTTCCATTATGCGGCTTACATACGTTTTTTTTCTGCTTTTGGAGCTCGAAAACCCGGGTGCGGCTGATTCACGGAACAATGCGGTAGTTTTGTTGTGAGAATGATTTGATATGGCGGATTTGGTGTCGTAGATTCTGTGGGAAGGCGTTCCGCGCGAAAGGCGAAGTGAAGCGGCACGAGGTGAAGCACACGGGCGAGCGGCCCTTCAAGTGCAAGGTGTGCGGCGAGGGGTTCCCGTACCGCGAGTCCCTGGTGACGCACAGCGCGGTGCACACCGGCATCCAGCCTTACTTCTGCAAGGGCTGCGGCCGCCGCTTCTCGTGCAGCAGCAACCTCGTCAAACACAAGCGGGTCTACAACGGCCTGTGCAGTGCCAAGAATCAGGGCAACCAGCCCGGAGCGGGCAACCGGAGGAGCAACCCCAACACGATGGCCATGAACCAAGTTAACCAAGCCGCCAACCTGGCGACTAACTTAGTCAACCACTTAGCGTCGAATCTCTCCAGCTCCAACATTGCCGCCAACTTAGCGACCAACCTGTCGACCAGTCTGTCTAGCAATTTGTCGTCGCAGGTGGCCACCAATCTGGCCACGAACCTGGCTACTAATCTTGTCGCAAGCCAAGCTGCACAGGTAAGCTTCCAAGAGATGGGCAAGGCGGCCGACGAAACGGACCGCTTCTTTTCGGAAATCTAATCAGTGAAAGTTGCGGGATTATTGAAAAATTTCACCGGCAACCAGTCAAAATTGCTTTACCGACTGAAAACCAGTGAAGCAGTTTCGACAGATACCCAGTGACACTAATCCAAATTTAGACAGGCAGGACTTTAGCTAGACCCCACTCAGGGTGAGGGGGGCTGAAATACAAGAATAATATCTTCGGAGACTGATTTAGTCTCTGACATTGATTCAGTGTTCTCTTTCAATTCTCCGCTCAGATGTTTTCAGTCCGGAATCTGTCCCTTTTTTTCCCTTCGGATTTATTTTTTGTTTTGCTTACTTTTACCAGAGCTCTAACGTACCCCGTGGCTGTGCCCTTTACTTTACTTGAAATAATCTTACGGAGCCGTACCTGATATGACAAACCTTACCGAACAACCGTCGTAACCTTATCGAACCTGATCTGCTTTCGAAAATCTGTTGTCTGACGAAGTTCGCGTCGGAAAACATAATATTATTCGCTCGGAAATCTTAACGCAGGGTTCTTGCGTTCCTGGATATTGAGGGATTTTATCATCATGGCTTACCTTTTTTTTTTTTTTTTTTTAGAAAATTTAGGAATTTTCGCTTAGATTTAGAAAAGTTGTTAGTTTATTTTCAGCCAAAATTAGCGTGGGAGTTGTGACATTGATAAAAGCATGGCCAAGAACTAGTTTTGATCCTTGTAGAATACTCGCAACCCCGCGTACACGTTGTATGAATTAGAGCAGATATCGATAGGCGGTGGCCATGATGTTTCCTGGTCACGTGGCACCTGCTCAGGAACCAAAGTCGGAAAAATGCTGGCTCCCGCCCCGCCAACCTACCTAGACGCCTCTCTGGGTAGTGTATTGTAGAGTGGCCTCCAGTGCCCTGATGTGAGCCGTTGTGGTGTGCAGGCCGCGCAGGCGGTCCAGGCCGCGCAGGCGGCGCAAGCGGCTCAGGCGGCGCAGGCGATGCAGCAGGCGGCGACGCAGCAGGCGCAGGCCGTGTCGCAGCAGCTGAGCCAGGTGCTGCTGGCCAACCACGGCACCGACAGCAACGACTCGCTCCACGGCGGCGTGAGCGTGGGCGGGCACCAGCTGACGCAGGCGCACCAGGCCTCGCTGCCGCAGTCGAGCCACCACGGCCGGCCCTTCCACCTGGGGGTGACGGGCCGCCAGTCCGCGGCCGCCTCGCTGGCGCACCCGGGCCAGTTGACGTCGCCGCCGCCGATGAGCCCCATCCCGTCGCCGCTGCCCCACCAGACTCACCACCTCGCGCAGAACAACCACCACCAGATGGCCCACAGCTCTCACCTGAGCCAGAGCCAGCACCACCATCTGCATCATCTGACGCAGTTCAACCATCACCACCAGTTCAGCCAGCCGGCGCACGTCGCGGCGCACCACCATCACCAGATGAGCCAGCACTCGAATCACCACCAACACCATCACTTGAGCCAGCTGGCAGCGGCCCAGGCGAACCACCACCTCCAGCCGTTGCAGCTCACTCATCCGTCTCACCCGTCTCATCATATGCACCTAGGCCAGCAGAACCCTCACTCTTCATCACTCTTCCCCCTGTCGTGAAGGGTTCTCGGCTCTGCCTGCAGCTATCCACGTCTGTCTTTTCACAGTATTTTCATAACTGGACTATGTATCGTTCGTTGCGTTCGTTATCAACAGTATTTTCCATCGAGGAATATTCTCTTTTTGTCATGTGGGCTTGGCATATCTTGAGGTCTCGCACTCGCTCTTTACCAACTCGGAGGTACCAACGCTTTCTATTGCGGAACCTAGCTCAACAAAAGCTGCTCCCAACTTTCAGGATGTATACCCGCCGAGGATTTGACTAGTCTGCCATAAGAGCTTGATCGAGTTTTAGTGAACGAAAATGTAGTTTAAAATTTTTAATTTACCCTTTTCGGCGTGCTGACGGAGTAAGTGATGGACTTAGCAGGGGTATTTGCCCAGAGCATCCGTTTTCAACTTGTTCACGCGCGTTGAACGGGTTGTGAAACGCCGTTCTGCGACTGTGACGTTGGCTTGGCTTACTTGAGCTAGCTGCTTGTGTGCAAAACGAGGGGAGTGTGAATGTTTTGGCGAGTTGGTAAGAAGTGAGTGACAAGCGAGTCCGCCGCATCGGTATCATTTTATTGTTTTTGCCCTTGTACTGCTTTCAGTAGATTTAGCTTGACTTAGGGCGGTTTTCCCGTCCCGCCTTTTCGAGGAAGGAAGGAGAAGAGACTAGTTTTTCTATACGAATGAATCTGATAGTATGTATAAAGTAGGTGTTCCCTCCCTTTTGTTCCTCTTTTGACCAGATTGCCGGAAAGAGCATATCATTACCAAGTTCGCTGATTTCATTCTCACAGAGCTTTTCGTACCAATTTTCTTTCCTTTGGAAAGTTTTTTCTTTCCTTCGGATAGCTTCCTTCGGAATGCGACTAGCGTCGACAATTTGTGATAATATTTTGTATGGAATGCCATTGTAATTAGCTAACGTCGACCTAATCATTGTAGCTTAAAGCTAAGCTAATTTAAAGTAAAGCTCTTCCCTACGCATTCATATGTCATGGTTGGGTAGCGCCTTAGAGGAACGCACCAAATTTAAGTACCATGTTTATTGGTGTAACAGATAAAATAGGGAGTAACAGCGGGAACTATCTTTGTAGGCCAGGGGTCCGGAACTGGGCTGACTATGAAACTCGACAAGGGCAGTGCGTAACCAAGTAATTATAGTCTCCTCAATTAAGAGTCACCGCTTCAAGTGGAAACGGCCAGGTGTAATGCGTCGAATGAACCCTCGACTTAAACGCTTGCAAGCGCTTCGAATATGGGTATGTTTAGCTCGTTAACTCTGCCGTCCCGGTGAGGGAGAATGCTCACCTTTCCAACCATCGAGAATTAGTACATAATGTGCATGCTTAACATATGGAAGCGATACGATCTTTCGGTGGTTGTTAATAGGTGGGATATTTTCTCAACTCAGCTGTTCGGAATCCACTTTAGCCGTGTGCGAGTGTTACTAAGGCACTGGTTATTACCTGCTGTTTACGAGTTCGCCCCAGTTTTACCCCTGTAGTAGAACAATTAACTTTTTTGCACTTTTCATTCCAGTTTAGTTTAAATTTCACACCATTTACCAAGTATTTTATGCAAGTGTTATGCTTTGAATAGCTAGTTTTTCATTATTTGATTTGCTGAGTAATATTGCCTTGCAGTATTATTATTCTCTCTTGTTTACGGGGTCGTTTCGTGGTGACTGCCTTGCAGCTTCGTCGTCGCTTTAGGATTGAGTTTTCGACGTTTCATAAGACGCTCTTGTCTTTTATGCTGATAAATATGGTACATTGACTTATTTTTAAAGATGTACTTATTTGCATAACGTTGTGTTACGAAATGAGCAAGCCGCACTGAAAATGGGCGTCTTGATCGCTGAGCGTGGTTCCATGCGTCCCATGGTTTCATTCGTGGGACGTGTAGCTCTCTTGGAAAATTGGCTGATAAATCGACTCGTGAAATATAGTAATCCATCCGTTTAGTTTGCGCGCGCACGCAGGCTTGTCTGCTGTGTTCGCTCCTTCGACCGGAATAAGATTTCGGACTGGGTCGATCCCCGCCCACTTCGTGTGAGGACATCTGCCTTTCTGAGCGAGCAGTCGATTTTCCATGAGCTGTGAAAAACTTGCGATGAGTAAAACAAGCGGCGAACGCATCGAAGACGTCTGTTTTGTGCGCGGACAGCAAAGAAAGGACTCTTGCGTGGGAAAGTTGCGTAGCGCAGCATGCATCGGGTGCATCCAGCAAGAGTGCAGTTTGACGCTATGAAAAGGAAAGGAAGGGTTGACGCAGCGAAGACATGTGGCTAGAAGCGTCTAGCTAGCTCGAAGCTTAGCTATACTGAAGTGCACAGATGTATTTGTATTAGTCAATGCACCCTAATTGATGGGTTGGGAGTCTACAGATGAGTAGTTAATATAGTAACACAAGACTGGAGAGTAAGGGCAAACGATAGGTCTAAAAAATATCTAATAAAGAATAGTTTAACATCAGAAGCGTTATATTAAAAAAAAACTGCTTATTATAACTTTTTATTTTATTAATGTTGATGTTATGGTCCGATTGAAAAATGTGCCATTAGATTACCAGAGGAAATTTGGTAGATTAAGTAAAGAGTCGGCTCGGTATTTCGTGCAGTGATTTTTCGACGATGAAAGGTCCCAACCAGATTGTGATATGCATTTACTAAAACTCCTTGTATAGTCGTTAACGTTCTAACATGTTGATGAACAGTATTTGTTCGATAAGGGCTCACTGATTGATGTACAGCCGCTATCGAAGTGATACGCTGCAAGCTGCAAGCGAGTGGTGCGGATATCCATCGCAAACGCCATGAGAACGCAACGCAAACGCAACGCGTGGAACGGCGCGGAGCGAATCGCCGCATAGTCGCGTTGCTTCGCGCTCGCTGTATATTTTTAATATGTTGCCTACGCATACTGGCTCCGTTTTCGTCACGTCATTCCACTCAATATGGGCATTTGCATAACAGGCTAACACCACGACAACGTGCATGCCCGAAATTCACACACTCCGCCTCCTGCGGGACCCGCCCTCTCAATGACTTGGCCATTTGCCATTCATGGCCTAAGAATTATGAAGTTATGCGCGCTCTTGAAATGTTCGTCCGTCGCTATATCTAGAATTGAAACGAAAATTCTATTCGTCATTTTAAAGGTCTTAACTCCGGCCTAGATTCTCTTAATCCATCTTTCTGGCCTATATTTCTGAAATCTGTTTTCTTTCATGCAGCAATAATTGAATCGGATCAAGAACCTGGCTTCTTTTGTCTCACCAGCTTGTTAAAATGGAAACGAAATTTTCGCGTTGTTCAAACGTAGCTTGCAAAAACAACGGTAGCCTAGGTTTGCTGACTCGAAGGACGAAATGATTTCATCCGTTTTTCAACGAGCGCGTGTCGAATGAATCGCTTCTTCGAAAGAGTATAGCGTTAGCACTTTCAAGAAGGGTCCCGTTACGGTTTCGATGGAGTCTGATTTCGGACAGGTGTTTGTGAAGAAAACAAGCCATTATGAGGCCTATATTGTTACGGAGGAAAAGAGGGAAAGAGAGGGCCAAGGACTTTCGTATTGGCCTGTTGTGGGGACAAAGAGTTGCCAGTATGAAGCACCAATGTACTGTCAAAGGTCTTCTGTGATGTTTGTTGGGTGGAAGTGTGCCTAGGTGGCAGCAGTGCCTGAAGGCATTCGATAAGTCATGCAAGCAATGCCTATTTTATGTTCGGTTTTCAAGAAATGGGTGGCCTTGGAGGCAGCTCTACCATCTGCCAATTCCTTTCCTATAGTTTGCAGGTTCGCTGTCATGAGGGGCGTTGAGCCGCTCGAGTAACACTGATTTGCACCTTAACAGCGTTGAAACGTGCATATCAACGGAACGCTTTGGATGAGTCAGGCCTTTAAGGCTTTCCAGGCTTTAGTAACCTCAGCCTTTTCTTCTCTATCCATACATGTTTGTCTCTAAGGATTTACTGCGTATATAGCACCAGTTTGTGTTGTTCGTTCATAGGCAATAGCTGGATTTGGTTTTACATAAGCCGTCTGTATTTTCTCTGCGATTTTTTGTGGTGGTCCTAGAAGTTAGAATTATGGTATTGATCTCCACCGCAACCACCGAAATCCCGTTCAAGATCTCTCCGCTTTGTCGTATACTTCGATCTTGTTTGCCTTTTGGCTTAGCGATCGTTATTGAACTTGTCTCCAAGCTTACTTTTAACCAGGTAATTCAAGCCTATTGGATATCGTGGACTAAGTTTGCTTTGCTAAGATGTAACCCCTCGTAAATTCGTCTTGAAGATTGCCTCAGCGAGTTGATTTTAAATCTCGGTTAGTCTTTGTAACTCTCGCTTCAAAAATGTTAACCAAACTGCGAGGGAGCTGTGAGCGCCGGACATCCGCTGAGTTATTTTGGAGTCGGGTGGACGAGACTTGCAAGGCAAGCGGGTTTGAAGTGTTGATGAAGAAGTCCAGACCTTATCTGGACCAGATTGGGAGTGTGTGAGGGACAAGTGTGTCTTGATTCGGGGCGGGGTCGTCGGGCGGGATCATAAACCAATCAAAGTACGTAATATGCAACAGTATTAGCTGGAACAGACCCGGGAGTTCTTTTACAGGTGTTGAGGTCAGAACTCCGTACATTTTTCTGTGTGTGTTTAAACAAGGTTTGCTTTGTCAGGTTCAGTTATCCAATCTGTAAGAAACGTCTGAGGTATGTGTACTGTGTTGTACAGCCTTGCTACACTCTCCGCTGTGTACCCAGGACTTGTTTTAAGTTGATGAACATAATTGTGTGTGAGATTTTTATTGCAGATCAAGTAGGAGATATATGCACTGTGTTGAGCCGTATTGTAGGCCTATTTGCCATTTTGATTTTGTGTTTTTGGAGGGCTAATAATCTCTTATCCGGAAAATATGCTTGTACATAGAGGAATTTTTGTATGAAAGGAAAAGGCAGCAATACTTAGTTGATTCACTCTTTCCGATTCGCCATCTTCGTTTCAGATTGTGAATATTTTTGTTATTCTTTTAGAATAGTTTCTGACATGTTATGCTTTTGAATATTTTAGTTATTCCGCTTTGAGTTCTTCTCCTCTCTGTCTGATACTCTTAGCACAAAGTGTTTGCTGCACCCCCTCTCGTTGCACAAGGTTCCACACGATTTTCTTTTTCAGTATCGAGAAGTAGCGATTCCGTCGAGTAGCGGTCGTCGGACGACGCGGAAACGCAGAAACCGGAATTGAGACCATCGTTCACTTATCGGGCCGTCCATCCTGGCGGAAGTACCTAGCTTTGCGAAACATCCGTTCACAAGTCTTCAGAATTTTTGAAAAGCCACTCTTAGGCGAAGTGCAGCAAGGTTATTTTGGAGCTAGCCTAACTCGTTTTGATAGAGGGCAATTTTCGGGCCACTGCATCATGTGTTTAGCTAACAGTCTGTTCATCTCCCGATCGGTGTTTTGTTTTTGTTGGTCGAGGAAGTCGGTTCTTTATTCAGTCTTCATCAGGAATGATGTTGATTTCAAGCTTATTCAAAACTTAAATGATTGATCTGAAAAATTTCAACCCCAATAACCGTTATGATAAAGCGTTTGAAGCGAGACGTTCACGATTTGCGTCAGTGAATTTCGGAGAGCAGTCATTGGGCTTGTCAAAGTGAAAATGCAGTTTGATCCGTAGAATGGCAAGTGGAAGCGTCCGACAATCGTTAGCCGTTAACGTGAATCGGTAGACATCTCGACGGTCGATAGAATGTAATGGGGTCGAGCAGAAGTCGCGCGCGCAACAAGTTGCCAGAGAATTGGAGCGTAATCAAATAAGATCTCATTTTCAGTCAAAAGAAATGAAAAGACTGCGGTTGTTCCTTGTAAGATATTCAAGTTGAAAATTTGTTGGAAAGTTTCAACGAGAACTTTTTGATATGTTTGAAAAGATAATCGTAACTGCCTGGTACGACGTGGCTATGAGATTTTCTAATTGCTTGAGGCGGCATTTTATTCCGTTATGATATTTGACTATCTCTTTAGGCTAGGTGCATTTTCCGTTCGAACTATGCTGCTATGAAAGATATTTTTAGACTTTTTACATCTATTGTATTTTATAATTGTGTGCGTTAATTAAGGATTCTTGATATTCAAAACCTACGAAACTAATTTTTGCGGACTTGTTGTCTGCCGATTAAGGGAAATGTATTGTGTGCACCATTGTCGATCCTACGCAGGATGTCGAACTATTTTCCTCTATTATCCCCCACTTATGGACAATGTGAGACCGATTTTCTTTTCTTAGGCCTGTATTTGTTGTCTCTACCTAAGAGTCGTTTTAACAAGCCGCATATCGGACGTCTTTTTACTTAACCGTTCCAAATCTCCGCTTGTTTGCAAATAGCCGAGCTGACGAAGATAAATTAGTCTAGGAGCGACGTCTTGCAGTGTTTCCATTGGCCCATGCAAGTTTTCGTTCGATTACGACTTCTTGGCTTACTTTCCTTGCAGGCGAATTTCGCCTGCCTGTTATTGTCAATGTCGTTCAACCGGAGTTGGGTAATTTTTGATTTGAGCTGCTTTGGCCAGTCATTAAGTTGAATGTCGATTCCGGTTGTCTTAAGCCGTGTAACTCGCAGCGAAGTCAAGCTGGGTCGTCTGCAAACGAGGCGGAAATCCAGTGAAAAGACGTCAAGAGCGTTGAGTTGCCGCTATGAATACAAGCCTTCGTAACTTTCGAGTTTTTTGTTGTTTTTTTTCTTATCGTCATCTACCTAGGTTATCCATACACATTACATACTTTTTTTTATAATACATAGCTATTGATTTGTAATAAAAAAAATCAAGCATCAGCGTTGAATGACTGTCATGATACTTTAGGTAGGTACTAAAACGAAGTTCGTAACACCGTATATATAGTAATTATCTCACCATCACTAACAAGAATGAAGAGGAGTAACCCCCAAAACAAAGCTGTGAAATTTTAGAGTCTTTATTGGTCAAGTTCCTGGTGGTGATTACTCTATCGCCGTAGGTTTTGGATTGAAGTAATATTTGCTAACTGCTTTCTTCTTTAAGAATATTTCGAGGCTAGGCCTTTACAAGGCCAAGTCCTTACGTGTTTCATTCCTGGTTATTATAATATATTGTCTGCTTTATCTAATGTTAATGCCAATCCTCTGTAACTTGTTGTAAACACGAAATAAACTCCAAAATTACTTAACGTTTTTATTCTAAGCCCATTTTCAGTCCTTTGATGTTTTTTATCCCTCGCAGTGTCTATAAACCAAGAAAACAGCCTAACTTGGATTTTTTCCCTAGTCGGGGGAAAAATATGAATTTGCGGTAGGAAAAGATTACACACACATACTCTGGAATTGACATACATGTCATGTTAAACTTACCTCAGGTTCGGTGAGGAAGTGGCAACGGAGGAATCTTACGAATACTTTAAATGGGGTGTTGAAAATGCCTCCCCCCCCTCCCAAAAAAAGTAGGAAATTACTAAACGGCTCCGTATTACCAACTTCCCGTGTTGTACGGCTTTTACACGACTGCGCTGTTTCTTATACATGTTTCTTGATAATTCATGGCATGTTACTTCGTGGCAGCATCAGAACTGCTGTTCTACAGTTAAACATTTATGTAGGCCTAAAAGTGTAACAAATGAGGTAGTCTCCGAAATAGTGGATTGAAATATGAACGACTCTCGCCGGCTATTGCTTGTTTTTGAGAGCTCTAAACAATATCGGAACCGAGACTGATAGAAGATACATTGTAGTTGGCTACAAACATTCTTTGCAGGGTGACTAACATAAATCGCCAGGAGAGCAAATTTCTACATTTTTGGGATAGGCTAAATTAAAGCCTTGTCAGGGTGTCTAGCGATCCTGGAATTATCCTGTTTTTTTTTTCCGGGTTTGGAAAAGTTCGGAGTTATCCTAAAATTATGCAATTTTTATTAAATCTCTGGAATTTTTTTCCAAGTTTATTTTTGAGGTTTGCGCTGACTGTTTGCACGCGTGCCTTTACGGGCAAGTCC
>Ga0058701_10001695_pt1 | contig 15976 bp, 7 predicted proteins | sample AgamicOrMae_FD_97039 | JGI IMG/M metagenome (GOLD analysis project Ga0058701, IMG submission 97039) | Agave microbial communities from Guanajuato, Mexico - Or.Ma.e | ecosystem: Host-associated > Plants > Phyllosphere > Phylloplane/Leaf | place: Guanajuato, Mexico | collected 2012-06-04
ACCTAGACCTTGCTTTCCCTGTCCTTTTTCCCTGATTGGAAATGATGACAGCCGAAAAGCTTGACGAAGCTGATGCCCTACAAGGGCAATACGGCAAATCTGAATCAATCAATCAATCAATCTATCTCTCTCTCTCTGCTCAAAAGCGTTTCCGAAAAAAAGTCGTCAAAAAATACCGGATAAGGCAGGTTTTTTGGCATCAGAATGACTTTAACGTAAGTTCTCCAATGGCCACAAGGGCTATATAAATATGTATCAGATCTAAGAATGTCAAGACTATGTGAAAGGGTTAAATAATTGGTTTTGACGAGTGCTAGCTTTCCTTTTAAGCTTAGAGTTTCCAGTTTACACGGCACAAGACGACACCATGGCACGAAAACAATTTGTTGCTGTGACAAAATATTTTTGTTGTCTCACACTGTAAAAAGAGAATGTTCACCCGCTACCGCCCAGCGATGCCTTTGAAAACAGAAAAAAAAATAGTTTAGAGGATCTTTTTAGTTTGGTATTGTCACAGTTCAAAAAATATCACCCCTCTGGAAACCCGAAATTTCATTATTTAGGCATTTTCCAAAGCTTAAAATTGCGTATTTTAATGGAAATATCCTTTCAATTTCTCTCAAGCTAAATTTCACTCCAAGTACTTTGGGCTGGTATGGGTTAAATTCAGATACAACAAGTAAAATCACTGATCTGAAAAAACTTCAGTCCAAATATTCGCTGAATATCAGTTATATATCGTTGTTAAAGTAAGCACTGCTCTATGGAAACTAACAGCGATGTCTGAAATTCAACGAATAATTGGACTGAAATTCTTTTCAGATCAGTGATTTGACTTTTGTTGCATCTGAATGTAAGATACCATTTTTACAGTGCTCTTTCAAAAAAATGATTTAGCTGTAACAATTTTTTCAGAGTGAGCAATCAAACGATCTTGGCCTCGGCTTTCGACCACATCTTATCCGCGAATTCCACCTTGCGGATCGGCTCGACTGTCCCAGCTGTTCGCTAATCCGCACGCCGCGACATGCCAATAATCTGTTCATCTCCCGGCCCTCGACGCCGACTCGACGCCCGCGGAGGGCGCGCATTACGCAACCAAACGGTCGTCAAGCGAATTCAGTTTTCTTGAACCAAGAGCGTTCGAGGGGCGGCCCACCGAATAACCAATTCCAGGACTCACTCCTCTCTTCTAGCGGAGAGCAGTTCGCTGAATTTGGGTCAGCGCTGTAACAGCGCCCCAGAAATTGCTGATTCTTCGAATCCTTTATTAAGTTCGGCAGCTGTGTTCATTTTAAAGCGGGCGCCAGTGGAGAGTGGAGAGCTCCGCCTTCGTAGAATACATCGCGGCGCGGTCCATGTTCAGCTCTGCAAAAACTTGCTTAAGTGACGAAAAGCAGGCGCCGCGCCGAGGGAAATCAAAGTTTAGGTAGCCCTCAAAAGTCACCCACCATCCTCCACCCTCCTCCCTCACCTGCTGACCAATAAGGTTAAGTAGGGTTAAGTAAGGTAAAGTAGGGTTAAGTAAGGTTAAGTAAGGTTAAGAAAGGTTAAGTAAGGTTAAGAAAGGTTAAGAAAGGTTAAGTAAGGTTAAGTAAGGTTAAGTAAGGTTAAGTAAGGTTAAGTAAGGTTAAGTAAGGTTAAGTAAGGTTAAGTAAGGTTAAGTAAGGTCAAGTAAGGTTAAGTAAGGTTAAGTTAGGTTAAGTAAGGTTAAGTTAGGTTAAGTAAGGTTAAGTTAGGTTAAGTTAGGTTGAGTAAGGTTAAGTAAGGTTAGTCGTCCGATGCCTGACTCTCGACAAAAGGTAGAAAAAAACCTCGAAAGAGGAACCTCTAAAACGTAGAGTTAACCGGTAAATAACGTTGTTTATCTCGAAATCTGTCTTACTTCTGCGTCACTCAGGCTTTCAAAGCTCGACCAGGCTAAAGCCTTTAACAAACCAATCACCTGGGAGAAGAGACGTAACACAAAGGGAAAACAAAATGTCTGGAGCAAGTTTTCCTGGTTCGCTAAGACATTTGAAGGGAGGAACGCTTCACTTTGGTGTCATTAAAGTTTGACACCTTAAGTACACCAACAGCAGCTACCAACATTGCGGGAATAAAACTACAATTAAAAGTTTTACAGGAGGAAACTGTGAACCGTCTTTGTTATTCATTGTTCCTTCGTAGTTAAGAGGAAAGAGGAGGCAGATTTCGGGAAAGAGCTATTTCCGTACCGAGCAACGATTCGGAATACAAAATAAACCGAGTGATTTAAACAAACAACCCTTTGATTGGCCAAATCGAGAAAACTCGAAAACTCGTGCTAAATGTTGAATGAAATCACATCAATATCGCTGGATTTTTTAAAAAGAGTAATATTGAGTGGTCACTCAGGGATCTGCATCTAAGACCAAGCATAGCTGGCGTGGTTGCATTACGGAGATATACAAACTGTTCAACTTCGTCTAATTTATTACCTGTCTTTTTGGAATTTTGGACCAAGAAAGATAGAGATCACGATCAAAACATCTGCAAATTCATACTTCATTCTAGCACCGTAAACCAATAAAGCATCAATCAGTTCTAGTATTATAGATTTGCGTTTTCAATGGAAGGAAAAAATTAACTATTTTTAGCTCGCTTTTTCTAGGTTTGCATTCTTGCTCAAATATTCATTAGGGTGTATAATCAAAAGTAATTCTGCTTTTTAACGTTACTTTCGTGCCTGAAAAATGTGAGGGGATAACACTTAGGAAAATCCTTTTTTCCCCGAAGTATCCATGCAATGTGCATGGTAATATCCATGCCGAAAAATCCATTCACTCAAAAAATATCGAATGGACATCCATGGGTCAAGGATATAGCATTGACACATGAATGACCGTTTATTTTGAATACATGGATGATTCGACAGGGATATTGCATGGATATATCAACTCGATTATTATTCAAAAATAATTTTCTAATTTATCATAAGATTATCTACAGAGAATGATTAGATAATATTCGGCTTGTTACAGAGAGAAAATGATGTATGGGAGGCAAATGTGATCGCAACACCTTGACCTTGAATACGGTCTCTCGAAATGCAAGACAGTTTTAGCGATCCTTGACCGTAAACTTGAGCGATGGACGGACAACGGCTGTCTGTCGAAAAAAAAAGATAAAACTGCGTTTGAGTAGAGGGAAGGGCTGGTAAATCGAAGAATGGTCGATGACATGCAAAGACGCGCGTCGGCGGAGAGGGGCGCCTCAAGTGGCGACGGCGGCTGCGGTGCGGCGGCGGCGTTGCGGCGGCGGGCCATCCACCGGCGGAGGCAAACGGCCCCTCGAGTGGTAGCAACGGACGCCACTCCAAACACTGTTTGACAGGTCGGAAGAAAGGCCGACAGTTTACTTGCATATTCACCTCGATCGAATTAGCTAGCCTAACTGTACAATTCCTTTACGGCGATGAAAAGTCGCTAAAGAAAAAACTATTGGGAAAGCGCAATCTAAATTTCAATCAGTAAGAGTCTGAGATTCAGTGAAAATTCACTGAATTTCAGTCAATATAGCACCACTGAAAAAAAATTCAGTGGTGCTGTATTGCCTGGAATTCAGTGAATACTCACTGAATCTCAGAGACTCGCCGCTTCAAATTTAGAGTGCACATGGAATACAAGAGGAGGAAAATCAAACCTCTTAAAAATGAGATTACGAAAAGTTCGCTAACGCTGTTATTTTCCGTTTTCGCTGGGCCGTATCTCTTTTCGGCGAGAATTAGCGTATCTTAGAGGGGAACAGCTGGCGCTTCTGTGACAAATGCAACGCACAAATTCCAAATCTTCTTGTAAAAGTGGAGCTGTTCGTTCTCCGCAAAGTAATTACTAGGCTATTTTGCGAAGGTACACTTGTCAAGCCAAGAAGACTTGGTGATATCAAGGCCCGTAGGTGTCGCGTTTTTACGGTCTGTGAGTCATTAGATTTTAGCGTGGCAGTGCCGAAAGCCCTTTATGATGGGACGGACTACGTTGATTAAATGCTGGTAAAGGATGCCAGCGAAAAGACTAAGAAAACGCGGTATTAATTTACGTCCATTTCGCTCATATCGGTATTGCTAAAATTAGCTGGGGCGCGCTGCTTGGGGGACTTGAACAGTTACGTAGGATCTCCAAGAGCACTAGTAGTGACGAATGATTTATGGCTGTTACGGCAATTTTGGTTAGTTGTATACGCGATAGACTCAAGCGGAAATGCGTGCAGCATGAAAGGTAGCTGACTCAGCTACATATACAGTTCGACAACCCACTACAGGTTTGTGTAGTAAGAAATAGTTTAAGTTTTAAAGATGCGATTTTAACAAGTTTTCTATTCTGGTTCAAAGTTTCATTACTATGAGGAAGAACATAGGTTTTAAAATGTTAACCCTAAAATGAACAGTATACGATTTCTGTGGGGACTGCATTAGATACCCTGATAAAAGTAACGTTATTCTTATTTCCGACGTTAAATTTTATTGCTCGGTTACTTCTTACGGAATAAATAAGAAATAGCAAACTCTTGAAATGACTTCGAACTCATAATGGCTGTTTCCGGAACTATTCCGCATTCCAAAGCAAAAGGAATCAATGCAGTATAAACACGACCAGAAAAAAATGGGTTCTTAGGTAAAGGAAATAATGGGATTTCACTTCTACTTCCACAAAAGATACGCTGAATAATTTCATGCTAAAACATATATATGAAGCCTTTCATAACGAGTAGCGAAGCCCCAAGCAATGAAATGCTTTACATGGAAAAAGGACTTTTCTGAGAAAAAGATAAATTGTATGAAAAACCATTAGGCTTGCTCCCACTCACTTCATGGAGTTCTTTCAATGGTCCCATTGCCATGTAAAGGATTAAGGCTAATCATAATCGCGTTTGTTAAGATTCTGTGAAATGGCCTGTCTCTAAAAATCCTTAAATCCTAAAAAAAAAGCAGATAGAGAGAGAGAGAAACTCAGGCTCTTAGTAATATGATCCATTCGTTTAAATCCTCGAAACTTCGATCAGATTAGTCCTCAGCACATTCAACTTTCGGAATTCCCCCACTCCAAGAAACTCAAAATGCTGAATAACTTAAAAAAATTTCGTCATCTTAATTTAGTTTGTATGAACTCGACCTACCATCTCATACGCTTACTTGTACGACAGAAAAGTCGACTTAATTAGCGTATTACAAAACTGTGAACTCAGCTTTGTTAAAAATGAGATGCTGACTGGTGCGAAATAATGAATTTTTCAAAAGTAACATACCCTTGCTGTTTCGTATAAAATGCGAATTCTTAAAGCAATCTTGGAAACTCGTGATCTTTGTCACAGCAATTACAACAAATATTCTTTTTTTTTGCCACAACAAAGCGATTGCTGAAGCAGCCTAATATTTCGTTACAGGCAACTGAACGTTTTTTACTTTTCTGTAACACACTAATTTTGCAGACCCATTTTCAAGTATTATTTAGTCGGGATAACAACGTGACACGGGAAGGAAAATTCGGTGAGAACACTCGACATTCTCAAGACAACTCAAAGCACTGGCATCTCAAATCATTGAATCTGCGGGCTCCTCGAATTCCCATATTCATATAGCATTATAACCTGCAATAAAGGCATCCGTTAGTCACCGTATAGTGAGAGTAGCGGCCAAGGCTCCTCGTCTGGGTTCCGTTACCGCCTTTCGGGCGGCGCCGCCGCCGTTCGGGCTCCGCCGCCGCTATGCAAAGAAGCTCTTTATTGGCCAATAAGAGAGTCAAGTGTTCCATTGGATGTAGACTGCTTGTCCGATTATTGTGGCGACTACGGCAAATATTGAAAGAGCGCAGCGCGAGAGCCGCGTCACTTTGATCGTCACAGAAGAATCGAATCATTTTCTTCACATACTCTGCAATTTACAGCGGCTACCGTGCCTCGACGAGCGCATTCCCTCGTCTACATTCAACAACACGAGCCTTCATTCGGCCTTAACCTAGAGTTAAATCCTCCCTAAAAATGACGATGCTATAACCTAACTAAAGTAAAATGAAAAATAACAATCAATCAACTACAAATTCACTTAACTCTAGATATTATGAACCGAGCTATGATGGGAAAGAGCAAAAAGCGTTTCTAGATTTTTTTTAAAAAAGCTTATTACTTTGATGATTGATAAAGGGTCTGTGATATTGTGCTGCAAAAGTTGTTTTAAAGTTGCTGATTTTGTTTCTTAAACCTTCAAAACGTGATGAGTAGATTTTAGCAGTTTATTTGCTTGTCTGCAGACAATGTCGTACTCACATGACCGCGTATATTAAAGCCAAAGTTAGTGAGAATACTCCTACGCTGAAGTTATAAGAAACAATGACAGTCTTGATAAATTGTTTGCTTCTCCACGGCCTTGAACAAGGCACGTGCACAGTCTTGGTAAATTGTTAAAACCGATAAAAACGAAGTTACTACAAAGTTTGCTTTTGCCAAATACTTGCAGGATCCGCTTTGGACTAAATTTCTCGTCTGCAATGTTCGCTGGCTGTTTCCTTGTTGTCATAATGATATTTAGAAAAGTTTGGAAGCCTACCACGGCGTGAATAAGTCCATCTTATTAACAGGTGCGGACAGGTTACGAAATAATACTTAAGGCAAAACGGTCGACTTGCTACTTGCCTCCAAAATTCGAGCAGATCCATGAAATATTTTTCAAGAAAATGACTATCTTATTATGAGGAAAGAAAAGTCGGAGAAAACTAATTCTTGAACTCAACAAAAAAATGGCAATGAAAACTTCTTGATAAAATAAAAAGTTCTCGCTGCGTGCGAAAATAATCTTAGTGACGTTAATGAATGGCCATATTTTAAGGTAGCAGTTAGGCCTACTTGAATTAATAAATCTTTTTGTAAGGGTGAATGGCTTTCCTTTTCAGAGGTTTCAACTTTGATATTACGGTAATTTTTGTGTTTCTTTGAAATAATAAGAGACATCGAGTGAAGGACTGTTACCACGCAGAAAATGCTCATAGAAGTCTTTGTCCGGATTACAAGTTCCGTTTTAGTAATTCATTCTCGTTTGGCTTTCATCTTAAAAGGACGATCTGAGATGTTGGGCCAAGGGCGATTTTCTTTGATTTCAAGAGTACATTTTTCATTACTTGTGCTTCCCCAGATCCAGAACTCCGAAAAGAGTCCCTTTTTCCTTTTCGGACGTCTAAAAGTCGTAGTTATCCTTGGGTAGCTATCATAAGCGCCAAAAACCACAAGCGCCAACGCCGCAAGCGCCAATCCGTAACCGCCAAACAACGAGAAAAGTCGCAAACGCCAAAGGTCTTAACCGCAATACTAACCTTACCTAACCTAACTTAACCTAACCTAACTTCACCTGACCTAACTTAACCTAACCTAACTTAACCTAACCTAACTTAACCTAACCTAACTTAACCTAACCTAACTTGACCTAACCTATACGAACTTTGGCGTTTGCGACTTTTCTCGTTTGGCGGTTATGGACTGGCGCTTGCGGCGTTGGCGCTTGTGGTTTTCGGCGCTATCGAATGCCCCCCGTTATCCTATAGAGTATTACTGAAACAGATGTTTCTCTCTGAAACCATAAGCATTGAGGAATCGACAAACCTTGAAGGTTGCAATTACCACCTCTAGTTTTGCTCATAAACCGACAGAAACGACCAAAAAGTGGAACTTTTAATGTTCAAAGGAAACACTGTCAATGTGGGCCTCGGAAGATATTTTTTATATTTTTCAGAAGAGCGTTTTTCCAGAGCCATCTCTTATTCGCCCGACAATATGTCTTCGCCCGAATCAGGCTTTTCGAGCAGATCCCGCCCGCCCATTTTCTGATTGGCCAACTCTACAGAAATCGAAAAGTGTGGTCGAACAGCGAATTGACTCGTAAGTAACGTTTTTGGTGAAAACGGGAGTAACTCCAGTAGAGGACGAACTTTTCTCGTGATAGCTCAGGAATGCACCTCATCGCTCGAAGTATTTTTTTTTTCTGGACTTTGATAACAGCCCCAGAACAAGTGGTCGCCCTGAACAGCTCTTCGCAGTAAGTCATGTAATATGTGCAATAAATACGCACTTCACAGAAATGAAAACCGATGTCTGAAATTCAGTGAATAATTTGGACTGAAATTCATTTCAGATCAGTGATATGACTTTTGTTGCATCTGAATAAGATTATCTTTTTACAGTCACCCAATAATTAGAACTATTACCGCAAATTTCATAATTAAACGAAAATCTGACCGTGTTTTAGTCTGAAACTAAATATTAGTCGACTTAAAAATATCATTTAATGTAATTTTTAGGCCGTTAAGTATTGTGTGTTTCGGTACGATCCTTTCCCGAGCACCTCCTGTCCAATCGTAACCTCGAGCGTTCTTGTGTCCCAACCTATGAACCTTCCTCTAAATTGAGTGCTATTACAGAGAATAAACGCCTACGATTACGCAGCACGTGTGGAGGACATGTGTCCGTGTTCCCTCCAGACAATCGTGCGAACACAAGGGTGCCATAGTTAGGCTTATCACGCTACACCGTATCACACACAGGCCTGAAGGGCCATTCTCGAAATAAGTCGGAAGCTGGTTCCAAAAATTAACACGGGATTTCGGCTGTTTATGGCGGAGGGAGCAACAATAAGCAAAGGAATACAACCAGATCGTTCGAATAATGGGTCCTCCTTAGTGGGTCACTGTTGCTTTGTGACAACCCAAACAACTTGTTCGAAAGCCCGCGAAATTTCGGTTTTGAATAAGCTTGAGATAATTCCTTGTTACAAGTAGCGAGAGCCCCGAGTGCGTCACAGCTGCCGCGAATCCGAGATTTGATTTCCTTTTCCGCAAATTACAATTAATTTCGTAGTACGGACAGCTCTGAACTCATCCTGACTGATGGTGTTATAACTACAGAGTACCCTACCCGCCTACGTCACTCGGTACTCAACCAACTGCCTCCACAACTATCGCCGTAAACAGAGGATTCGCGTTCCACCTTTGATATCGCCGCGCGACACAAGCGAGGTGACAAAGCAATTAAACCTAACAAAGCGGTCGCTACGCCTACAAGCAAGCGACGTCAGGCTAAGCGACGGCCGAGCGGAGTGGCCACGGAGCGAAGAACAAGGCACGAGCTCGAGCCTGTCAAGCCCGCAGGGCCTTCCAGCGGCCGCTCAAAGTAAGCCCAAGGCGGATTTCCAAGCTCGTCAAACCCGTCAGCCCGCGCTTTTGCATAGTCTTGTTTCGAGACCCAGTGCGCGTACAAGATGACCTTCGCTCGGCCATTTCGTGGTTCGCTGGGCGTGAACCGCCCCCGCTCCCAATCCCTAAGAAACCTTCCAGCTGAATGAAAGCTCAAACCATATTCCCGAAATGTCACTCTGTCTGCCGTCATAACGTTCAAGACGTTTATTTGAACCCCACAAATAAGATTCAAGTATGATTTTTAATGTCAACTTCGCGAAAATAAAAGTTAATATGGATAAATCTTGGCTCATTTCCGAACAATAAGCTCCTTCCTCTCATTGCTTATATCGTTGCAAGAACAGCATCGTTGTTAATTGCCCGTTTCTTTTCCATAGTTTAACTCTCATTTAATCTTCCATGACATTGTGAGGATTAGTGATAACCGCGTTGTGTTAGGTGAGGTTAGGTTAAATACCATGCGCCAGGCTTCGCGGTTGGTCCAATCAGACTTTAGCACCATAACGCTTACATCAGCAGCAGCAGTCTGAGGATGAGGACCACCAAGCTCACCGACCGGTTAACTTATGGTACCTTATGCCTCGCTCCGCTATTATTCAATTGGTTTTAAAGAGGGAAGGAGACTGTCAGAGAAGGAACCTTAGAAAATGACAGTGAAAGACTGCAAAACAGGATATCTGTCCGGAACCCAGCACGGGAGTCATGCACTTCACCGTATGCAATCGAAGTGGTTATTCGCACGCCTGCCCCATATAAAATTTGTTGGGTTCAAGTCACCTCCTGTTTAAAATGCATTAGGCTTGTTTACGTGCGTTCAAGTCTCCCTATATTCGGAATGGCTTGTGAATAGCCACGACTTATCTTTTTACTGTGCACAGGTTTCTGGGCATCCAGTACAGGAGCTGGAATGGCCTAAGCGGCCGCGGAAGCCGGTAGGCAAGGCCCGGGGCCCTAAAGGCGCGGCGCGGGGGCCCCAGAGCTGAGGGGCCCGGAGCCAGGGGGGGGGCTCAGGTGATGTGCCGGCATAAGGCGCCAAGCCATCAGTTTGCAAACATAAAAGAAGTAAGAGAATAAAAAAGGGAATAATAAGAGAGGGGGAGGGGGAGGTGAGGCGATGCTCCGATCACTCTTAAGACAGGTGAGGAGCTCTGCTCTGCCAGTCAGAGCAGACAGTGCGGCCAACTGGAGCCTCACCGGAAATTACCAGCGCGGTTCATTCGACACTCTCCAGCCGAGATGGTAAGTTACGTCCACACGTCTATCATAGCCGGAAAAGGCAATACGCTTAGACTAGGTAAACGCTTCATTTTAGCGCGTGAAAACGATAGCTTCTGTTGTCGCACTCTATGAATCAGTGAGTGCCTCTGAGAACCCGTGAAAATTCACTGAATGTCAGAGACACTCGATGCTTAAAATACGGAGTGCAACGAACGGGAAAACATGAGGGCTGCGCTCACTTAATTATTGACTTCAATTTAAAAGCGTTCTTGTTTTCCTCAAAAGATGGCTGTCATTTCCGGTTAGTAAAGCATTTCTGTCACTAACAATACGGTGAGTGCAAAACGTTTGCGAAGGGTCCTCCTTTTGCGGAAAGCTAACGACGAATACCGTTTAGATTTAGTTATTCGCAAAGCTTTATTTCCCGAACGAGTCTCTCTTCCTAGTGGTTTGATTGTAAGCTCTTGCGCGGGACGAAATATCCAATTAATTGGTGCTGCGTTACGATTAATTAGACTCTTAAACTCTAAAGTAATGAGGAGCCAACTTAACTTTTGGGGGTGACATCTTCGTTCATTTGTGAAAAAGCCTAAAAACAACGGGGACTTAATTTCAATTAAAATTAATTGAGGATGAATGATGACAATGATTACCTACCGGTATTTGAACGAACGCCGCATACTGCCTTCAAAAAAGTTTGACATTTTTTTTCACAAACAAATAGACATTAAAAAAAAATATTTATGGCACGTTTTTCTTTGCGTTCAATGTCATGACTTGTTTCCGCTGCACCATTGCATTTCTTGAAACTTAAGTCACATAACAAAAAAATATGACGTCAAATATTTTGATTGCTATTTTTTCATCCAAGATTTTTTAAAAAAAAAGAAGACAGCTTATCTATTTGTATAACATTTTTTTATTTTTTTTTAATTATCGTTACATTATAATTCAAATGCTGAAGAATGAATATTCAAAACCAGACTATACGATTTTCACCAAGAAAGCCTTTTCTCGAATATATCGAATGCGGAAAAGCTTAAAAGAAAACAATTCGAACATTTCTTTGGCTTTTTTAATGATTACATGAGGACAGACGGTTTCATGGAATAATTTTCCCTTGGATTGTATTGATTTCCCTGCCCAAGCACTGAAGGAACATTATAACAAACAGCTGCGATAAAAGGTTTTGCCATTCAATATTTGGCGGTGAATTGCTGGAATTCGGTGGTTCGAGGTTATTTAGTGGTATCCCATAATTAAGCGATGCCTCGCTTGAACGCAGTTTGATTAAGTAGCACTCGCCGTCTAGTCGATCATTAGGGCATCTCCATTCCTCCTAACACAGTACTTTGGATACTAATTGAAGCTCCGTGGTGCAATCCATTATTGCGTTCGGGAATTCCACCCTTAGAAACCTACTTGTGGGACACTGTGACAACATTAGAGCATAACTTCTTTCGGAACTTGCTTTTCTCCTAAACGACCGTAACTTCCTCTAAAATAAAAAAGTCACTTACCTAACCTAACGTACTGTAGAATGAAGGTTTAATCAGGGTGGGATACAATAGAAGAAGAAAGCAACCTTAAGACTATGTAGAAAATAAATCGCACTTCAGTCCAGGATAAAAAGTCGTTTATCTCTTGAAACGTAATCTTTTTTTTTTCGGGTCGGCTGTTTTAAGGGGTTTATTTTGGCTTAAAAAAGCATTGAGGCTGGGTGAGCTGGGTTCCTCGCTCTGGGGTCGTCCTCGACCTTCCGCGGGTTCGGGGAGGAGACCCGAAAGTTTTGCGAGGAGCCGGGCTCTTGTCGACAACTTGCAATCGGCTCGGCTCTTTTCGGCTAGGCCCGGCTCGGATCGGCTCGGTTCGGCCGAATGGGCCGCAAGGAGCTACTAATACAATTCTGTCGGGGGCGTTTTGTGGCGATGTTGTGGCTCCCATTAGTCTAATCCAACTTGTCAAAGGATATTAACTTATTGATAACAATTCAATCTGATTCAGTTTTAGTTCGGGAGCCCTTTGTGATTAGCTTAACGTTGACTATCAGCTGTGGTTTGCCCGTGCCTGCAGCTAGTTCACAACGATTATGGGTCTTCTAGGGGACGGATGGGGGGGGAGGTAAGCCACATTAGATGCCGATTCATAGAAAAACAAGTTAGAATGAAAGTACTCTGTGGAGTATAAAGGTCAAAAGCGCAAGCTATACTCCACGCATTCAACAACAAAATAACCTGAGGGTTGGGGATTTTGCGACCATTTTCAGAAATGAAAAACAAAATAAGATGAATTTTTCTTTGTGTTCGCAGTTTGTTCGAAGAGGCAATTTGACGCTCTACTATTGGATAGCTGCGTTGATATGCAGTTGTTCTGGTGATGGGCCGCTACTGAGCAACCCTGCAGGTACCGGTAAACATCAACACGAGTTATTAATTATTTTGCGTCCAGAAAACCCTCAATTTTTTTTTCAAACGGAAAAAAGGCAAATTTTTAGGAGCGAAAATTTTCTACGTACGGCATTTATGGATTGGTTTCGTTCTTGTCTTGGCAAGGTTGAGGGCTTAATCACGATTAAGGGAAGATTATTGTCGATTAAAAATCTCCTTTGGGTCTTAAACATCCCTATCAAAATTAGCTCACTCGAATTTGAATCAGTAAAAGTCCCTGAGAATCAGTGGGAATTCACTGAATTTCCGCCAATATAGTACCACTGAAAAAATTCAGTGGTTATCACCCCTGCAAATGATTCAGTGTCTAGCACCACGGAGAAAATTCAGTGGTGCTAATCACTGAATTTTCTCCGTGGTGCTAGGTACTGAATTTTTTCAGGGGCGATAACCACTGAATTTTTTCAAAGGAGTTATATTGGCGGAAATGTAGTGTATTTCCACTGATTTTCAGAGACTCTCACTGATTCAAATTTCGAGTGGTGCGAGTAAAATGTCTCTTCCAGTGTATAGGAGACCATTCCTGGGGGGCTTTTTAGGAAGCAATCCGAAACCTAATAACACAGAAGCAGAGGAGGAAAAATGGGTGGCAACACTGGGGATCACGTCCGTTGAACCCATTAAGCGCCGCAAGTTGAGCTGTCATACCTCCGCGATGGGCCGCCATGGGCAGTCATGGGCTGCCATGGGCAGTCATGGGCCGCGCCCCCCGGACTGCGGAAACGCCCGCCCGTCCAAACTTCATCATTTGCGCCCAATCCTCGGCGCGGCTAGTTACGGCCACGGTCACGGCCATAAGGCACCCGCTATAGGCACGGTCAGGGCCGCTTATGGGCACGCGCGTATTACTACGCGGATCGGCTGGCGTGGCCAGCGGCGAGGAGGCCGGGTCAGCCACCTGGAACGTGTCTTGACCTTGCTTGCCGCGGCTCTCGCTTAGCGTTTTGCGAATGATCGCGAATTTTATATCAGAGGTGCGTCGCCTCGCTCGCTCATCGCACTCCGTGGAGCGAGTGCGGCGAGGGGGAGTATCGCCTCGGCGTTTTGTACTGCAGTACCGCTGCTTCATTAACGCCGCCTCGTTGGGCCACGAGACGGCAGCGGAGCGCGGAGCGGAAGGTTTTAGCGGGTCGCGATTGTGGCTTATACTTAATGGACTGTTTAGCATCAGCGTTTCGGGATCAGCAACGGTTCAGCGCAATAAAATCGGCCCGCGCCACACGCGAAAATTTCAGCTCGCAATAAGTTTTACGATTGAGTGGAGCGAGGCACAGGGCACTTAGCGGATCTACAAGCCTGGTGTCGCTTACAGTTTTTGGCAGCAGGCTCCCATCGAGAAGCTAAATCAGGCTTGGTGGCAGCTGAACAGGTCGCAGAGCGAGGCCTAACCTACGAGGGGAGTACCTTTACCTGCCGCCTTAGATTTTCTTGAAACTTTCAGAATTTTAAGATAGTTGTATGAAAAGATGCCAAATCCCAATACTTGCTGCCAGAATGCTTTTTTTTCTACCTTGAAAACAGTGTTGGAAATTGAACAAAAAATGTCAAAACGCGAAAAATTGCCAATATCTTAGAAACGGTTGGAAATATCGCAAAATCCTCAGAATTTCAGTTCAAGGAGCTAATTTTAGGTGGTCTACAAGGAATGATCATTGTTTTAGATTATATCGAAATTTTTTTTTTCAAAATTGAACGCTTTTTTCAAGGTAGTAAAAATGAATTTCGGCAACAATTTTGGGGCTTGGGTACCATTCCATCCATACCGCTATCTGGCAGTCCTGCAAATTTCAAGAAAATCTGGCATACAGTTGTAGTACTCCCCTTTGCTAGCCCAATATATTATAAACTAAAAAAAAAAACTTTAACCGTGTCTTAATTTACGAGTAAACTTTTTTAACAAAGCTTAACCTAAAACAACCTAACTTAACGTAACCTAACTTAACCCATAACAGCTCAAAGTATTTGGAGTGATATTCAGCTTAAGAGAAATTGGAAGGATTTTTTCCACTGAAATAGGAGATTTTAAGCTTTTGAAGAATTCCTACATAATTAAATTTCGGGTTTCCAGAGGCGGGATATCTTTTTAAATTGTGACAATACTGAAGTGAAAAGATCCTCCAAACCATTTTTTTGTGTTGCCGAACGGGAATGCATCGCTGGGCGGTTAAACGCTGCTAGACCGAACACCAAAGAAGCGGTATTTACAGCTCGGTTGTATTGTATACTACTGTACTGAGAGTTGCGCGCGCAGCCACACACGCTTTCAGTGCGGCTCATTTCATCGGAAACCTTTTTCAACGTAACGGCCACCAAACGTTTTTAAGCGTGAGCCAAGCGCAACAGATAAGTCACCGCGCCGCGCCGCGCTGCGCCGTTCATCTTGTCACCAGCCCGTTTTTCACCCAGCCAAAACCGAATTCGCCAGTTGCTCTACAAATAGCTCATTTCCTCTTAAATCACCTACAATCTCGAAAAGATTCGCGCTTGATAAGCATTTTGACAATTAAAAAGTTGGTTCGTTTTCGTTGTAAAAAATATAACCTTACCTCGTACATCTATTTTTTTACCGCCCCCCCCCCAAAAAAAAAATCGAGAAAAATATCCTCTCATCTGGAAAACGATACGGACTCCTTAAAAAAAAAAAAAGATTATCTTGGGAGTTACCGATACATCTGCAAGCGTCTTAATACTCTTCAAAAGTTTCCAACGGTCGCTCGGTTGCATCTCCTACTGAAAATCTCCTGCGTAGGCCCGACCAAGTAACTGTCGGAAAACATGTACATTTTTTCGGGCGACTTTGTTCGTAAGCTCTTTGAGAAGTTGCCGCAATTACAATATTTGTTTACTGAAGAAGAAAATGATTATAGATTGGTGTGACATTGTGGGAGGCGTAAAGGAAGGAATTTTAACGATAAAAATATCCCTCGTGAAAGTGGCGTTGAAAGGAGTATTGGATTAATTAATCACCACCAACAGACGGGAAAAAGAGCGCGGACTTGACTGCGGTTGTTTGATTTCGATTATTCGATGAAAAGCACCGGAAAGAAATGAGGAGATTCGGGAGGGCGGTATGGCGAGGGGATGGTAGAGCAGGGGTGGTATTGGGGTGGTAGAAGG
>Ga0058701_10001696_pt1 | contig 15974 bp, 10 predicted proteins | sample AgamicOrMae_FD_97039 | JGI IMG/M metagenome (GOLD analysis project Ga0058701, IMG submission 97039) | Agave microbial communities from Guanajuato, Mexico - Or.Ma.e | ecosystem: Host-associated > Plants > Phyllosphere > Phylloplane/Leaf | place: Guanajuato, Mexico | collected 2012-06-04
GAGCGGTGACCAGAAGATCTAATGAAAGGAGAAGTGATCTGACAGCAACCAGTAATAATGAAAACAACGAGGAATACACCGCCCTGACAATTTAATATCCCGGTTCACACTGTTCACTCGTCTGATCCGCCAGTGGTCGCTCTTCTCAGGGTGCGAGGGAGCGAGGAAGCTTGTGGTCGCACCACTGGGCATAGATCGATACATCGAAGAACTTACCGATTCGAGTAGATTGTCCAGGCTTCGACTTCGACCAGGCTTATCCTCAAAGTATCGATCATTTAATGCCGATTTCCTGGACAAGCCGATTTCGACAGTGTGGTCACGCGACTGAGACCGGACTCTGTTGGGGCCCGCTGGGTGAATCTTCCTGCCCTTTTTGTTTTCTGCGATCATTTCTCGTGAAATCTTGCGAGCATCCTGAAAAATCGCACAACAACAATTAGAAGACTTTCCAGCAACGAAATTTTCTTGTACCGTACACAGTACGATTGAACTTCTCTAAGAGAATTAAACCGTTTGGGTTCCGCTTACCGGTTGTTTTGCTATTGGCGGCTCTGGTGGAGGTACCCCAGGTCTCCTCGTCGGTGAAGGTAACGCGGGTTCGTCCACTTCCACCGACACTGGACCGCTCGGAGTAGAAACAATCTGTGAAACACACCCGTGAAATTAGGTTAAAAAATAATACTAAGTTGAAGAAAACTAAGTCCTTACTAAGACCTAAAAGATTATCCTATGCATCACCCAACCTTTGACTACCAATTTACCAAAAAAGAAAATAAATTGAAATTATTCCAAAGAAACAGCAAACCCATTTTTTAAATTGTTAAAATTTTATAATTTATTCAAAATGCGCTGAAATCTCTGCTCTGAAGTTTCTAAAATTGTCAGATATTGTCCTTAACGGTATGAAAAGCGACCCCTTGGAGCAGAATCAAGACTACAAAATTTTCATTCCGAAATTTGAATTTTGAGACGAGTGCAGAGTGTATCGAAAAAAGTAAAGGCTTTTCTCTCCTCAAGCGTTAGTGCGGAAACGTTGCGTCAGGTGGCAGAGGTCACCCGTGATTTTTTTCCTTCAAATTTTTTGGATGATGTCCTTGGGGTATCGCATCGACCTTGAAGGATTTGCTGCTTTTGTTAGGCAGCACACATTGCATCATGGGTTATTCTGATGGCTTTGACCGAGTTCCGCCGCACTTTCTCCACGTACAATTTGTTTTGTATACCTTGAGAAACCAAATGACGTGTTCGCCAACACTATTAGATCTTGTCACCTAATGACTGTTTCAAACTCTGGCATCTCTTCTCTGGATTGAAGCGTCATCCCCTCCTTAATCTGATATGGAAAACCAATAAACAGAAAGTGGCCTTGCTTCCTTTTTCATCTACAACAGCATTAATAAACGAAAAAAATACCAATACTACCCGTGGTTAAGCCCTCCCTTAACTCCCCAGGTCAGTCGGGATGGGGTGTTTGAGAGGCTACCTCCTGACGCGCAATTTGTCAGATCTGAGGCCACGTAGATTGTTTTCTCAGCGGCTCCGTGGCTGGCGAGGTGTTCCCCATCCAGCCAGATTCCAAGGATGCATCATGGATTTTTCGAGGGTGCCTACGACATTTTAATCGTGGATTTGAACCGCGTAAACTGCTCTTTCACAGTTTGAAAACTATGCAAAAAGTACAGTCTAGAATCGATATACACAGTACCGATGGAAGTTTAGCGGGCTAGCCTATCCAACTCGCAACTCGTAGCTCCAAGATGGGGTGAGTGTTGCCTTTCCCATCCACCCACCTGACTTGCCCTACGTCCAGCCACCTCGTTGTGGTGGGCTGGGGTGAACTGAAAGACTGAAGTGAAACTCTCAAATAGGCAAAGACCCGAAAAAAAGAAGTTTGAAAACAAAAATTAACGGCTTGTTTGATTTTGCTAAGTAAAATTCATAGGAATTTTTGGAGTTTTTGGGTTGCTGATGTGCGATAATTGACAAGTTACTCTCCACCTGTTATTTAAAGGCAAGCCTATCATTTTGTTTCAAAACGTACGGAAAACACTTTTTACGCGGAGGAAAGGCCCAAGCCATCAGAATAACCAACCTATGATGCAATGTGGGTTGCCTAACCAATCAGCAAAACCTTCAAGGTCGATGCAATACCCCAGAACATTACTCAAAAATTCTTTTTAAATAAAAAAGAAATCATAAAGGATCTCTGCCACCTTCCGCAATGTTTCCACACTTGGGCGTCTGGGGAGAAAAACTTTTACCTTTCTCGATACACCCAACTAAGGCGCTCATTTCCAAAGAATCGGCTAAATGAGAAGTAGGTGTACCTTGCTGCTGCTCGTCCTCTTGGGTTTGTCCGGAGACACGAGGAACGAGCTTCTGCACGCGGGGAACGACGGCGCAAGTTCCAACTCAGAGATGAGGTCAAAGACATAATCGTGGCCGCTGGACTCGGTGACGCCGGGCTCCAAGGTCCTGGGGCCGCCAGCCGGGTCGCCCGCCCCGCTGGCGCTCAGACTCACCGTCCACCCAGAGCAGTCCGCGATGCCGCGGTCCCGGATCACGAGCGAGGCCAGCTCCTCGCTGGTGGTCCACGAGTCCACGGGCGTCATACACTGCTCTCCTACAATACAAAAGGTGGTCACTCACAGCACATGAACAGGCAACAGAAGTGTTGATTAGACGCTTGTCTGGCGGAAATCTGAGCAAGATATAGAGAATCTTGAGTGGGGGGGTCTGAGAGAGATTCAGCCAAGATTGCGAGCGATACGAATACGGTCGTAACTCATGTTTCACTTGATATGTCGCTTTTAACTTACCATCCGAGAAATGGACCGGCAGAGCCATGTTGACTCTTTTCCGGTTGGCCCTCCATTCCAACAGCGACGGCGGATATGTCCTCGCTTGCTGCTTTTCGACCCGCGAACACTGCAGAAGTTTGCGCTGGCACACTCCTTTGTAGCCGTTGTAGCCGTGGTCGGAAACATACCTGACAAGAAAAAAAAAACAGGTTGGGAAAGCAGAATAAAGAAGCAGTTCTAAACGGAACGGGTCCTACTCAACGCGTTTCCCTACGGTCCAGCAGGCGTCTATTAGACGTCTAAATACAATATAACGATAATTCAAAGCTTAAGGCACTGAGGAAAAACTTTGAATGTTCTACGAACTCGAATTATTTCAGTTACGCCATGGAGGATTCCTCCATGGTTACGCTGTGAAACTTTCGGAGTAAAGGTGCACGAGTGAACTCCAGCAAGGTTATTTCGGTGCTAACCGGCAAAGTTATTGAAAATCGAGACTGACAAGTCCCATGGATCTGTAGAAATTACGACTTAAGATATGATTAGCCAATCACTGTATGTATTGATACATTCTGTAAAAGCCTGCATTGAATCAGAAGAAGACCGCATAACCACATGGGGTCAAACAATAGCTTATTCAATTTCATCTGGATTAAGCCAATGGACGGTTTTCTAACCTCTCCAAATATCTACTCAGCGACGAAAATTATTCTCCCCAAATCGTTAATAACAAACAGCCTCAACACTACAACCTACGCATTGTGTCCCCCCTGATACCTATTTTACCATGCTGGTACTAATGTTTCGCAAAATACCAAGTCAAAAATCTTGCTAGATGACATTTTTAAAGCATTCCCTTGTCACAAATAAGTTGGTCTCCTGGCTAAATGGACAGTTCAAAAAGTATCTCCCCGACTTACTTGAGCAGAAACTTGTGTAACGTCTGCGATGGCGGGAAGCAGGAGAGGCAGTTCGCCAGGAGGAACCATCCTCGCTCGTTGTTCGCGTCGTTGTCGTTCTTCCAAGTTTGGTTGCACAGCTGGCACAGGATCTCGTCTCGTAGCTTCTCATTGATAATACCCTGACAACAAAAGACGCATTGGTATCAAGAAAAGTTCGCAAAAACGACAATCCGATCTCAAAGTTACAGTGAATATCCGTAAGATATTACATATGGTAATCAGTCATTTCGTGCTCTGAGAACAAACCTTGTTGACTATGTAGTCCCCGAGCGCAATCTCCTTCTTCCCGTTGAGGTTATTGTCATTCATAAACCGTAGAATGAGCTTGAAGATCGCCAACGAATCCTGATAATCTGCATCTTTTGACTTGGCTAAAAATGGCGTCTTAATGGGCTCCCGCTTCATACCCCAGATATGAGACTGCAAACGAAATCATTTGAGGTTAGGAAGCTTTCGAATAAACAAGTCATACGAGAGTAACGGACTTTTACCTTAAAATACACGTTGGTAAACTTGGAAAAAGGGTGGTAATCGATGTCTTGAGGCAAATAATAGCGGTCTGGCCTTGGAGGGACACCTCCAACAACTTTGATAAGGTTCCGTTCCGAATGTATGGGTTGCCAGTCTGAAAACAAACCACATATTACGCCTTTTTATTCGCTATACCATGAAGTCGAATGGGTAAGGCATTTTGCCTATTATTTTTAATTCTAATGCATAAAATTTTATCGTTGATGACTAAAATATAATATTTACTCTATAATTTGGGAAATAAAAAGCTACGTTAAGCTAATTGGACTGCAGGTCATGTTGGAAGTATGATCATGGTTAGGTTAGTTTAGGTTACGTTAGGTTAGGTTGAATTACATCGGATTAGTGTGAGTAAGGCTTATTCACTGCCAAAGGTTATCATAAAAATTTAAACACAAAAAGAATGGTTACCTTCGAGTTTGCTAAAGATGAAAGCCAACTCGGCTGGAATTTCGAGATGACTAACTCCCGCGATGGCACGAGAAGTTTTCTCTTGTTCTTCTCTCTGTGCTTTTGCTTTTGCTCTCTCCCTTGCTGCTTTTTCTGCTTCGGCTCTCCGCTTAAGCTCCTCCTGGAATGAACAGAAACAACAAATTCCTCCAGTGAAACCATCCGCAGCACAAGTATACGTTTTTCGATGAAACTAGTTAATAAAAACTTTTCCTCCTTCGTATCGTTCCGGTTTTGGAAGTCCACCCCAACAAGACTCAGCATGAGATGCTCATGCTCTGATATAAGTTTCATCAACCTTGTTTACCGTAAACAGATTGAAGTATCATACTTGAACCCACGCGGTAACGAGAATAAGATATCCGCTAATACATCAACTAGATGTCTGCGTTATAATCAAATCTATTCACACGGTCGATACCGTGTCGCCAACGACCAAAAAGTAATTGACGCAGCATCCCGTGGTTAGATTGAGTCTATTTACACCCGTGCCAATGGCAAAAATCCTTTAGCCGTAGCGGAATTAGATTTCGACCATATTCATCAATAATCTAAACTTACAGTCTCGTTGATCTAAACGATTAGCTTAATCTACCATTAATACAACACAGCTTTTTTTTGATTAATTGGTTTTGATTCGCTGAAAGTGCGAAAAAATGATCAAAACGCACCTTGAGTTCGAGATACCTCTTCCGCTGCCTCTTCGCCTTGAAGTTCGCTTGGACACGAGTAATACCCGTTCGGATGGTCAAGTACTTTTTCCTCGCCGACCAGCGCCGGACCGCCGCTTGCAGCTTGATGGTACTCGCTTTCGTTGCTTGATAAGAGCGACGTGCGATGTAGCCTCGAACGTGTTTCTTTTAAACAAAGAAATCGCCTTTATTAATTTAAAAAAAAACACATGAAACATAACTCTATTATAGAACAAATATCATGACTCAGGGAAACGAGTTTCCAGTAGGTCAGTAGTCTATTTGCCTTTGACAACCACACATTTATATGGGAATATTTAACACCCCTCAAGAAGGCATAACGTACTTTGAATGGGAATATGCGTGCAAATAGACATTTTGTTTGCAGTATTTTTAATTCCCATTATTGCTTAAATTTACTTTTATACACTTCAAACACAGAAAACCATGTCTCAAGTAATGAAGTTTCTTAAGGCAAAATTTCAAGCGACAGCCTCAATATCAAAAAGAAAAAAAAATACTTTTTCATGGTGTAAAATTGGTTTAAAACAGTCAATAGTGCAAAATTATTTCGTTGGCAATGGGAAATGCAAGTAGAAAACTTCCGACTTGTCCGATTTTAAAGCACTCATGTTCATTCGTTTTCAGCAAGGCGCCTTTCAAGACCTCGACGCTCTTGATTACAAAGAGGCCCTTTCAGATACCCTGCACTTACTTGTAAGGTGACAGCGGCTGATCGTAAAATATCTGATCTCTCCTTCTCAAGATGTCTTTCTAAATTCTCTCGCATGAACACTCGGGTTGTTCCTAGTTGGTAGTCGGCCGAAGTGCGGCCAGGAACGCTCGACTGATCCAAAATCGCTCGGCACAGCTCCCTGAAAACACAAACCATTCTTAAAATATCAGTTTCTTTTTTGAACAGATTTTTTAACAGTAAAACGAAGGGGAATTTCAAAGGGCGGTGAAAGGACTTACCGGAAGGGTGCACCTCGCGGTAAGCCGTGGCCACGCGGTCTAAGGAGGTACCGGTACCTCTCGACGAAGTGCGCGAATTTCAAACGAACCGGGTACCCCATTTTGCGGATCCGAATCGTTTCAAGCATACCGAGATAACGCAGCTGTTCCAGCACAATCGGCATGTCCAGCTTCATCGGTGACTTGTCGTTGTTTGGTTTGATGCAGCGCACAAACCATGGATTACACCTGTAAATAAGCGAAACTCCGTTATTTACACGATCACCACGCGCTTACAATGCGCGACAAGTGGATACAGTCCTGAAAGAGTTCCGCGGAAGGGTTGGTATAACTGCATCAAAACCACACTGATGGAAGTGTGCAAGGAATAAAAAGCAAGCAAGCAACATGATAAAAAAATAAATGACGCAAGCTGGAATGGTGCAATTTACAACTCGTTGTCGGCATCTGACACTGAAAATCTGACCACTCAAAATTACAGTGCACTGACTGCTTCCTTAAGGACTTAACGCTCTTCCTTGAGTGAGAGTACCTACTTTGACATGGACTCCAAAAGTTGTTGGAGAGAGTCATGGAAGCGAGCAGCAATTGTCGGAGTTCTTGGCTTCATTGTCACGAAGCGACCATTGGCACGATTGATAGTTTTCGAAGCTTCATGATGGCTCTGGAAGTTTTGGAACATTCTGCTCAGCATCTGTAAACAAATCAGAACAATTCAAGTCAGTCCAACTTTCGGACTAATTAAGTAAGCTAGCTGCCGCCCAGAAGTAAGAGGCATAATGACCATAAGTTGATTACCAAGTTGCTAGATTTCATGACAGCGACATTTTTTAACATGGTCAAATTTTTAACTAGTACACATAATATAGTTCTTAACTCCATTCTTTGATCGATCGGTATGAGAGCGACCTAACATGCTGGGTTATTCCAAATGGTCCGCGATGTAACAGCGGTTAGATCAGACGTAAACGAGAAATCTAATGGCTGTTAGGTTAAGTTTGGATGGACAATGAACATGTAAATGTGGTGTAAAGGTCAGTATTTGTGAGAGTACTTACGGTGTTCTTGCTAGAAATGAGCAGTTCAACAACATCTTGTCGTAAAGTATCTCGGTTCTTGTCCAAGAAACCGTCCACAGAGTACCACACTTGGCCGGCGTAGTGGCGGATGCCGAACTCCGTGCTGGACATTCTTGGGCGGGAGTATAATTCGTCTAAAGCGTGGTTGTAATGGCACTTTTCCAGGAAAGAGACGTCCGTCGCTTTCGGGAAATTAGATTCGTCGTCCAACAGATGAAGAATTCCAACTGGCTTCTTTGCGATCAAATTGATCACGGGTAGATTGTCCTGAAAACGAATACAGAAATGATGAAATTCTGTCCTGACTAGTGTCTAAAAAGATAAATACTTATTCACAAGCCAAATTTTTCATTTTATGAAAGAAAATTTAATAAAAGCTTTGGGTTGAACTGAGTTGCTCGATTGAACAGAAAGAATATAAATATAAGCCATACAATACAAGCGATTATTTCAAGTTACATTTCGACTGTTTCCAAAACGATACTATATATTGATTTAAAAAGGGTTTTCAGGTTTGCTTTGTTGAAACTGATCACAATTCCCTAAATAGGTGCTGCATTTTCAGGTTCAGTATTACCGGTATTTAAAACCCTTTTCCCTGGTTGAAGGTTGAAGTCATGCACATAAAGAGATGATTTCTTGATACTAAATACATTTAACACTAAAACATGTTTCGTCTCGAAACGTTTATCATGATAACTTGTAGGGAACATTAGCCGTAGTACTATACTTACATTGTACGAAATCGTTTGCCAGTCAATCTTCTCGCGAGCATATTCTTGCTGCTCAAGCTTAAAAATATGTTTATTAAAGTAAAATTGCAAGTTTTCGTTGGCGTAATTAATGCAAAGCTGTTCAAAGCTGTTCTCCTGCAAAAATAAAAACAAAAGTATGAGCCATCCCAGTGACGCCAACTAAATAGTCTTGAATTTAGATAACATATTCTTGCTTCAAAATACCTTGAAATCTTCAAATCCGAAAATATCCAGGATTGAAATCGAGGCAGTTCTTTTGGTTCCCTTGAATACGATGCTGTTAATTCTCTGTACAAGCCAACCAAACAAAGTGCTGTAAAGCGCTTTTGCAAAGGCGTCTCGCGCGTCGAGCGCTTGGTCGATGCTGAGGGGAGTCAAGAGCCGCTCGTTTCTAGCTTCGGTGGTCTTCGTGGTAAGCGATCGTTTGATTCCGTCAACGTTCAGCTGAAGCAGGTGTCCAGTCCACCGGATTTCGGCATCCGAACCGATTTCGACACCTTCAGTGCCGTGCTTCAGCTGTTTTCGGTGGAAGTAAACGTTGCCCAGGTGGAGCACAGAGGCGAGGATCTTGAAAATGGTGTCTTGTTCTTCCATGGTGAAGCCCAAGACTTGCATGGCAGATAAGAGAGAGTTGAAATCTTCACTGTCGAATTTCCCATCGATTTCGCAACTCCCGCCCTGAAAAACGAATGAATCATCTAATTTTACCACGCCGCAGTTTGCCAACATTATCACGGTGTGACAGTGCCAATAACCCGTTATGTTAATCAAATTAGACATCTAAGAAAAGCATTCCAAGCGAATTTAAAGGTTTTGTTGATAAATAACCTCTCTTAACTTAATGTTAGCTAAAGGATCTCTCGTAGGTTCTTCAACAAACTTTGCTCAAATATAACCTAGCATAAGGTAGCCTACAACGGGAAATAATTAGCAGTTTAGCTCAGCTTTCCAGATTTTCGAAGCGGTTTAACAGGCCCGTCATTTGCTACTGTGAGCTTACTTCAGCTAGGATATTCTGGAACTTAGTTAATTTCAGCAAGCCTACCCAATTAAGTTAAGCTCTTTGGACTGGAAGCTAATCTACAGTGTGCAGGCTGCTGCAACGGTAAATTTAGCTGTTTTAAGTGTAGCCAAATTTCATGGTAATATTGATACTTACTTGATTCAAATAAAAGTACTTTTCGGGCGTTAATAATCCATACTTCTGTTTCTGCTCGTTCGTCAAACCAGTGAGCATCTCGTAAAAGACGTGGTAGTTCCGTTCTTCAGGGGCCTGTGTCACAATGCGTGACTTTTCAAGCAGATATTCCGTCACTTTGGCTCCGATAATGACACCACTGAAACACGGAACAAAATTTTAAGAACTTCTTCTCTCCGACTCTTTTGATTCGTTACGGGGAAACAGAGAAACACCCCTGACCCTGATAGCCGAATCTCCGGAATTCGCAAGAACAGAGAGCTTATTCCGGAAATAAATGTTAAATATGAGCTGATGCATCGAAAGATTTCGGTTGATTACAAAGCTTTTAACCTCGGAAAATCTTCGAAAGCAAAAAATACCCTGTCAAAAAAAAAAACATTACAAAATCGACTTTTTATGGACTTAATAAATCTTCTAAACATGCCCTAAAGTTTTAAAAATGGCTATTTGCTACATTTATTCTCTTTTAAAATGACAAGGCCAATACGTTTAAATTCAAACATTTCAAAAAACAATAACCGGTATTAAACCAGATTAAACTCAATCGTATGTGCACGGTTCTAACTCACAAGTCAACTTCTCGAAAATAATAAGTATGTGATACGAATTGGATATATTTAACACACATATTATGTTACTATGTGGAGAACTTGTGCTTTAACATGGACTTGAAGATTCTTGCTAATAAAGATTTTTCAAAACGAAGAAGCTATTCGCACGCCTGTTCCTCATAAAATGTATTAGAGTGGGTTCCGTGTGCTCAAGTCACCTCCTATTAAAAATGCATTATTAGGTTGCTTTCGTTCAAGTCTCCTTGTTGTTGCAATGGCTTGTAAATGGCCATTACCTTTCCAAAATCGATTTCCGTTTTATGTTGGGAAAAACTCACTCTTTAAAATGAACTTCGAGATATTTTCCAAAGCGAGAGGAATTGTCGTTTCGGACAGTCTTGGCGTTGCCGAAGCTCTCGAGAAGAGGCGAAGCTTCGAGAATTTGCTCGGTGATAAGATTGGAAGGCGATTTGTTGACCGCGGCCAAGTACTGCATCACCAACTTGGTCGACTCCGTTTTGCCACTTCCAGATTCGCCGGAAATGACGACAACCTGGTTTTGCTTCTCTCCGTCTTTGCTGAGCTGCGCGTACGCTGACGAGCCGATCGCGAATAAATGCCTGCAAAGCAAAGAAGCGACGTTAAATTTCAACTCAAGAGGATAATATTATTGATCAATACTTGCTCTAAACCTATTCCAGAGCAGTAAAAAATAATCGTAACATCAATGAGATGCGCTCGCCAAATTTCTACCCAAATTTAATTCGTACGTTAAAGTTTCATTCAATGGAAACATCAGCGTGAAATAAGCGGCACGGTAAATTTCAAAGGTTTCAAATCATTCTAACTCAGTGGTTTTACCTTTTATAGCGAGCCTTTGTAAGTCGGACGGAGCGAGGCACAAAACACTTAACATAATCAAAGTTTACATAACCAAGGTTAACCTCAACAAAGATTAACCAAACCAAGGTAAACTTATTTCATACAGATGAACCTCACGTTTGTAAAGCAAACCTATCCTGGGTCGTCATATATGTTTGTTATACACTGCAATGCCCGCTGCAATAAAATTTTGAACTAGGATGGAATACGCGTGTTAAAAAATGCAACTCCTTAACTCCTTTAAAACAGAGAGTATGACGAATTGAAAACACGCGGCATTGAGAATACAGACGAGAGCAGAGGAGAAGATACACAAGGCAGTAGCAAGTCGCCCTCATGAGAGAAAAATGAGAATATAACAAACCGCAGCCAATCAGCTTTCATTCTCCTGACACATTTCCTTTGGCGTAGCGTAACTTAAGTCTCGTCTGCCCCGACTCGCTGCAGCGTTAGTAATTTCGTTTCCTTCTCGCCACAAAAATGGACCAATCAGGACTGAGTCTTTAAATGAACTCGCGCATCTCCTCACAGCTCTTTTACTCTCAATCTCGAGCATTCCAATAGTGACTTGACCCGATTTCTGCTCACAAATTTTAATCGCGTCTAACTTTTTAACCATTAAAGATAACCTAGCATGTCGGGTATGTTTTGGATCGCTCTCGAGGCGAGCATTCCAAAAATAGGATTCAACGTCAGGTTATCTTTAACGGTTAAAAAGGTAGACGTGTTTAAATTTGACGGAGTCGCGGAATCTGACAACACTGGCTCACAAAGTTTAGAACCCAATGCCTTTTTTCACTGGCGCAACCTACCCATACAAGTAATATAACCCGAAATCTTAATCGCCTTGCGGATCGCGGAATCATAGATAATCAAATCAATAATTTGACTTTTAATGATCAATGAAGTATTTATTATGTACACTTACGGCGGTAACGTCCCAAGAATTTGGCTCTCGTATTTCTTCACCATGTCCAGCCCAAAAATGTCGAACATTCTGTACGGATTCACCGCGACCAGTATGCTTCCACAGTACGTCTGAAAAAGAAAATTGACCGATCAAAAAGAAAGCCGGTGAATTTCCTCTTTTCTCCTTCGTGAATGGAGGCAAAGAGAATAGAATTACTACTCACGTAGATTAGTTCCTTGTCGTATCTGATCTTGAGGTTCCATAGCAACGATGCTTCGTTCAAGTCCCTAAAACACAAAAATTAGAAAAATAAATTTTAAAAAACACAAAAATAGAAAAAAAGAGAAGAAATTTCACTTGGCTCTTAAGAATAAATACATACGATAATTGGGTCATGTCCTCCACGCCATTTTGGCCCAAGTCTTGTCTCCTCCGTACCCCAGAGAGGTTGGTCAAGGTAAACGTTTGAGGCTGCAACACACCAAAAGAAAGGTTTGACATGAAATATGGCATATTTGGTACACGCGTCTTGGTGAGAAGAGACGCTAGATCATAAACAGCTGTGCTCAAAAGTTTTATCACAAAATTCCACATGAAAAAGTCTTTTTAAAAGTCTTGAGTTTGCGACCGCCGTTTTGGGTCTATATGCGTTTACTCCCAAAACAATACGAAAAATTCAAACACGGTTAAGGATGCTACAAACATCTAAAAAGATTTGAAGCGCAGGCATGCAAGAAATATTGACTCTTGAGTTACCGAAATTAAGCCTATAACCACGGATCTTATTCTCTAATTCTTGGAACGCTCACTCCCCGGCAACCATTGCAGAAATTACTCGCAGTTTCAAGACTGAGAATGAAAAAAGATTGGATCAGTAGATCAGTACCAGTTTAGTGATTTGCAGATGGAATTTCAGAATTATAGATACAATTTTGTGGAGAGTGCGGTTCAGTAAGGTTCGGTAGAATTCTGATGGAGAAATCCGTTGTTAGGTATTCGGTATGCGAGATTCAGAAGCTGTTAAGCTGGGTTGAGTTTGATTAGGAAATATGAAGTTGGATTGCGTTCACGTTTTGGGTTAGATAGGCTATGTTCTTTGTCATTGGTTATAGGTTAAATAATTTGGTTTATAAAGTAAGATTCAGCTAAGGTTAGGTTACGGTACGGAGATTGTGGCGACTTTCAGATATTGCAAAAAATCTTTAATAATTCATAAGGAAGGTGATCCGCGGAGTCCCCTCCCACGAATAATACGTGTGATACTGATAGTGCCAGCGTAGAAATGTTTTGACAGTTCCTTTTCACGGCCGCATTTACGAGTTATTAAAAATATGCATTAATCGTTTAAAACAAAAAAGTACTCGACTCAAATCCGGATTTTTGTTCGTATTTCAAAACTCAATCATTTCACGAACATGAAAGATATACCGTACATCGTTTGTTTTGAAAGTTTACTGTAAATTTGAGAGTCAACGGTAATTTTAAAGGTGGGATTGTCTGTTCCTTGTGTTCCACCGCTTTTTCTCTTAATTCTTTCGTCGCTGAGAAGAGCGGAGCGGAAGCACAGCGAGTCGCAAACGTAATGAAATATTAAAGTAGGATGGATCACAAGCGGCAAAAAGTACAGATTTTCATATTTACAATGTTCTATGAATAACTGAGCGCTCTAAGCAGGTAGCACACCAGTCGGTTTGACGTACCCATAAATCACGAGAAATGGTTCGAAAGTGCAACGCCAATGTCGTTACATTTGGGAGAAAAACAATTATTTATCGTAAAAGAGAAAGGCGAGTAGTTACAACAAAGTATATTCCTATTAAAAACTTTCAAACTTTATTCCATCAGGAAATTAATCTAACCTGGAGAAATGAAACCCGCCAAAACTTTCGCTGAACCTGTTTTCATAGGACTACGTTTAAAGACATTCCATCTCTGTCGTACTCATCCAGCTCTTATGAGCGGGAGAGAGATAGAGCATCGAAAGCGTGTCTTCGAAGGCGGCCTGGACAAGTTCGTCTTAGAAGCCGAGAAAAAGTGTTAGTTTAGCCCGAGGTGTAAAACCGAAGCGCTTTCCCGCTCATGTTCCGACCAGCGCGAAAGCAAGAGTAAACTGTATGGACAATATTGACAGGGCAGTGCATTTTAAAACAGGTTTTCGCAGAGATATCAATCGTTATTCGCATAGCAAATCTTTATTAAAATGAGAAACGACTCGGTGCGTGGAGCTTTCAAACAGGTATTAGTAAACAGTAAATATCGACTTATGGTAGCCGAGATAGATCCAATTTTTCATCTGTTCTGGAGAGTTCTTACCTATTTCGAGTGAGAAAATAAAACGAGGATAGTGCGTACTTTGATTTTTTTTTCAAATAAGGCCTATGTTCATCTATATAATTCAAAAGGTCTCGGCGAGAGCTTTCCACTGATGTAGCTCAAAATAGGTCTAACTAGAAATATTACCGAAATCCGCACCACCCTCTTTTTAGTTCCCCACCCAAAACAGGTAACTCCCTAAAACAGGTGTTTCATTTATACAGGGTATAGCTGCGATGAGAAAGATTTGACTTGTCCGATGATTTCTCTAAAGGCGATCAAATTCTCAAATTACGCACAGGTGAGTATTTGATTCCTCACAATTTAAAATTAGAAAGCAATCTTTATACAATGCCGACACGCGGATTCCTAACCTTAATGAATGATAGCAGAGTATCTCTTTCATCTTGCTGCATAATTGATGGGAATCCGGTGAATGCTATAATACCCCCCCCAGTCCCCCCCCCCCCCGCGAGGAAGAAGGTTGCAATCATCGGAAGCGGATTGCGACCTCTCCGTCGTAGCTGACACCAGTTTATCAAACGGATCTCGTTGTATCATTAAGCAACCCCACCGGGCAGACGGCCGCCGCGCCTTTCAGGTAATCAAGCGGCGTTACTTAAAGTAACTGATTGTGAGTTCGTTTGAGGAAGAAATCGAGTTTACTGTCAATTCGAAAAGTTGAATTTCCACGTCTTATCGTTGTACCTTTAGCCGCTTCACCGAGTGGATTAGAGCCTTAGATAGGCTACATCCGAGTATAGCGGTAGCTTGGCATAAGGCACTTGAGTGGAACGCTTTAGTAGTGAGGCACAAGGCTTTTCCGTTAGCGCGGTTGTTGTTCATCCGTGCAATGTAATGAAAAGTTCAACTAAAATGGTTTACAGAGGTGGAAAATAAGATGACGTTTATAAGACTTGTAGAATTAACCGTGCAAAAATCAAAGACAATACAATCATTTAAAGTTCGCCACAGAGTCTAATTTGTGAACAACTTTGAATGAAAAAATCAGGTGATTAGCTGCCACATTTAAAATATATTAAAATTTAGATTGGTTTCCGTGCGTTTCGGTCACCTCCCGTCTCAAATGCATTAGGTTGTTTTTCATACGTTAAGTCTCCCTTGTATTAATATTGGCGTGCGAATAGAACTGACCATAGAAATGTAGAATTGACGTTTATAAATAATACATATTATTTGTACTACGTACTTTTATTTTTTGTAAAAAAGTCCAGCAAAGCACTTTTCCATTATTTTGTTTTAAATTGACAAAACTGTCAGCTCAAATAACCTTTCCAAACTTGAAATAACCTCAGCCATGCAGCAAAACAAAACCTAAATTCACCCACTAATTAGACCTGATAATCTCAACTCGTCTGATCTACCCTAAACTAACCTATAAAGCATGCCTTGCAGATCCTGTATAACGAACATCACACATCCTTGCATCATCGAAGCAACTTCACAAAACCGACCCCAAACTTACTGACCAACCTTTCTAACAACTATAACCTCGGTAAAGAGCTAACCCCAGCTTACATTAAAGCACTATTTTAGCTTAACCTAATCTTATTACGATTTTCATTCAACTGAACGTGAACGGTGCCAGCATACGATTATGATTTCCGAACAGAGTACTCGAGTAAGATCGAACGAGTTACCTAACAAACCAATATTTATTACACGCCATTATTGTACATTAAGACTGCTGAAATGCATCATTGTAAAATGCCGTTTTCATTGCCTCGTTAAACGGTCCTTGGTTTATACCACAGTGACAAGAAGCCAGCAGTATTTCATGATAGTACACAGTACACAGTGATTTTTTTAAGTGGCATTTTTTGTATTGCCCAGGTTCACCCTTAAAAA
>Ga0058701_10001697_pt1 | contig 15969 bp, 10 predicted proteins | sample AgamicOrMae_FD_97039 | JGI IMG/M metagenome (GOLD analysis project Ga0058701, IMG submission 97039) | Agave microbial communities from Guanajuato, Mexico - Or.Ma.e | ecosystem: Host-associated > Plants > Phyllosphere > Phylloplane/Leaf | place: Guanajuato, Mexico | collected 2012-06-04
AAAGTTGCAAATAATTTTACTGTAGAAATGGATGCAGAATAATATGAAACGTGCTCATTTTATTTTCTTTAAATACCGTTCAACTCTTGTCAATGTATGGAAAATTTTAAACCCATACCGAGGCCCATCCTAGTCTCCACGTATGCGAATCCTCATACCATTTCAAACTTCAGCCAATCCAAAACCGAAACCCATCTCGAATGAAATTAAACCAATCAAATCCTAAACTTATCAAATCGCCTCGTGCCTTAAGTTGCGTAGCAACTTTATCTGATTTTCGTAAGTGTTGATGCAACCCGCTCGACACGAGTGCCATGCGTGTTGCCTACCTTTGACGAACGTCCGTGCTTTTCAGCGTTCATGCCAATATAGGCGAACAGGGCAACTAAGTGCCTAATGCAATACACCAATCTGGAATGTCCAGCAGATCATTATTGAATTTAATTATTGAGTTGAAGTTTGTAGAAGGCAACACGAACGGCACTCATGTCGAGCAAGTTGCATCACCATTTTCAAAAACCCTCAACAGCGGGTAAATCGCTCATTGTCAGTATGTAGAAACACGTAACAGGAAAGGCCTTGTTTGGGGGAAGCAATGTTAGGAGATTTGCGGGCGGTTCACAATATTTATTTGTTGCTTAGTTTGTCTTCTGTACTTCGTTGGTATGATAATGTAGCAGTTCATGACGCATTCCATACGAATTTTAGGTTACGAAAAGATGTGTTAGGCAAAGTTTGGTTTGTTAGATAATGGTGGATTCGATTTACTTGTTTTACTACTTCAAAGGTTTTGAGCTAGGTTAACAAAACGACGGTCTGCCGCACTGCCAGTGTATACATCTGGACTGGAGAGTATCGACAATTTATTGACTTATCGGCAGATGGTGTAGTTAGAACTCGCGGTGTTAATCCAGAAGGGGGGCATTCGATAGCGCCAAAAACCAAAAGCGCCAACGCCGCAAGCGCCAGTCCGTAACCGCCAAACGAGAAAAGTCGCAAAAGGCCAAAGTTCGTATAGGTTAGGTTAGGTCAAGTTAGGTCAAGTTAGGTTAGGTTAAGTTAGGTAAGGTTAAGTTGTATTGCTGTTAAGACCTTTGGCGTTTGCGACTTTTCTCGTTAGGCGGTTACGGATTGGCGCTTGTGGTTTTTGGCGCTCATGACAGCTACCCAATCCAGAAAGACAGCAAAAAAAATCAAGGTAAAGGTCTTCAACCCAAGGTGTTCAGAGGATCAGAAAAAAGGGTCTATTTTGAGACCTTTCAAAGATTTAAGGCTCCAGTGTCACGATGAAGCAACTTCTCTGATCAAAAAAACAAAATAAAAAGCGTTATTATTGGCAAACGAGGGGACCACTTGGCCTCACAGCTCAGGCGTAAATTTTTCCATGGAGTTTTTGGCAACTGCGTTGGGTATATTTACGTGGATTGGTAATAACAACGAGGGCGTTTACGTGAAACATTGGCGCGTCCGGCGGGCCTCGAATTATAAGTACCGGAGCCCTTAAATCAGGGGAAACACACGCTCATGCTCACTGGAGCCTAACGGCTCAATGGGTAGCGACACTTTGCCGGTCATTATTTGGCCGCGTTGATGGTAGAAGATTTTGCCTCGCTGATACTCTTGTTTCCGAATGCACTGCGAACAAAAAGGTCGGCGCAATACAATCAGAGTTATTTTGTGATTGTTTCGAGGCGATTTCAAATCGATTGTGCCGTGCTTCGATTAGTGGCACACACTGGGAAAGGGGAACCAAATCTTTTTTTGCTGCAGTCGTCCTTTTTTGTCCTGTGTTCGATAGAGACAACACTGAGATAGCTTTCAAATGTTGGTCTGGAAATCTATACAAACCGCAATCACAGATGTGTTCCAGTTTACTTTTTAGCACGTTTATTGTGATATCATCGAAATGGTGCCTGAAAAAATTAGTTAGGGGTAGTTGTAACCTACTAATAAACATGATACTCTCTTAGAAAAAAATAGAGAAATTCCGTTGTTAAAACCGAAAACTGAACGTGCCGAGGCTTCAAGTGTACGAGGGTTTGGTTTAAACGAGTGAATTTTAAAGTCAAGAAAGTACATCTGTCTCGTTGTATAACCCGGGTCCGAGAATCCATAGCAAATCCATGCATGGATTTCCAAAAATCCACGGATATCAACATGGATATCCATGATTTTTTGATGTCAGTCTTTTAATTACGCATACAAGCGTGGATATCCACATTGATATCCAAACACAGATATCCATGCAAGGACATTCCGAAATGGATATCCGTAAACAATAAATACCCATAAATGGATATCAATGTTTTTATGGATATGTCTTCAATTACCCATGCTTTTATGGATATCCATTTGGGTATCTTTGGATTTCTATGAATATTTATGCATTGACTTGCTATGGATCCTCGATCCAGGGAATATTCACTTTAAGACAAAAATTCCGCCCAAATATCTGTATTTTAAGTAAAAAAATACCATTTGAACTTCGCCTAAACAAAGAATTCATGCAATTTAAAAATACGCTTTTACAAGATTTGCAGCCAGAACTTTGTAAGCTCTTCTTCGGCACACGCCGGTTACTCCGTCGACATAACGCGTTTACTCAAATCTGCATAATTTCCTCACAAAACGCGTAAATCCAAATAAGCATGTGTTTTCTACTGAAAATATTCGTCGGCCTTAAAACTTTCGTCGCTGTTTCTCGTCGCGGAGACCGAGCTAACAGCAATATCTCGGATTAGTGCGCGCTGACCGACGTCTTAGGTTCACGTGACTAGGATAATTTTAGCAAACCAATTTTAACCCTGTCAACACGTTTCTAAAGATTGCAATCAGCGAGCTCCGAGACCTACAGCTAGCTGCAGGCCACTCCTAGGGGAGATTCCCGGCAACAATCATCAACAGCGTTGCCTGTAAGCCGGGCCATCCATGCGGGACGTGCTCCGAAGCAGCCTACGTCAGCTTCTTTGTAATCGCCACCTGTATTCACTAACCTCCATCGACTTCTGGAAGAAATGGCTTCCCTCCGCCATGATCAACATTTTCCGAAGCGAGGTAGCCAGAACTGCGGCATGATATGACTTTTCTTTTTTGTATTCCTCTCTGACCCACATCCCCCTCTCAAAGATATTTAAGATGTCTAAGAAGCGTTTTTCAGGTTAATCAGCTTCATCTTAACAGCTGTCTAGGTAAGATGAAGTCAGGCAGGTTAGAGGCCTGGATACACTAGAAAGTTGGCATAGTTGCCAGATTTCACGACTCCGTCATTTTTGAACGCGGTTAATGTTTGACCCGTAGAGAAAACTTGATGATCAACCCAATTTTTGAACTGCGCAGCTCAAGAGCGATTCAAAACATAGCCTACCCGACACGCTTGGTTATCTCTAATGGTTCCCGAGTTAATCGCGGTTTAAGTTTTCAAAATTGCGAAATATGGTCACTGGGAGGCATGAGGGTGCAAAACCATGGGCGCCGCCATCTTGTTTCCGAAATTTCTCCATTAGCAATAATGCATTTGATGGTCCCATAAGGAAAAAAACGGCTGCCCAATGCCTCCTCTCTATCCAGGCCTCTACGGTAGGTGAGATGAGTGGGGTAAGGTACGACGAGACGGGGCACCGGTATATTCAGGAGATTAGGTTAGGTTACGTTAGGTTAATTTATGTAAGATTAACCTTTAAGGGCTCCATTATTTATAATTTCAGAAATCTCCTTCCAAGCTTAATCTTAAGCTCAAAATTTACGGGCATATTTCGCGTGAAAATTTGCAAATTTGACTTTTTTGAGTGACAAAAAATAATGCGAAATTTTTTAGAGAGATTCTGGATTAAATTAATATGATGTTTTAAAAAAATTCAAGGAGGAAAAAGAAGGGTTCCAGAGCCCTGTTCCTGCGGATGGGGTGAAGGTTGGTAAGCTTGGTATGGGCTAAATTGGGACTGCAGCCCGCAGTTGGTCAACAATCGATAAAATCCAGATAATGAACGAAAAGGTATCTACTTTCCCTACGCGGAAAGGGTTCAAACGTGATAGCTAGAATACCAGGAAATGAAACAATACACAAAGACAACAAAGGCGGGCCAAGCAAAAGGGATCCCTAAAAATATAACATTTTCGCCTCTATATACTGTATGTCAGAAAGTAAAAGTTGAACTTGTATTTCGCCAGGAGCCCAATACTATCTAGAAGGGAGCACGCCAAATGAGCTTGTGAAGTAAAAACAACGTTCCAACGAGATAACTGGTGAAAAATTCCGCGTTTAACTCTCATACTTTCTTAAGCGGTTTACATACTGCGACTGTGAAAGGAAAAGAAACAGTCGCCGAGAAAAAGTTTCCCGAGGCGAAAAAAAATGAGCATGCCGCTTCGAGCTGAAATGAGAATGTTAAATCAACGCCAGTTGCGAACACAAGCTCCCAACTTCTTTCCGTAAGTCGAATGCGAAGTCGCTTCGTGATTGTGGACGGAGAAAAGTGCCGCCAATCCTCGCAAATCGATTTTCAGACATCGAGTCCAAAGTCGACAATCGATCAGTGCTGTCACATTTACGGACATTGTCTTTAACCGCGTTTAACTCAAACAACAGAGATAACGTTAACCCCTGTTTTAGGTTAAAACAGGTGACGAGCGTGATTTCGTTACTTTTGAAGATACCCTTGTGAATAAACATATCAATGGAGAGCTCTCGACGAGACCTTTTTATTCACGTGGAAGTTGATAGGTTTATCTTCAAAACTAGTCATATTACGCTCTACCCCTGTTTCACCTTCATACACAAAACAGGTGCGGGGTTACCTAAAACAGGGGTTATTTTTTGGGGGAGTATGTTTTAGATCGCTTTTGGAGCTGAGTGCATTGTAAATTTTCTAGGTGGACTTGAACACAGTCTTCCGTGTTCCATCTTAACCCTTTAGCGCCCAGCGTTGCCGTTCGGAAACAGAAAATTTTATTTTACACGATATTTTTCATTCAGAATTGTCAAAATTTAAAAAATATCACTCCTCTAAAAACCTGAAATTTAAAAATTTAGGCATTTTTCAAAGCTTAAAATTGTGTATTTTAACGGGAAAAATTCCTCCTATTCTACTTAAGCTAAATTTCACTCCAAATACTTTGGGCTGCTATGGGTTAAGATAAGCAGAGCGAGAAACAAGGCGCCTAACGTAACTTAACCTAACTTAACCTAATGTAAACTATCAATTCATCAGTTATCAGTTCCCAGCTTAATGCTCATTACTCCTTGGCAATAATAACTACTCCTACCGAGAAGAATAATCGGCCTCAAAAAGAAAGCGCAGAGGGAGGCAGCTAAATGAGATACAACCTAACCTAACTTAACGTAACCTTACTTACTCGAGTGTATTCCTTCAGTATTCAAAAAATAAAGAAGATCGAATCAGTATTCATCACAGAGGAGAAAATATAATCTTCAAATCGAGAGCGTAATCCAGTGAAGGGGTATTTGAGTGGACATCTAAGTTAACCGCGTTTAAAGTGGCCGGATTGTAAGGACTCACCGATCGATTTCGAAAAGGGGATGTCACTTCGAGACCAAGATGAATGAACCTTTAAACAGGCTTTCGTGGAGTGGTCGAGGTATCGCCTGCTTGAAAGCTTTAACGAGTTAAAAAAAGATTTCGATCTTTGTTTTGGTCGTTTATTAAACTTCAGCGCCTTCAAATAAGACGGGAATAGATGGCGCTGCGGCGAATGAAATGTTGCCCTCCAAGATCGATCACAAAATACGAGCTATTTTATTCGTATTTAAGGAAAGCAGCTTGTCCATTAGGCGCGCTTCGATGATGGTAGTTTCTACTCTGGGAGTGCTACGGTTTCCGGTATCGCAACGTGATTAATCTTTAAACATAACCTAATTTAACTTTGGTACCAATACGACCATGAAATGATGTCTTTTTGATGACGCTCTCTAGCGGAGCGTCGTCACAGCGAGGCAAGAAGCACTTTACCTAGCTTGACCTAACCTTAAGGTCGGCAAGATTATGCCGTTTACTTTGAGGAGGCAGATATTGTCGCCTAGAAGAGAGCGGCATCGGATTTGGCGATGAGGCAGCGATGGCGAAGCGATGCAAAAGAGGATTCCGGGCAGAGGGGTTCAGCGGAATCGCAGGGCATTGCACTTACCGTTAGCCTAATATGTGCAGTTATAAGCCGTTAGTCCACAAAAGAAAGAGCAGAAAGGTTGAAAAATGTCAAATCATACAGAAACGAAAATCCAGCCTTTAAAAACTGATAGTATAGGACCTGCTGACAAACTGGAAAGGTCTGCCTACAGAAACTAATATCTGGCCTACAACTACATCCCACGCACTAGATCCCTAGCACTGGGTCCCTTGCACTGGGTCTTTAGCACTGGGTCTTTAGTATTGGGTCCCTAGTACTAGGTACCTTGCACCAGGTCCCAAGCACTGGGTATTTAGCACTGCGTCCTCATCTAATATGGCCCTAGAGCCCTTGTACCAGGACCCTTACTCAAGACTAATACGCCCTGGCACTAATGAGTAAGTCCTTAGCACTAGGCCAGCTTAGTGAACTTACCACAAAGTTCAAAAAGCTTTGCGATTTCGGGAAACCAGTCCCCAAAGCTGTGTTTCCACACATAGTCGCTCAATACTGCTTGCGTTCTAGACTGGTTCAATATTTCATTACATTACGAGGATTAAAGACATACAAGCGAGTGGGCTTAGTTCCTTTGCAGCCCTCTTCACTACCGCTTCGCTAGGCTGTCACTAAAATTAATGCCGATCAATTTTCGGGAGCCTCTTAGAGGTAAACGTCACAATGGTGATGAAAGTGTTGATCAGGTAAAGTTGTTGTTTTTTTTATTATTTTCTTGGTTAGTCACTGTGGAATGGCTAGGATATAAGCGACTGTGATGCGAAGAGAGGAGTGATAGATGAAGATCGAGATGAAGGATGGGCGAGGAAGACACGCGGCTTGACCGATTTACAGAGGTAGTTCAAAAGTTATTGTCCGATTTTGGTTGCTTATAGGAAGGCTCCGCCTTATGGAGAAATACATTGACCACCGCCCTGTTGCACGGCCAGAACCCGACACCTTTTGGACTGATAGTACTTCCCCAGTATTCACCTGGAGGGGCAAGAAAAACCTTTGAAAACCTTCCCTAAGTAGCCGGCCTCGAGCGAGGATCGAACCCCGGCCTCCCGAACGAGAGATACGAGAGCTAACCACCATACCACCACTCTCAGACTCAAAACTATTTTAGGCTGGGTGCAATTTACTTGGCTATATATCCAATTGCCGTCGTAATTAACTAGGAAAGCTGTCTCCTGATGCAAGAGATTTCTCTAGTTACCTTTGCCGCTTCAAACGATAATTCCATAACGCCAAAACTTTAAGTTGTCGAAAACGTGGGCACTGGAAGAGTCAGTGAGGCGAAAGAAACAGGCGATTGTGGGGGGAAATTATTGGTGTTTGCCTAATTTTGGTGTGCGAAGTCGTCACGACAATAAATACTCATTAGGGGGATCACAGCGGGAGCAGCAACCCACATATTGGCACTGTTCCAACACGTCCCTGACTCACAACCACAAAGCTGTATCACAACTTGCCTTTCCTAATGAGCCATTCTATGGTCTTAACCTTTTTCAATCAGCCTATATTTGACGCCATTCTAATTAGCACCCGACAGATTCTTCACTGATTGCCTCTGCAACAAAGCATTGTAAACACCTCGTCCGCTGAAAGGACCACAGTCGCAGCAATAGCGTTTATAGACAAAGTGCAATAGGTGCTACAGGGCAGCTGCGAGGTTTGGAGAAAGTTCTGATGGAGCGACGAGATGAGGATGGGTTTTGAACATGAAAAGCAGATGAATGAATCCTTCAAAATGACACATTGTTCTTGGAAAACAGGGCTCCCATATTCCACTCAAACTAGTTTTTCCGTGGAGAGCTCTCCATGATTTTTCTGTCGAAAGGAAACGATATTATCTTGGAGAGTACTTCCTCTTACCATTAGAACAAATGTACTTCCTCGTGGGACAAAGGTGATATTTCTTGGAACAAGAGTTTTTTCTCCCATTGTGAGAATCTCCTTGTTTGAAGAAGGATGTTTTAATTCAGACAATGAGTTTTCATTTAAGATCATTTATTTTCTGGGTGCTGGTAATGGGACAGAAATAAAAGTACTTCAAACGGTTGCGAAAAGCTCCGATGGCGAAAAAAGATTATTCTGGCGCTTTTGGTCAATATAAGAAACAGACTCAAGATAAGGAGTGAGGAGGTTGTCACAGAGGACCTGTACCGATTGTCCGCTAGCAAGAATGCTGGAGAACGAAGTCTGTCACAGAATGCTATAGCGGTGGGAGAAAGAGCTTGACGGAATGCTGAGGACGGAGGAAGTAATGCTATGAGAGGGAATCTTCTTGCAGTGGGAAGAGCAGGCAAGAATGATGGAGGAAGGAAATTAGTAGAGGAGTTAGCTATCAGAGATGTTCGAGAGAGGAGGCTGCAGTAGGAAATGCTTTGGTATAATAGAATCGAAACTATCAGGAATGTTCAAGAAAAGAGAGCAGAGTACGCTCGGGAAGTAGAGGAAGAAGCTGAAGAGGATGTCGGCAATGCTTCAACAGTGGAGGAGCTAACAGGAATGGCAGACACCTGATGTTCTGTACAAAGATATCAGCCACGGATGAGTCAGTTCGGTGCAACCTAGACAGCCTCATAGATAGAGAGGCGACAACTTATTCCTGTGGTATGCGCTGATTCGTGGGATGCATGAAACCAGCAACGTCGTTTAGTGAGATGCAAGGGTGACGTGACAGTTGACGCCTCTCTCCCAGAGAGTACAACCTCATAAGGACTTAGATTTCCCCCAAGTTCAGTTTGTAGATCCAAGGAACTCCCAGTCCTAAATTAGCGGGAAAAGGTTCATGATCTGCAACACCTTTTCCTAGGTTACGACAGGTTCCTACATCGGTCTTTCGACATAAGAAAGTTGATCAAAAGTGTCCGCAGGCAGCCAACGAATTGGGAAACTAAGCAAATCAAAAAGGAAGATTGAATGAAGGACGGGAGTCCACGTACCTCGGAAGCAATTACCTCATCCGTCGGAGGCAGCCACGTGCCAAACCGCGCAGACTTCCGACAAAAGAACGTAATGAAGGCGTTTCGCCTTGCGACACTGATGCAAGTCACACGCTGCTTGTCCCTTCCGTAATCACCTTGACGAAACAAATGCTGGGTTGGACTTGGTACGGTACGCCCCAATGCCGTTTCTCGAGAAACAGGCCGCCAAATACAACGACTTAAGGCACGCGCGAATTCGGTATTTGTCCACTGAACGGATATTGTCTGACATGGAATAAACCCAACAGGAGAGTACACTTTCTTTACCGATCTTTGCCATGAGAACACGTGAAAATGCGACTTACTGTTAGTTTTAATGACAAAGTTTCGTCGACAATTTTCATTTCGTTAAGTACTGTAATCGGTTAACTTAAACCACTCTTACCCTAGTTAACAGTTGAGCTGGGCTGAATGCAAAGACTTCCGGTTAAGGCAGATAAATCGAGCTGGTTTTTTGCGTTGGATAAAGTGGAACATTCCTTTCAAAAAATTCCCAGCAGATTATACAACACTAGTTTACCAGCGTAAAAACAATCAAAGGCAATAGACGCAAAAAAAGAGCGTGTGTAGAGTTGGCAATGCCTTCCCTTTACACCATGATTAAAGGGAGGTTTTCCTTGTTTAAATACTCGTTAAGATTTTGATTTGCTGCTTTCACAGTAAACACATCTCATTTAGAAAGTCGGCGAGGGTAACACATAGACTGTGTGATAAGTGGCTGAGGAAAGAAAAACATATTAAAGTCACACTTAGCGAGCAGACAAACTTCAAGTCCTTCTCTCTTAAATCGCACCGCCAGCGCGCCTATCCGTCTGTCTGCTCCTCCTTCTCTCAAAAATTATTTTTGGCGCCAACCATCCACGGAAACTTGGCTGACCTCACTACAAACAGACTTAAAAACCGGCGGAGAGGACACGGCCCCGCAGAGGGGATGCGGGGTGTATGCTGTACGGCTCGAAGCGTAAGATCTGTACGTTTTGTTTCCTAGAAGGCCGCGCGCAAAATATGCATTTTTCGATTCTTTTCGAGAAGGCTCATGAGTTGGAGAAGGATGGCTATAGAAGATGGATTCTGGACATGGATGGCATTTTGAGAGTAGAGACCCTAAATTGCCTACTTTTAGTACTACCGTCCCAAAAGGTATCGTCCGGTTCAGGTCGTGCAACAAGGCGGTGGTCAATGTATTTCCCCATAAGGCGGAGCCTTCCTGCGCGACCAGAACCGGACAATACCTTTTGGGACGATAGTACATAAGGTAGCAAACGGGTATCAAAAGACGTAACCATAAGCCGTTTAGGCAGGTTTTGAACGGTATTTGCGGACTTGGGTTTCTTTTTTTAATGAGTATAGTAGGCCTACAAAAGCTAGCGAACAGGTATCAAGGTCGTTTAAGAAGGTTTTGAACGGTTCGTTTAAGGACATAGGTTTTTTCGTGTTTCTTCTGTTTTTGTTTTTATTGTTATTTTTCCTCCGGTTGCAAACACGTCTATCCCAGGAAGTTCACGAGACTACAAACACTCTATGACCCATTTCATCACAAACCTTTCTCGCAACCCTGTGCGAAAATTCAACAAAAATATCTATCAACTTCGAAGTAAAAATCACAACTTTAAGACGAGTATACTGAAACAGTTCCCAGACACTGTTAACTACAAGCTCAAGCGAAGGAATCCAGTTTCCCTCACCAAAGATTTTTTTTCCTGAGCTCCAAATCAGTTTAAATAAATTTTGTGTCGTCCGCTTTTTCGCGGCAATGCCTTCCTGGCAGAGACTTAAGCCAACTATGTATTCATCAGGATTCGAATCGTTGGCGGAGGACCTTTCCTTGTTAGGCGAATAAGCTTAGAGCAGAGCTCCTGTCTCCCTAACAAGGGAACCACCGCAAGTGTGACTAAATCGATAGGGGGGGCAGGCTCACTATCCACCCGCCATTCGATAGGCTAGCTTACCTCTCACTCCGTACACCAGATATTATTTGTATTTGGTCTGGGATGCCCCCCACCCTGTTAACCCACCCACAAGGCCTAGCTTCAAGGTGAGAATGTAAACTTGGAGTGCACCTGATGCCCTAGGCCCTCCTCTCCGCGGGTTTCCATAAGAGCCCTTAACAGCACTATTTATATTAACGATATAGCTGCTATCCTGCAAATTAGGGTAGGATTTTTCTCTTGGGTTTCACTTGACCTACACTGTACGTGTAAAGTGGTCAAATTTGACCAAAGAATATGGTCAAATTTGACCAAAGAATAGTAGCTAAAATTTTCATAATTCAATTATTCAATTTCGACTTTTTTGTCAAATTTGACTATTCTTTAGTCACTTTTAACTATTCAATTAGTTACTTACAGCTTACTATTAGAAATAGTGAAATTTGACTAAAGTTTAGTGGCTAAAATTTCAATATTTCAATTAGTCAATTTCGACTATCTTTTAGTCAAAAAGGACTATTTAAATTGTGGAAAAAGAACTCGTTGAATAGTAAGAGTAGAAAAAATGACTTATTTTAGACTTGGAGAGGGAAGGGGGAAAATACTTTTCAAGTGAATATAAAATTTGTTGTTTTTTTAAATAATTTAAAGGATTATTTTTAAAGAGACAAAAAAAGAATAAAAACACTCCCTTGTTGATGATAAGTTGCTTCGGCAGTGGCGTTTCAAGGTCGCGACTTTTGATATAGACTGTACATTGTCGCTATTCAATGATAGGCACATATCTTTGGGCCAATTTGTGATGGAGTTCGGAAGCCAGTCAAGCTTGAAGGTAATTGAAGAACCGGGTTGAGCAGAGCAAAGGGTCCTAATACGCCAAAAGAGCGGAGGCCACGACAGCAGGATCACCGAGGATCCCCCCCACCCCCCTCCCCCCAACCAGCCCTTGGGGTGATCCCTGAGGGGCGATCTCCATTGAGGCGGCCGGGCCGATCACCCCTTGGGGTCAGTGGTTGAGCTTGAAAACAGGTTGCCTGCGCCCCCGCAAAAGCCCGCCTGTAATTTCTTGCTCATGATTAGTACCAACATCCCCCAATCCCTGCCTACGTCTCACATAATTATTTGTTCTCGTCAAAGCTTCTTTTTGTTTAAGATTCCGTCACTTTAGCATTGAAGGGATAATGTTTTTTTTTTATTCAACAGCGCTATTTTTTATTTAATTTTATTGTTTTGTTTTCGTTTTTTTCAGGCTTTTTGTAAATATTTTGTTTGGGGGCGGATTTCCTGCCTATTTTAACAGGTTAAAAGCGAGATTCTTAAATCGAGAAAGAAGTAAACAATTTTTAATGAGCCAAAATTTGTTTTTGAATGTCTAGGGAAAAAAAAGAAATAATGGAAAAAACTATTCGTCGCAAAGCTCTTGATACTCCGTTATATTTTTCTTCATACCTATACAATGTATTTTTTAATTAATTTGTAAAACATTTTTTTTAAACATTAGAAACATAATACAGGACAAGGAAAAAATTGATTCTACAATTATTTGGTTCGCCTCTCTTGACCCGATGATATTTCGTTCCTATTTAGCCTAAAGCTTTCGTTGTAAAAAAAAATCAATGGCTTAATTTTTAAAATATTGGTAAAATTTGTAATTTCGAATCTTGTGCCTTCGGAACAGAAAACAATTTTTTCCATCCCTGTAAGGGACTTGGCGTGTAGATTCGGCTTACGAAAAAAAAAGAAAAAAACACGAGACGGCCAAACTGCCAAAATAGCCTCTTCATTTGGTCTGCCAGCGGAGCCAATTGCTATTACTTTTTAGTGCAACTTGAGCGGAGGGGCCAGCCCGCAAAATCAGTTGAGCGAGTGGGCATTTTCAAAAATTGCGTGCGAAAAAATCCGCCGCGCGGAGGGGTTGGCACCTCGTAAGCCGGCGCGCCGCCGCCGCCGCCATTAAACAAGGATCCTCCGACACCTCTGTGTTGAGCCATTACGCCTGTAATCCTCTATTATGGGCACTCTTTTTGCCAAGATGGCTCCCTTTTAGTGACCTAATGTTGGTAACTCTGTCGACACTGTATATGGCCTGCTCCAAACACGATACGGCACCTCTTTATAGCGACAGCACCAAATAACTTTGTTATCTTCAATCTTCTGCGCGAACCACTTCGTATTAAAAATTAAATTTATGCCCTTCTTGTATCACAACTACCTCCAATTTTTTATCGTAGATGACGCAATCAATACCCACTTTTGCATTAGAAATGAAACATATAGGAATAAATTAAATTTTGTTATGTTTTTTTCAATAAATAATTACAAACGATCGTTTGCGAGGTGAGCTCTATTAGAGCACTTTTTAAGTGCATATTGCCTACAAATAGATTTTTTTTAAATATGTACGATCTACAACCTACGAAAATTATTTTTATATGAAAAGCTATAGTACAAGAAGCTAGCTCCAGACTCAAAAGCAGTTTGCCGCCATAAAGGCCCAATGTATTCCTTATGGGAAAACGGGGCTCAACATGGCGGCCATGGGTTTTATTTGCGGCTTACAACTTTTCGGGACTTTAGTTTACGTAACTTTAGCATAGGTAAGAAGAGATTAGATGACACACAAGTAAGAAATCGATGAACCACAAAAAGTGTCTCCTCCAAGGGGTAACATACCTTGCTGGAAATCTGTACACCGAATATCAGGATATCAAGGATATCAGAGGTATTATAAATGGATATCAATTGACTATTGACCAAATTTTAATTAAATATCTGTCAGAATTCAGCAGAATATTTAAAAAATATCTGCAGGATACACCCAAATAATTTATTAGCCAGATATCAGTGGACAATGTTGAGAGAGTGAGAAAAAAAAACCTTTAAAATTACTGAAAACAGCCATGTTTTGACCGAATCCAACAGCCAAATATCAACGATATCAAACCGGATATCAGCTGGATATCAAAGCCTTTCGTATACCGGATATCATGAGTTGTCAACCCTTGGTCCCCTCGCCTTAATGTCGCATCCAAAATCGATAAGGAAAATTGCCCAAATGGTCTGCAATCAAGTAAACTGCAAGACAAATGTTACGAGACCAAAGGATAGAAGAGAATTCGCCGTGAGAAAGAGAGAGCTGACAAGCTGAAAAGTGGCGGATCAAGATATTTCACTTCCCGTATAAGTCCACTCGCCACCCACCCCACCAACAATGAGAAAGTAATAATACAAGTTGGTTTAGAAGTAGATATCTGGTCACGAAGCCTCTTTCCTCGTGGAAATCACAAGTTGGCCTCGGCTTGCCATATCTGACAGGAGCAGACGAAATACTTGCGATCTAGATCGCAACTAACCTCATCGGCGCGGCGGCGCGGCGCGGTGGTCTCGTTGGGTGCACTCCAAGTCTCGCCGTATTAACGATACAGAAACTTATTTGGGGTACACTCTGTTGTGCTGACACGCTTAAGAAGCCTTTGTTGGACTTAGAAGTTGCTGCAGAGCTCATCAAACAGGATAAAGACTCGGGGATGAGCTATCAGTATAGGCGGGCGGTCTATTGGTAGTGATAGAAGGGACTAACAAGTTACGTAACTCACGAGTTGAGTTACGTTATTTTAAGGAATGTCTAGAGAACTCAGGACAGTGTTGCCAGATTTCGTAAATTTTAATCGCGATTTACTGAAGAACCAGAAAAGATCGCTCTCCAGCTGAGAAATTTAAAGTATGGGGTTGATCTGTGGATTATCTTCTCTGTTTTGAAAACTAAATTGCTTTTTAATATGACGCGAGTCGCGGAATCTGGCAACACTGACCCGGGAAGTTGGGAAACAAAATTTCCCAATTTTTTTCAACCTTTTTTTCCATTTTTTTCGACCAGTTTTAAAATGTTTTTTTGGTTCTTCTTACACGTTATGTTCCACCTGCTTTTTTTATTTGTTTTTTGTTAGTTCTATTCGCACGCTTATGTTAATAAAAGAGAGACATGAACGTACGAAAACCAGCCTAATGCATTTTAAATAGGGGTGTGTGTGAATAGTTGCTTCGTTTTATTTTTTATTTTTTTCGTAATTTTGTTCGTTTTTTGTTGTTTTTTATGTTGTTTTTAGGTTTTTTGGAATGCTTTTTTGTTTTTTTACCTGTTATGTTCCACCTGCTTTTTTTGTTAGTCTTATTCGCACGCCTATGTTAATAAAAGAGAGACATGAACGTACGGAAACCACTCTAATGCATTTGAAATAGGCGGCGTGTAAATGGTCACTTCGTTTTTTTTTGTAAATTTGTTCGTTTTCTGTTGTTTTTATGTTGTTTTTAGGCTCGTCGCTGCAGGCTTTTAGCGTAGTTGTTAGTGTATTGCGCCTGCATTCGCAACACCAACGATGGGATTCACGTGTGGGATAAAACGCGATTGTTGTCGCATTTCCGTTGGCTGTTGTTGCAGCAATTTATTTACTTTCGCGCGGTATTAAAGTCTTCTAGAGTCATTAGTTGGTCGCTCGTTATGTGTAGTGTCGAGGCATGGCGCGTTCAAAAGCACTATCCCCCACTTCCCCCTTGCCGAAGGACGTTTTATCGGTCTGTCTCTTGCGTCGTGAAAGAGGTCAACAAAAGTACGTGGCAAAAACAGAAGATACCCTTCTAGGCTGCCATGAGCTCCCACAGACACCGTAACTTACTCTTACCTAGCTGAAATTTGGCTTAACCCACTACCGCCCAGTCATGCCGTTCGGAAACAGAAAAAAATGTTATAGATCTTTCAGTTTAGTATTAATTTTTGAAATATCACCCCTCTGGAAACTTGAAATTTGATTGTAAGCCGGATTCCTTGGAATCTCAGGCTTAATATTAACCCTTTACCACCCAGCGATGCCGTTCGGCAACAGAAAAGAAATATTTTTGAGGATCTTTTCAGTTCAGTATTGTCTCAATTTAAAAAA
>Ga0058701_10001698_pt1 | contig 15968 bp, 7 predicted proteins | sample AgamicOrMae_FD_97039 | JGI IMG/M metagenome (GOLD analysis project Ga0058701, IMG submission 97039) | Agave microbial communities from Guanajuato, Mexico - Or.Ma.e | ecosystem: Host-associated > Plants > Phyllosphere > Phylloplane/Leaf | place: Guanajuato, Mexico | collected 2012-06-04
TAAGTTAGGTTACGTTAGGTGAGGTTAGTATTGCGGTTAAGACCTTTGGCGTTTGCGACTTTTCTCAATTGGCGGTTACGGATTGGCGCTTGCGGCATTGGCGCTTGTGGTTTTTGGCGCTTATGACAGCTACCCAACTCAAACGATTCATTTTTCTTTGTTTCGTCTTCCTTTTTTCAAATGATAAAAAGATCCCAAAGAGACATTTGGGGGAGGAAATAACCACTGAAGAGCCATGCGGCACCCTTGCAGGCCTACTAAGCACAAAAATATATCCATAAAGTGATTCTGCCACGGTCTACAAAACATGTTTATTTTCCGCGGCGGCACTTTCGGTGTGAAATCACGCTGTGTTTTGCGATGTATTTCCTGTTACTGCAGGATGCAGCAAGAGTGGAAGCTATCAATCAGAACTTCCGGCTGAGCTGTGACCCGCAAAACAAAGATGTTTTGTCGAGTTGAGGACATATATTGACCGGAAGTAGTTTGTTCAGAATCAAACTTTTCCTTCGCGTCTTTCTATAAAGAAAGGCAAGCTCCTCTGTCAAAAAAGATTCTTCTACTTCAAGATACTCTGCTCTTTATAATTATGAAAATAAACTTATCATAAAGCTCGACTTAAGGTAGTAGACTCATGCCCGGCCCGATCCGCGGGACGGGTAAAAAAAAAAAGTTGCTTCAAAACCCTTGAAAATTTGTGTGTGTGTGTGTGTTACAAAGGGTCTATATATTATCATCTAAGGTGATAAAAATTCACCCTGTCTTTCTTGCGGACGAGTTCTCGATCTCCGAAAACATGCAAAACGCAAATTTTACCAAAATGTGACCATAACAAACTTTTAAAGATAGTTATTTTCGTTATTTGATCGGTGACCCCCACATTTTATTTTTGCTATTTGTTTACCTCCTTGAAAAGAGCTTAGGATTTGTTTTTGAGGAAATTCTGACCACTCAAACATAGCGTGAACCTAAAAAGTCACATAAACACAAGGAAGGATGTGCGTTTTCCCATAAGAACAATGCATAATTCAATCCTGTTTATTTGAAAATTAAGTTCGGTGACAGTGCGTTTTCTTGTGAAAAAATAGATTCGGCGTGTCGTAAAGAGCGTGCCACAGAAATTTCAAGCGATTCTGGTCACTCGACCAAGGCCGCTCCTACTACCTTACAGAGATCGGAAGGATTCGATTCTCCGAAATCATACACACTATGGCTATCAGGTTTGAGTAGTAAATTAAAATTCTCCAAAACACAAAAACTCGTTGAGACGTGTGAGAATCTAGCGTTCGGAAGGTAAACATTTCACGGGGATGTCTTCGTTGCCTCACTAAACGTTTTGCTAAAATAACCTCAAAAAATCAGAATCGTTGTGGTAACTATTACACTTGTTATGGCGACAACTGACATTGTTAATGAAACCATTCATACGGTTGAAATAACAATTGACATCATCACAAGAACTCTGGTTTGCTGAGGATATTTTAGCAAAACGTTTTGTTACGGCAACAATGTCATTTGACCTGTGTAGCATTTGTGGGTGAAGAAATCTCTTCCGTCAATGAGTCTCAAAACTTCCCCTGGAAAATAGTCGACCAATAGCCAAACAAATCTCATCATTATTTACAAACGCGAGCAAATCTATTTCTCTGGTAGAAGATGAAGTGCAAACTTAATTTCCGCCCCTTTGTTATGCCTAAAACTGTTAGCTGAAAAGGAAGTTCTATCAAAATCTGCTGTGAAAGCTTATGCCAACCGAGGGCCTCCCCAGCGCCCAGAGCATCTCCTCAAAGAAAGGATCCCTCGAGATATCCAATGAAGCCCGCGACACCACAAATCCGCACGCTTCTTTTTCCGCCTTGACAATGACAATCGAATTTGTATATGTGACCAATATGTGCACAGAGAAAGCTTCAGAAATTTTAGCCTAAGCCATTTTTTGGGTAAAAATTTGGCAAAATCGTGCTTTAGAATCAACAACCTTCTTCCTTATAGGTCCTAGGTTGATGTTAGGTCTCCGGTCAAAACACATAAACATGTAAGATATTTACGATGGTTGGTAAAATTGACATTGGGTTGAAATAATAAGCTTTTGAAATGAAATGGCCTGTTTCATGCCTTATTCGACAAAATTATCGGAACGGCACTCGGCTTGGCGACCGTTGGATATTAGTATAACTTAGTTTAGGAAGTGCTTTGTACATCGCTCTTTTGTCAATCCGCTTGGCGAGGAAAGGTAAAAAAAAAGAGATGGAAAACTTAACCTTTCAAAATGAGTGTTAAACTACCGCTGAGGACTTTCCCTCAGCACTTGAATTATCATGATTTATCTCCTTAGGAATCATCTTAGAATCTACGGAAGAACTTGTAGATTCCCCAGCAAGCCATGGGGGTATAGGTGCTTTTCCTTAATCAGATCTGTCCGCATAAATATTATTGAAATGTTCGAAGGTGATCGCATCCTAAACCCGGCTCGGTGGTTCAATTATTAACAGAAATCGGCACTTACGAAAAGTGAGGACGTCAGTGAAGCAATACGTTTTAACGACTCATAAAATTGCTGGCGGTGAGGTAAAATTGGAAAAGCATTAAACGGCCTCGACGTTTTAAGCCTCCTTCAGTCGCCTCCGTGAATCCTCAAGAGTTTACAACCTCTTCGAAAGGTATCGTTTTCGCCAAGACTTGTTGCGGCTTGTATTATCTATTCCACTGGCGTGGCATACACAAAGTCCGTACGAAGTCTAACATTGTAAGGGTCGACTGTTTCAGAGGGATGAGAAAATTTCGTAAGAGCTCCACTAGGATCGCATTTGTTGATTTTTTTTTATCTCTGTGGTGCGTCATCTAAGTAGAACTCACATGGGTACGCTCTGAAGACGTACTTTTAATTTTCTTAGTTGCATTTTCTACCTGCTGTGTTATACCATGGGTAAACCTGTAATGAATTCAGAGGTACATGGGCGCATTGACGGGAGACAGGTTTGGTTACATAGCAAGGAGCCCTGATTCTCCCTTCACTCTCGCTGACGAAGGCTATTCGGAAGAAAGCAGTGATAGGCTTGGAAAGGATCTGGTAGTATAGGTCAGGTGCCCCTTGTCCCGAATGGCTTTTCACTCTCCGCTCCGCTTGTAAAATTAAGGTGGAGCTTGATATATAAACAGCAATGATTCAAAGTTGGATTGCCTTGTGTTAAAAAAATGATTCCTTCGGTACGGCCACCGGCAGACTCTTCGTCACATCCGATAAAGCCCACATGTAACAAATCATTCTTTTTTTTCTGCAAAGGTAAGCCAGGTGAAAGAACTTTTCCAACTTTCCTCGGCCCACTAGCTCCCCATCAGGCGGGAAATGATGTCGAATTTAAAACGATTCGCGCATTTGCCGAAATCCGCCGAGACTTTAAAACTTGGAAAACAAGAAAATCACTGGACAATGATAGATCTGCGACAATAGGTTTTAAGTATTCGGAGAATTCGAGTCAATCGGAAATAACTTAACGCACATTTCCAATGCGAAAAAGCAATATCCCAAAGGAACAAGTATTCAAACAAATTCCTGGAAAAAATCACTGTACGTCTCCGAGAATCGTTCTGATTGAAACGTCATGATTATTACTAGTTACTTGTATTCTCCTTTAAAGTTTTATGAAGACATCATACAGGGATAAAACTGACATAATTCTCAAATACAAAACATATTTCCCCAATAAATAAAGTAAGAGTTCCCCGATCTCTATCGCAAAATGAAGCTAAAATAAGAACAAAGAAAAGTACTTCTATGTTACAATACACAGAATAAATCATTCCAAACTACTGGCAAAAATGAACTCAATTGTCAGGTTGAAATGACCTTACCTACATATTAAACTATAGGTGATGCTTATATAGGATCCCAGTAGAAACTTACTTAATCTCCGATAACATAGGCTCCCGATCAACATAACCACAACGAGCAGTTTTTATGCACCAGCACCAACCGGCAGTTTTTTGGTTCATTGGCAATCTAGGATAAGGGAGCATTGAAAACCTCGGCTTTGCGAGAATAACATTTTCGTGTATCAGAAACTATGAGAACTACTTGAGATGACTATAATGTAGACAAAGTAAGGTCTGGGTGACAAGTTAGACCACGAAAGCATTCCCAGCCAGCACAAAGATATCCTGGGAATATCCCGGAGATGTATTTTTAGCTCCTTTCGTATGAAAACGATAGCAAGAAAAGGTTTTTCAAAGATATTGAGAGATGTGCATGTGATAACTGTAGGATGTGCCTGAGAGTAAGTCCAAGCAGAAACACAAGAAAAAGATATCTGGTCCTGCAAATGTCTTCTCAGATATCTGCGAGGTATTTTTACAATCTCTGTATCCCAGACGGCACAAAAGATATAAAGACATCAAGATATCATGGAGACATCTCACAAGGATATTTGTAAATTAATTAATAAAAGGGGTGGGGGTGAGGATTCTTCGCTCTTCCCCCTCCTCCTCACCTACCCTCTCTCGATTTACGACATATTTAAACACGAGAAAAACACTTATACTTACGTAAGCTCGAACCCTGGACCCATTAATTACCGGGCGAGGTCGGTTCCAGTACACCACAGGATTTCTCCAATATTACTAGGGGAGATCGCATAAATGAATACCAAAACCAAAAGATATCATAAGACATCCTCAGTATATCGTAGAGCTATATTTATTCTCGCGGATATATCTAAATTCTGATATCTATGAGGAGATATAACAGTGACGTCATTGGAATATCACATCGCCCAAAACTATTTCCCTTGCATTGCTAAGTCCCTATATATTACTGAGGAGATATCAGTGATATCATAGGAGTATCACGAACACTCTTTGCGTTCCGGATATTTTAAGTTACTTCCGCAGACGTTTATCGTACATCTCCAGGATATTTTTTAAAAGATATTCGAACCGGTAAAGCATTTTGTGCCAATATCTCCTAGAGATATATTGTGATATTTCCTTCCCTTTCGTACTGCATCATTGCAGACATATCAGGGATATATCCGAGATATCTGTTTGAAACTTCAGCGGTATGGAAAATCTCTTAAAGGTTATTACGAAATGTCATGCAAAGATACGATTTAGACAATAGACATTCCGTTGCTATATTTACAGATATCTCCGTGACGTCCTAGGCATATCTTACAAAGATATTACACCAATGCCGAAAGTAAAGGAAAAATTGATATGGGCGGACAATCTGGAGAAATCTTTCACGGGATTAAAGAACGATACCGTAATTAAGATGTCAGTGAGGTCTCTCAAATATATCGTATCGCGTGATATCTCTCAAAAGACCTAAAAATATATCTTTCTTTATATGCAAATGATATATTGTGCTGGCTGGGTTATGAGAAACGAATATTTTGTTGGAACAAACCAGTATTCTGCTTAATTCAATAGATCCTTTATAGCAGAAGGAAGCACCATTTTCGTTTGTAAGGAGCACCTTCCAAACGAAACGTGAAAAAAAAAAACTTTTGCTCACATGTGAAAAACCAACTCATAAAATCCACCAAAAATTAAATTTTCGCATTTTTTTAAAAAGAAAATTGGTTCTATTTGCTTCACGCTTGGCGGACTTCGCTAGTCTGCTTCAACTGCTTTTAGGAGTCCGGGTCATCAAGGTCTACTCCGGGTTCCTGAAGTCGGCTGGAAGGGCCGCGATAAAACGCAAGGGGCAGTTCGAAACCGTAAACGAGTGAGTCCCTTGTACTACACCCTGTGATGCGACTTACACTCCCAACCAACGGGAAAAAAGTTCTCCAGGAAGTCCGAGGATGTTGGCACTGAGCCTCCGTAAGCCCCGCAGCCCAATAGTCTCGATGCTGACGAACTGACCAGGAAAAAAAGGGGGGGGGGGGAACAACCTGGTTCAAGTTTTGTGGCCTGAGTAGGTAAGTCACGCCAACTCATGAGACCAAAGAAGACCATTTTACACAAGACCAAATTATAGTCGTTTTCAGGTAAAGATGGACTCGGCGTTGCTAGATTTTGAGATTATGTTTACTTTAACAATTAATAACTACTCAAGAGCGATCAGGGATGAACGAGCAGGTTTGGCATGATATCGATCGATCTCTCTAGCAAAGGAAAAATAAGATTGATCATTTTGTTTGTTCACATGTGAAAAAAAAAACACCTCAAGGTTTGCAACTACAACGAGGACATACGCACCTCAGAATATGTATTACAAGACCTGCACTACACATGGACCTAGTTTAATCTATCCCTAGTTCACGCACTCACAAAAAAGCAGATTAACTGCCTAGACGGCATTTTATTGCCTCAGACGATCGATAAATCGTGGATTTACGAATGAAAATGCCCAAAAAGATCATATGTTAAAAACATGAAGATATGGGAGAACCTGCTGAGGATGAAGTCGCGAGGAGGTCAACTGTGACAGTAATGAATCTTCCTTGTGATTCGCATGCATTTTCAAGAGTGCGAGCACTTCTTGCAGACGGCGACCGTTGAGATTGACTAGGAAACAAGCCATTAAGTTTATGATTAAAGCGTGCCTCATTTATTTTTCCACAGAGTTTAATTCAAGACTTTGCGTCGTTTTCGTCATATTACTTGCTTTACATATTTAAAACGATCCGCCTCACATATTTTAACGCGTCGAGAGTAAATGATCTTTTTTCCATTTTCGTACAAATTGGCAAGAGGAAAAAATGAAGAAAATTCAAGGATGAGTTTTGATTTCCGTCGGTCACAACAATAAAGTCTTTAACACCCGCAAGAAAAGCTAGATGAGGTGAGAACGCAATCTCAACTGGATTTTAACAATATTTCAGTTCTACCGAATTACACATAATACTATATAGAATTTCGTATGTCACTGAAACAAAGTATATTTTTTTTCCAGGTTGTACCGACTGAGCTTCGTGATTAAAGTACACCTCTAAAACCTTCCGTCTATGCAACTTCAATCGCAGATGCCACGATTGACATAAAACAAAGAAGCAAAACACTTTCACAATCCGGTGGTCTTGGCCGCATTTACTGTTCAAAGTCTATCGAAATCCGAGACAAAGCTTGACTGGACCATAGGGAAAAGATGCGGCTTACGAAGGCTTGGAGCGATTATTTGCGACTGGCTGCCCCTTAAGAAGCCATTCAAAAGAGCCGCAATCTCCTCTCACCAGCATTCCGTTTCCAGAGACGTAAATGTGGATCACATGCTCCCTCTCCCAAGCAGATCTCAAATACAGTCTATGAATAGCTTTAAAAATCCCTCTCAAAAGAGCTAAGCCATGAGGTGGTCGGTGGTTCGCTTACTTGAGGAACTGCCTGAAGATAAGGAACCAGGCTGCTTACACCATGTATTGTTCAGAACAGGCTATCCGCTTAAAACAAGCCAGCTTTGAAGCAAGCTCATTCAACGGTTTGTTAACGAGACCGCTTTTGAATTACGATGGTAAACGTCTTGGAGCTTTGCGTAATGAGATTTTTTAAAATTTCAACAGGAGGATTGAATATTTAGTGAAAAGAGGAGCTGAGGTAAACAGCGAGGAGATAAGACTGATCCCAAATACCCCAGGTAAATCTTGTACTCGAGCGTATTCTGCGCAATAAGATGGCAAGGCTGGGGTAACAAGTCAGCGTTCACACACTATTTGAGTTACATGCTCCGAGTTAACGAGTGCAACGAGAAAACAATCCACGCTAGATCTTCAAGCTGATAAGGTTTTGTTTGCTCACTTATGAAATGTGAAATGGAGAGTAGAAATGATGTTGGATCCCACGATGGGATTCAATGACAATAATCCTTGTTTTGCAGTCAAAAAGAATGTCTTAAGACGGAGCACAGTGGTAGTACTAAAACAACTCAGCAAACATATTCTAAGTAATCAAACATATTCTAAGAGGGATCTGCTCTTGATGCTAAAGCTGCTAGTTTTCCTTTATTTCTTGGTAGCAAACATCGCAAAGAAGTAAATACCGACCCAAGGTTTTTCAGGGATCTCATTGCAAACTTTCAGTTCACCCTACAGTGTAATGGCGCCTTCCTCCTCCTATTAGCTCCCTAAAATTATTAGGGCCCTCATTTGATACATACCATGCTTATTTCAGTCCAGTTCGGCCAGAATGTTACAGGAAGGTCAATGACAGAAGTTAATAGGAGAATTTACATGCGGAGTTTTAAAAAAATCCAATTTACTGTAATAGGCTTTCTGAAGCGGAGTAAATGTAGTGCGTCCTCCCTATGTGCTCCTGGGGTGACACTGCATTATGAAGTTTTAATGAGCACTCTGCTATCCTTTGAGCATGGTATATCTAGATTAACGTAACCGCTACTCTTTACCAAAACATATTTTTGGCGCTTAAGTTCATTACACGAATTCAAATGCCGACCCCATGCAACCCAAGAGATACGAGACATCGAATGATTCTGTGGTGGAGTGAGAAAACCTCCTGTGTTTGCGGTGGTTTGTAATTCAAGTACTTGAGTCAATGTTTTATCAGGCGTAAAAGGCGCGGCGGGGTAAATTACTTCTAGACAAAACAGTAGGCTGCTCATTACTTTTAAACCACAATATCAAACAATAAGTGGGGACAAGCTTATCTCGAAACGCCTGTGAACCCAATAAAATACGCCCTAAGGTACATGACTTTAAAAAGTAAATTTCCTTTTCTTAGATGTTTTACGTTCAGAGATCCAGAACAGCGCATCGTTTCTTTTCTCTTACGAGTAGTCCATTAAAGTCGTAAAACCGCGTGCGTTAGGTGGTTTCCTTGGACTATAATGTACGACTCTAGGGAATTCTGATGCTGCTCATTCCTCAAAGGTGATTCCTGCCGAGGTAAGAAGCATCAGGCTTGGCAACCCTTCCCGTTAACTGAAACTGGTTTAGGCTGAGTAACTCTCTAGCATCGCTCCTATCGGATCGGTGGCGGAAAGGACACAAAAACGAAACGTAGGACACAAAAACGAAAAATAGGACACAAAAAGCAATGGAACTTTTGGAACCGTGTAACTTCACGTTCTAAAGGCGTGTTTCTCCGTCACTGTAAATGACGCTACCAATCACAAGTCGACGATTATGCAAGGGTTATCACCGAAACTATGAAAATATCTACCGATTTTAGCATAAGGTGGTTCCAAAAGATGGCGCCGAAAGAAGAAATCAAGAAGAAGAAGAAGAAAGAAAAAAGTATCACAACAAACTAGCAGAAGCAATCCAAAACATGCAATTTGGTGTCAAGTTTGGGAAGCTTAACGAAATCATTTAAAAGCAGAGCTTGTTTTGGAACATCTTCTGTGTCATTAGGTAAGTACAAGTACAAATAAGCACCATATTTCTTTACAGAATACAAAATAGACGTATCTGTTGAGAAATTATAATAAAGATTGTGTATGAAGTTGTGACACTATGTCTTGTGATCATTAACTGGGTAGATTTAAAGAAAATAAACGTCCTTTTTTGTTTTATACTTCAATGATGACGACTAAAACATTGCTTGTTTGCTGTGATAAGTTTTTCTTTCTTCTTCTTCTTGATTTCTTCTTTCGGCGCCATCTTTTGGAAATCACCCTATACCTCTAGTAATTTTCCATTCGAATATTTACTGTTCAGTAAAAAATGCGTCATCGTGACATATGAAACCTATCTCCGTATTGTGAAAATGATGCATTAAGGAAACGAAAAGGGTGTTCGAGAAAATCACGCTGGAAGTTATGTTGGTAACAAGATGCGGTAAGTCGTTAGTTGTCTATGTCCGTATAAACTCTCCAGAGCCTGTACTGTATGTACTTCACACCTTACAAAATAACCAATGTTAGCATATTCTTTTCAATTTCGATATCGGTGCTGTTGCAACCATAAACGTGCGAGCCTACAGAAAACAGGAAAGCTGACACAATACCTCATCAATCAGCTGGAACACTTCACTAAACAATATTAAAGATCGCTCAGGCGGCCCAAAAGTCCATTCTCGAAAAATGCTGGGTTCAACACTCTCGAAGGATCCGCAACATAACTGAGATCGTTCCAGTTGATTGAGCGCAAAAGCCCTGCAGAAATTGTTTTTCATCCCAGAATTTAGGTCACGTCACTCAAGCAGGCAATTAACCTCGATTTAACACCTGTCCGTCACAGATACTTATCATCAAATGTGTTCTGATACACCCGGAACTCAGTATTACAAACATAAGGTAACGTATTTATAAATTTTCAGTTTCCTTAAAAATTAAATTTCAAAGAGGGATACACCTTGTATGATACCTCTTTGTTTCATGTTTCATTAGATCATAGATATCAATAACGTGCTGACGGGTAAGAATAATTAAATAGATCAAACTTGATGATCGTAGGTACATCAAACTAACCTAGTGTAGAGGTTAGAAATTCTAGCTTAATTTTCGTGTCTACTACCTCGCTCTGCTTAGTGCTCAAAGGTTAAACAAGGGAAACTTACAAATTTCAAACAGAGTGGGTCACCCTACCCTTCTCTAGGATCTGCCTTCTGATGAACCATTTACAGCAAAGCAAAAACAGCGGGGTCCTTATTGATGTGGTCAAGTTTATCCAGAGTTTGATGTTTACTCCCAGACGCACGGACAAAATGGTCCCAAAGTGTTATTTCAAGGAGATATGATACCGGGGCAAAAAGTCGCTGCGGTGGCATCGGCGCATACCTCGCCAGATTTCCTGGCGTCAGCTGCTGGCAGTGACAGCAGTATAACTGTAATGATGCCAGCACGCGTTCTCTCACGTAGAATGGCACGAAATATCCATAGAAATAAAGCAAATATTTAGCTATCTCTACACATAGGCAGTACGCCTAGATCTAGTAATAAGTGAATTTGGTGGTTGACAAAAAAGAAAAAAGGGTCAAAGATGTGGGCTTAGTTTAAAAAAAAAAAAAGATGCACTGCTGCTGTTCCAGATTCTGATAATGAAATGAGCTCTTGCGAAACTCGTTTTCTTGTTATGAGCTGTAAAAGAAAAAAAAATACACGTAGCTAAATAGGAAGTAGCATCAAATCGGAGCTGTAAACAAGAGCTCACAAGAGTAGTTTTTAGTGCAGAGTCTAAAACCACACTCTGTTGCCTACAATGCACTCGTCTGTTTAACCATCAAAACTTTACTGTCCTTCCAAAGACACTCATATTTTTTCTCAATAAGTAAGAGTAACATGATGAAAGCTAATTTTTAACATGAAATAGATTCGTGCATTTCAGAGAAAAGGAAATAAGTTCGGGCATTCATGATCGATCCCTTTAGCTTTGCGATGATTAAAATGTTACGTAATTACAATGAAGGTAAATGAGATCACAAGGGTAAATGTACTCAACCTAGAAATTACAGAATGAGCATTCGTTGTAAGACTAAAACTTTTTCATGCAGACACCCCCATAATGTCCCGAAAGTGGAGACATTTGACATAAAATGCATTGTCATCTGTTTACCAAGAACGCTATGTGTCAACAGAACCTATGGATTTAATGTAAAAACCATCCATTATGCATTCTTTAAAATAACTTAAGTCTCGTGGTTCAGTGGACAAGGAAACGGAAAACTTAATTATTACCTTAATAATTAATAGCATTGCAGTGCCACAACAAGCTGTTTGTTGGCACAACGAAAGTAGGTCAGTACGGTAAAAAACAAAAAAAATGTTTTCTAATTGATAACGATCACAACCTGTTTGTCCATATTTTTCGTTGGTATTGATAGAAGTCATTGGTATTTGAGGACAGGCATCAGTTGCTGGGTTGAAATTACATTTCAATATTCGCATCGTATTGTTAATTACTTTCACTTTGAAGTCAAGTAGTCTTGTACGGGTCAGGCAGGCGCTAAATGTATTTAGCTGAGATGTGCAAACATGACGTCGAATCTGGCAAGGTTTATTTTATGTTTCTGCCGCCTACACGTCGAACAAGTGAACGAACACCAAACTTTTTCGAAAAACAATTACGGAACACTGTTCTCTTCCTGTTTCGTCCAGAATCACGCTATATCTGAACAGTTAGTTCAGCATCCGGAACAATTTTGAGGGCATCTGGGAGCCAGGTTAATGCCCCATTCGCGATTGAAATTCAAAATTTATTTTTTATGCACACTGGGTTTTACTAGTGAGGAGCGTTTTCTGATTTTTGAGCACTACCGTAGATCATTATGCGAAGGATTAGGCAAAACAATATGCATTTGCGGAGTTTAATGTGGAGAAGATTAGGTTAAGTGCCTATGTCTCACGTTGCGGTCTTTCCTCTCAGCTTGATCACGGAACGTGGAATACAGAAGATATTAAAAAAAGGAACATCATTCTTTTCTGGGATTCATTTCTTGAACACACTGTTACTATATTTACCGCGAGGTAACGCTCAGGGAGTTCGCAAATGGCGCGATTATTAAATTGTACCTACGAATTCCCGAAAATTAATAATACTCAAATTCAAAGAAAAGCTCCCCCTTTGTTTACCACATTACGGCCTACCATTTAAAAAAAACTACATTTTTTCCTCAAAGGATAGATATTTTTAGAAATTAATATTATCCTTATGTGTTCTTTCATAATTAACAAAAATCGCATTTCTTCGAAAACCAATCTTGCTTGTTTTGATTCACCAAGTACTAATTGCTAGAAGTCTCATTTTCCATGGTAAAGGCAGAAGAGGATTAATATTTTAAAAACACCACTTTGCTCATCTATCACTGATCATCAACATAAGGTTCCAAGCAAATACCGATACGATCATCAAGGAACTTTTTGGGAAAGTCATAGATCGAGTAACTTTACATTCTGGTAGATGCTTGAGAAAACATCGGATAAAAAGTGTGCGATGCTTTGCATACACGTATGACGGTCATGAGCAATGTCTCTTTCAATCCATGTGGTCGAGAGTCTCAACAATATGCCGAAAAATCGATTCGGGGACTGATATGTTAGTTTATAAAGCGTGCGCTTCACACCTACGCTTTTCCTGGGGCGGTACCAAGATCAATACAAGTCAAAGGAAGACCCTCGCCCACACTTTTTTTCTCCTTTTTTACATGTCTGGAAGACGGTTTCCTCGAGTCACGTACAGCATGGAAAGTTGACCGCTTTCCTGTTTGCTCCCACCCAATTTGATTCCAGTGAACCTAACTTTTTCTCCCTGGTTTCCTTTCAATTTATTATGAGGAATATTTGATAAGCTTCCTCTTCCTCACTGTAAATTTGAAAGATGAAATTAACCCCCTGCAGTGTTTCGATGGCGTTTCTAAACCGAGTGGAGCGTGAGTAGAGCGACGTAAGAGGCATGGAAGCTAAATCTTTGTCAAGCCTCTCTCTTGGAATACTATGAGGTTTTGTGAGATGGCATAAGGCTTTACGACGAAAAATTAGATCAGATACTTCGTGCCTCGCTCCATTCGGCTTGACAACAAAAGACGTACAGTGGGCCACAAAAGTCATGACCCCTGCTTTCGTGTTCTTTTTATGGAAGCAGGAGTCATCACTTGTGTGACCCACTGTACAGGGGGAGGGCAAATGCGGTCTTTCGAATCAAATATGAACCATAGGTATCGGTCTGTTACCTTGGTATCAAAGTGGTTCATCCCAATCTTATAATTCAGCGTAGAAAAGCGTGACGTACGATGTATAGATTTAAAAAAAATGAGTTTCATTGAGGTTTACCCTCTGTTTACTGATAACCCTGGACCAACCTTCCTTCACCCCCCGAGGGACCTCCTAATGCCAAAGTACCCTAAAAGGCACTTTTCTGAACCTACCGAAATACTTTCATGAACGTGTTACACATGACACGAGCCAGTATTTGAGAGCCCTAGAGGTGACTACACTCTTGAAACATAACACCACGTGCCCTGTCACATGACACCAAAACACAGACTGTTCCAGAGAGACGAATATCACAGATATCCGGTAGCGCAACCGGCTATGGCTCACCTGCTGAAAATTTCCCCGCAAAAAAACTTTTAAAACTAGATAGAGAATATTTTAGCAATAAAACTTGTGATAAAGAGTGAGCATCATCTAATGTCTGCGTAAAAACCGTATTTACCCGAATGTTTCAGAAAAATATTACAATAAAGATATTGATATATGGCTACAGAAAATGTTACGAACGACATCATAATTTTTTCTTGCAATTACTTTGAGAGTATTGTAAACATCACCCAACATTACTGTGTTCGTTGTAAAAAGGCAACGCAGCCTTGCGTTAAGCATAATCGTCTTAATGCCACTTTTTCCTTCCTCGTTTTCTTGCAGACAGTAAGATGTACCGACTGCGACGTACTGTACCCATGTAATCCCGTGATACGTAAACGTTTGAACTACATGATAAAAAATGCTATTAAGACTGCCACTGTACATGGTCTGTTCGAATGGACGTGGGAACTAGTAATTGCTTTCTGTACCACACTACTGTATATGTAGTATATATACTGATCGATTAACTATCTTTTGATATTGAGTGTTGGAAGAATTTATTGTGAGTTTGTAAAGAGCACGATTGCTCAAAACTTTATGTAATGATCCCAGAATCCTTCCCTCCTCTATTACTCGAACTTCGGGACCATATTCTAGTTCAAACGCGCAATGTCATTGCTCGTCTTAAATGCAGTATGAGGTACCCGTCACTAGTGACATACCGTGCAATTTCCTTTTTCCTACGTAATTATATCGGTACCAAATTATTACTATACGATACTTTACATTTTTTATGCTCACATAAATTACCGTAGCTTTGGTCATGCGATACCTATCCAAATGGCAAGATTTACACATATGAAATAAACAGATGACCGTCGCGAGTATAAAATTTTAAAGAAAAGAAGATTTTTTTATAAACAAAACAAAGGCAATCCTTAAGGTATCTTTCAGCAGAGCTACGTTTTTTCGGCTAACCCAAAATTTCCGTAAAATTTTGGTGCATGGCACATCTTATGCAGGAAGCAAAATAGCTTTGCTATAATGTTGCGACTTCTTATTTATGAAGCAGTAAGGTTGGGTTTTTCTGGCTAAATGCCCCGGTATGCGGAAAACCCGAAAACCCGGCTGAGTGTAGTTCAGATGGGGGGATCTCAAGGAAAGTCCAAAGAATAAACGAAAATCTTAGGTTACTCTTAGACTACCGCAACCAAACACTTACTTCCTCACGGCGTAGCGGGAAGGAAGGCCGAGACACGTCTGACTTGAGCCGGCTTCTGTAGGTGACGAGAACCACGAGGGCTGAATCAGCTGAAATAAAGAATCGCCAACTCCTCCCGATTTGGAGCGGCGCGAATATTCAAATGCTGGCTTGACCGACAGAAGCATAACTCTGCATTACCTGAATGTGATTTCTCGTACTTACTGTTAGCGCAACTTTGGTGTGTTACAAACTCTATGAACTATGTAAGAGGAAATTTATTTTCTACGTTTTGGTGCTCTCCTTGGTATGTGCGAGCCCTAATTCTCTGACTGGATGAAAAAGCGTACCTTCACAAAAGACGTAGTAATTTTCTTTAATGAACTTTGTAGTATATTTTTATGCATGTTTTTAAATTTTGTTGTACCTTTTAATATTCGAAGTAAAAAGTGAAAGCACGAAGACCAGATATAGAATCGAGGTATTCAGCGAATAGCTGAAAAACATATGGGTAGTGACGTTTGAGCAAAGATAGACAACCGGAACACCCGAGTTTGTTGGTGCTTGCAGCTATCAAAATACATGAGCATTTTTCCTTCTTAAAGAGAAAGGTAAAAAAAATATTCAGCTTGCCATTGAGGATCCAAGGCCCGTATAGCGAGACCATACACTCTCCTTTAGGGCTCGTCTCCTTGAGAAGAGTAAGTAGGCGGGTGCGTGCCTGCGTGCGAAACGAGAGACGGGAAAAAATGACGAGCAGGGGTCGAGCAGAAAAGTAACTTGTTCACACGAGGCGGCCTCACGTTCTCCCACCCTATTGGTCGTCTACGGAAAAGGCAAACTGCTTGAGCA
>Ga0058701_10001699_pt1 | contig 15968 bp, 10 predicted proteins | sample AgamicOrMae_FD_97039 | JGI IMG/M metagenome (GOLD analysis project Ga0058701, IMG submission 97039) | Agave microbial communities from Guanajuato, Mexico - Or.Ma.e | ecosystem: Host-associated > Plants > Phyllosphere > Phylloplane/Leaf | place: Guanajuato, Mexico | collected 2012-06-04
ACTTCTTGGCGGCCCTAAATCGGCCGCCGAGAAGTAAGCGGCACCAGGCTTGGCGACAGCCGAGCGGAGCGATAGCGAAACGAGGCACAAATGACTTTAACTAATCTTGGTAAACGGCTAGGGGCTTGGCTATGATAGGTTAAGTTAGGTTGGATGCCTCTCGCCTCGCTCCGATGTCGTTTTAATCGATTTGACGACGAAAGGTTCAACCGAAAGGTTGAAATTGCTATCTTAAAAAATCAGAGTGTACAATAACTGAACAAAAACGGTGGGAGGTATGGGGTGTTCAACTTGTCGTCGCAAAGCCTGATGCCGCTTGTTTCTCGGCTGCATCCTAAGGTTGTATAACAACCTTACTGCAACCTACATGAAGTCAAGACGCACACAAAAAAAAACGTTTAGGGGAATGCTTTACCTGTTTTGAGTGTAAAACTGTTACGTATTTTGGTTATTTTTCAAGATAGGTCAATGTTCAGCCATATTATTTAAAAGGTATTGGCGAGAGCTTTCTATTGATGTGGCTGAACATAGGTCTATGTTGAAAAATTACCAAGTACGCACTACCCTCGTTTTAGTTTCATAGGCAAAACAGGTATAGCATTCCCAAAAACGGGGGTTTCGTTTTTACTGTGCAGCTTCAGGCTTAGAAACGATGAACTAAAGGTTCACTTAGGTTAGGTGCACGCAATAAGCTAATTCCTCTTTTAGGTGATCCCATACTTGTTTTAGGTATGAAGGTAAAACAGGTAAAGAGTGTAAGTTGGTTATTTTTAAAGATGCACTTATCTACAAACATATTAATTGAGAGCTCTCTACTAGACTTTTTCACTAATATGGTTGTTGATAAGGTTATGTTTTAAAATAACCATATTACGCTTTTATCCTGTTTCAAATTTATACCCAAAACTGCAGAGAAAAGGCTACCCCTTATTTTAGGTATGAACGTAAAACAAGGAAAGAGCGTAATTTGGTGATACTTAAAATTAAATCTATGAATAAACCATATCAATGAAGAGCTCTCGACGAAACCCTTTCAATGATATGGTTGTTGACAGGTTTATCTTAAAAAAAATAACCAAATTACGCTCTTCTCCTGTTTCACCCTCACACCTGAAACAGCTATGGGACTACCCTAAATAGGGGGTTAGTTTTTGATGTGTGCCCTGCACCTCGCTGCGCTGTCACTCCGCTCAGCTTAGAGATGAAAAAATAAGTCAGTTCTATTGGCACGCCTGTGTTAATATAAGGGAGACTTGAACGCACGGAAACCTACCTAATGCATTTTATATGGAGCAGCGTGTGAATAGTCGATTCGAGGGAGAAAAGGTAGAATCTTAGGTTGAAATTTAAGAGTGCAGCTCTTCCGTAATGGGTTGATGACCTGAAATAAAAGGCGACAAATGGATTGATCTGAGAGTCAGTAAAAAAATTCTAATCTGTTGCCTTGTTCACATCCATAAAACACCGCCACCGGTTCGCTGTAGGCGAATTAAGAGCTCAGGGACAATATCTTGGGCGAAAATCACACGCATGGTGACTCGTAAAAAGTGCTTCGCGAATTGTGTGCAGAGTGGGTTCGGAATTGCGGCAGTAAAATCCCGAATGATCTCTCAAAATGAGCGTTACAGTGCTTGGGCGTTCGCGTGATTTACGACTCTGTTTTTTGCATTAAACGTAGTTTACTTTTATAGTAAAATGTGGGGTTAAGTTGAATACACATACGAAAACTGAAGCTCATTGATTTCATCACACGAGGACACTCAGAAAATTAGATATCTATTTCGTTCACGCGATTCATTCAAAAACGCTCTTTGTGCTTCGTAAAAATTTAATTTCGGTTAATTTATACAGCGAAAAAAAAATTAATTACTCCCTTAAAGTCACATCTTTTGAACAGTTTTGAAAAACATTTATATGTCAAATATTTGGCAACCATAAAATTTTAACTTGAAAAATCGTTATTGCGCAATAATGTAATTTTAACGAAATCGCTATTTTTAATTTTAAAAAATCGAGCGACCTAGATAAAAGGAAGCCGTCTACAACCTGTGCTCAAATTTAATAATAATTATTACTTTGTGTGACATAGAATTACTGTCCAAAAATGGTATCGTTGAAAACCCTGATATAATCTAATGGAAATCCTAATTAATTTTACACCGATAAAATACAGTTGGAAGCATTATCCTGCCCAGACTTAACATTTGAAAAGTTGCATTATTCACCTCTTGAGCTCAAATAGTTTTTCTACAGTTCTCAGCGACTGTGACCGCCACCGAGATGTGTGCGTTATTACGCCTGACGAGAAAAGGTTAGGAAGTTAGGTCAGGTAAGCTGTCGATAGCAAGGTGACTTCGTAAGCGCTAGAAAATGCGACCTTTGGAATTCCGATTGTGGTGTATGGGCATTATTGAAAGGACCATCTCGTTTTTTGTGGCGCTCTCCCATGACTGTACATAAAATAAATTAAAATTCGTCATAGACGCAAGTAATATTGTCGGGGACAAAATTGATTCACACGCACTTCGACAATGAGTGGTTATTGGTCTCCATGCGATGACGTCACGCCAAAAACCTGTCTTGGACAATCAAGGTTTTGCCGAAAAGACCTATCCGAGGCCGATTGCAACGACAATTCCATATTGTGATAAGATCAAAAAACAAAATTGGCAGCGAGGCGAAGGCGCCATAATGCTTCGCAGAAGTTCGTGACACTGCAGAAAGGTGGGAGGAAATCTCAGAAAACATGTACTGTTTGGCGTCGAAGTCAACGCACGAGCAGCTGGACGATAGGATATCTGGACGATTTTGTATCCGGACGATAGTGTATCTGGACAAAACAGTGTAACTGGACAATATAGTGTATCTGGTCAAGTGTATCTGGACGGTGGTGTATCTGGACAATGGTGTACCTGGACAAGTGTATCTGGACGGTGGTGTATCTGGACGACAGTGTACTGGACGACATGGTACCTAGACGATAGTGTGTTCGAACGATGATGTATGTGGACGACAGTGGATTCGGACAAGAATAAAGGGGGGGAGAGGCAATCTAGGCAGTGGTGTTTCTGGACAACAACGCATCTGGACAATCATGCATCTAGAAAATTGTGTATCTAGACGATAGAGTAACTGGATGATGATCTGGACTAGAGTAAAAGGACGTTGATATGTGATATCTGGACAATCGTTTGGCCGCAGAGAGGTTATAAAGGAGAAAATGAACTGGTATATTGACGTTGGACGTTAGAACAACTAGGCGGTAATGTACCTGGACGACGGTGCCTAGACGAGTAGAAAGAGTGGCTGCAATTGCATGTTTGAGCATTATTGTAGCTGCACAGTATGTCACGATAGTGCAGTTTAGCTTCTTTTTTTCTTTTTTCTTTTTTTTCTTTTTTCTTTTTTTTCTTTTTTATATTACTCAAAAGCTGTTGGGTAAAAATATAAAAATAATCAAAATTGAATGCAAATCATTTTTTTTGAAAGTAGACATTTATGATACCCCCGCTTTTATTATTATCGCGTAATTAGTACATTATTCAATTTGAATTCAAATGTTAGACAATGTAAGAAGAAATTTCAAAACGATTTACCTGAATGAAGTAAAAAAACAAAAAAAAATGAAAACGATTTATCGGTTGAAGATATTGTGTCCAATGACAATTGCTAATCATAGCCATTTGAAATTTCTATACCATGGCATTCCAGAAGGTTGTTCTTCGTAAGAAATCAGAACCAGTTTTTTTTTTTGGAGGGAATAGCATTTACGTTGGATCACAATCTTCTGATGGTGTAAATAATGACGGAATCAGGAAAAAATAATTAAGTCGATGATGCAAGTTTAAATCGAACTGCAGAAAAGAGTAACGTCGACAATGTAAATAAGGTGCATCTGAACTAATCGTAATTTAACCTGCCTTCGAATAAAACACCTTAATTGAACGCAGTGAGTAAATCTTCAATCACTTTAGCAACTGCGAAACAGCAACAAATTCGTATGAGCCGGAATTTCTCAGCTATTACACTGATTAGCGTACCTTCAATCTCATAATTACCTCGTATCACAAAAAAGTCACTGAGCGTTCCTTGTAAGTTATTCGGTACGGACGTAAACACCGGTTGGCAGTGCAACTGAAACGACTTGCGTGTCTCATCTACTGTAAGCCTCGAAAACACGGTCCTGCGAACATCTCCATCAGTGCAACTGGGACTGACTTCCGCTAAAGTCTCCTTGCAGTATGCATCAGTTAGTTGTGGAAGCTTGCGTCGAAGTCTCCTGTAACGCGTACATCACAAGGAAACATGCCTCGAAGTCTCCGCTTGTCGTGTACACATCAACGGTGTTATCTTGCGTCGAAGTCTCTGGAAACGTGTATCACATGCGTTCAAGTCTTCGTTAATTCAACTACATTAGCGATGGTAGCTTGCGTCGAAGTCTCAACTGACGCGTACATCACAAGGAAACATGCATCGCAGTCTCCACTTGTCATGTACATAAATGGTGTTATCTTGCGTCGAAGTCTCTGGAAACGTTTATTACATGCGTTCAAGTCTCCTTTCAACTACATTAGCGAAGGTAGCTTGCGTCGAAGTCTCAAGTAACGCGTACATCATAAGGAAACATGCATCGAAGTCTCAGCTTGCCATGTACATCAACGGTGTTATCTTGCGTCGAAGTCCCTGGAAACGATCATTGCATGCGTTCAAGTCTCCTTTCAACTACATTAGCGATGGTGGATCGCGTTGAAGTCCTCCGCCTCTGCGAATACTTCTGCGGTGATAAAACTTGCATTGAAGTCTCCGATAAGCAGTCTTGACTTGCGTTGAAGTCTCCGTTGACAAATAGATCCGTTGGCTAAAGAAAGATACGCTGTAACTTTTCCTTGGCGCTGGAATCCGAAAGCTAAGCTCCACGTGGGCAGCTTCCGTAGTCGCTTGTACCGGTAATGAATAAGTGGCCACCTCGGGTAATTAAGAAGGCGTTGACAACCTTCCAATTAGCACACAAGGTGGGCATCCCTCTGTATCCATCTTGGACAGAAATTAAGCATCGAGGAAGACGGTAGGCGGGTCAGAGGCCATGGTTTGCTGACATCATCTGTGACATCAGAACGGGTAGCACTCCGTTGTCGTGAAGGACGTTTGTTTTGGTACCTTCTCAAGCAAAACCGCAGCGAAGGCTCGTCTGCCGGAGCTTCAAAACGGGCGAGAAACGAAATTCGCTGGCGGCAGAACTGGTCATGGGGTGCTGAGTAAAAACCGTCATGAGTGGGAGGGCCATGTCCTTGAACGCGTTTACTATATTAAGGTCCAGCGCACTATCGAAATCATACCTTTTTTTATTACACAACCATAAAAAAGTTGAAATCTTCGGTAGGATCAAGTGGCTCTGCCCATTTTCTTAAATTTTAAATATTCCTAATCTTTAAAAAAACAAAGCAGCGACAATATGTAGAAAAATCGTGACTTTACTCGAGGCAAGAAATACAGTAAAATCTCAGTTATACGTCTCTCAGTTGTAGGCCCCACTCGTTTGTACGTCCTATTGCTATAGTCCCATCCAGAATACATAACATGGCGTTAAACGGAAGATTATTTTCACTTGAACGTCCCTCTCAGTTCTACGTCCAAAGTTTTGAGTCCCGACTTGGACGTATAACCGAGATTCCACTGTACCACCAGCTTTTGAAAAATGTTTTAGGTGCATTTTTTTAAATAACGATATTTTTGACGATGATAGATCCGATTTGGAAATTCTAAAATAGGTTCCCGATCGATTTGGGAACTCTAAAACGGATTACTGCTGTTGCATTTTGACGATTACACGGACAGAGATGATAAGGGGAGTTTGCAGGCAGGATGTTGAAAGAGAAACGTAAAATTTGCTCCTGCGCCAGGCTAGCGAGGCGAATGACTGGTCATATTTGACCGCCACTGGTCCGCACAAACACATTAACAAAAGAAATGAGGCCAAAATGGATATTTATCAAAAAAAAGGGCGATAAAAATGAAACAACCGGACAAAGCTCAACCAAAAGTGACAAATCGTTGCAAAGCTTATCTGGCTGACAATAAGTAATGGGAGTGACTCACTAGCAGCCCTGAACTACGCTAAAAGACCAAATACTTTTAATACATTTTTTTTGCTCAAACATTTCAAAAGGGACTTTTAGGAAGGAATACAAATGAAATGGACAAAATTGTCCTTTTTTTCTAGGGAATTGCAAGGAGTAGCCTGGTTTTGGGGGTAAATATTTTATGGAGCAGCACTAGAAATTTCTATGCACTAATTTTGACAAGCTATAAATCCTCCAAAAGCTCATCCTTAAGTAAAAATTGAAATCACGGTTTCATCTTTTATTTAAGAAAAAAAGAAAACATAACGAAAAACAGAAAATATGAGGTGCGGTCCAATCAACCAATTCTGCGAAACTATAAATAATCCAGTCAAAACAGCATAAAATGCGAAATTTTACGCTGCCAACAAACACAAAATCCAATGAAAAAGAACTTTCAGCCGTTGAGAATTGTCATGTTGCAAGATTTCAAGCCGTCGCTTATCTAAAAAGAGGTAAATTGCAAAGCGCTACGCTGTAGATTTTTGCTAACAAAGTTCATTACGTCCCAACCGTAATATTGACAAATATCAAAAATATGCCGGTCAAAAAGAGAAACATGAACAAATAAAGCAGATCCGGTTCTGGTTCCGACCGGACCACCATGACATCAGACATCTTAGGTCAATCCATGACGCCATTTTCGAACTTCTAACTGCATTTGGCTAAAATTAGAATGAGGCAGTCATCGCCCACGATTACTTACTACGGTAGTGCTTATAATTAAATCGTGTGCAACGATTCTAAATCATGGCGCTGACGTGATTCACGTGGATTAATGATATCATATGTATTTGTTGCATATGAAATTAAGGATATCATCCTGAAGATGCTTCCTTACATCCTTTTCCCGCTCTAATAAAGGCGGGCTTTTTGAAAATCAAGGAACAGAAATACAAGCATTTTTAGAAGGTTTATTATTTATTGGTTAATTTGTACTTTTAGACCTAATTAATTTCTTGCTTGATTCTTTCTTCAGGTAGATTTGTAGATTTTTTGAAAAGAAATTAAAGATGAGTTATGCGAGAGTATTTGAGTTAGATAACGTTGAAAGAGTGTGAGGATGGGTAAAACGAAGTTAAAAGATACTCATGACGATGTGAGGGTATACGTCATGTTAGGCTAGGTTAAGGTTTGTTAAGCTTACCTAAAGCGCGGTACAGAGCACTTGAACCCAACCGACTACAGCCTAATCTATTTACCGTTATTAAAGGTTAGCCAAGGCAGAACACAGGAGATGGAAAATGCAAACATGATGACTTTAACGGGCCGTCCCTAAATTAAGCTACGCTCTTGGGGAAGAGGGGTTGACCAAAGCGTTACCCTACCCAAGAGGGTAGGGCGACCAAAAGTGGCCTGTTTTGCGTAACGTAATTAGTGCACAGTGGACAGCCCCTAAAAGTAGGCCAGGTACATCAGCCGCTACATCACGAGAATCACCGATCAAAAACTGTCTCGGATTTTTTTTGTAACCTATGATAAGTTTTTGGTTATAAATGAAGTTCAAGACAAGGAAAACGGGTACCTCATTCAGAAAGCTTTCAATCCTTGAACCAGGAACAGAGTCCTTGAAATCAATCCGCAGGACACGATCAGTTGACGGTACACTTTCAAGATTGATTTTCATTGGAGGAAAAAAGACGAAATAAGCTGAGTCAATATGGTGACAGTTGTAGCATGAAGCTGCCCAGTCAATAGCCTGGCATGCACGCCGGGCCGAGAACGAGCCACAAACACATTCCCGCGTCATATTTATTTTTGGCGCTGCCAAAAGAAAATATGTCGACACTGCCACTAAAAAGTTTACACTATAAACAGATTGAACAACGTCTGACACAGACATACTTTAACAAAAGGACGAGAATATTATCCCGTATACCATCGTTGTGGGAGGATTTTCCTATGTGCAACAACGAAGTTTTAAAATGATGTTATATTTAAGGGATTCTAGAAGGATGATAAAATTTATTAGCTCCATGCAAAATACCTCTAAAATGTGACAATCAGATAATCAGCCTATTTGTCCAGGAGATGCTAAAAAAATCAAATATTAAAAATCAGTTGAAAATCGGCAAAAATTCTTATTTTGCATTAGATTGAATTACTCAGGAAAAGTTAGGGTTTCAATTTCGCTCCGAATACACGAATCACGTGGATTTTCGTCGTTACGAAAACAAATCCCGTGGGGCCTTAAAAAGCTCACTCAGATAAAATGGCTTAAATGAATCAATCGGCGCGGTTCCTTGGTTTTCGTGGTGATTTCGATACCTCCATGTAGAAAGGTCAAAACTGAAAATCCCAGTGCTGTAAAGTCATCAATTTCAGGACGAAAATTTTAGAGCTTTTAGAATTTCAATTTCTACGCCCACGGGTTAATTTCGGTTTATATTTCATGCTGGAAGCCTATTTTGATATGTCAAGAGTGTACTCGGTAGAAAAAACGCTGTGAAATTTTTGCGTGAGCGTATAAATCAATATTCTTAAAGCGCTAAAATTTTCAGGCGAAAAGTTATGATCTTACAGCACTGGGTTTCTTTAATTATGACTTTCCTATGGAGGTATCGATTTTTGTTACTGCTTTCCCTCCGGAAAACGCGAACTGCACGAGCTTATTCTGGCGAATCTTAAGAGAACGAGCCAGAAAGACAACACCGCCATCGTTCAAGACATTCTCATCTAGACTGACATCAAGACTTGACGGGACTTGAGCATCCCTGACTACAATAAAGGGAATGAAGAGAAATCATCAAGGATTCGTAAATTCGTGGCTCTAAAGGAAAACCTACAATAGTCGTTTTTTATCCTAAAAATGTAAAACGGCAAGTTCATCAGCACCTTAGTGCTGGTCCATCTATCATAGTGCCTCGCTCCTCTTGGCGGAGAGAGGTAAACACAGGAGGGAGTGAATTCAACCTTCAAAATGTACAGTGTACACACTTATAAATCAGGCTGATCCTTGACTTAGGCGTTTTTTCTGCAACCCTTGGACGTCGTGCTGAGTGGGCTGCCAGCTCGGCGTCCGGGTGCTGGCGCCAGCTCAGCGCCGGCGCTTCCATGACGTAAGTCACCACATCCGCGATTTAAGATGGTCAGTGATGTCAGCAGAAGCTTAATTATCTCATCGGACGACTATAGAAGTGTGGTTCAGTAGCCCTCTGCCCTTTATGATAGGAAATGCAGTGCTGCCCAATTTTGCGAATCCTTAACTTTTAAACGCGGTTCACTTTCAAACTGGTAAAGGTAAGATCAATACCATCATAGAAATTGCTTGCTCAGCTTGAGAGCGATCCGAAACATACCCAACATGTTAGGTTATCTCTAATGGTTATCAAGTTACGTTAATCACGGTTAAAATTTAAAAAATCTGATAAAAGTTAGTTAGGCGAGGCAATTTATGCTTATTGAAACGCTGTATTACCGCCCTTCGGAAATATTCTAATCAAAGGTTATTCCTATGCTTGAAAATTTTAAGGTCACATTTGCTACCTTTACTACTGTCGTAAGCCGCTTTAAACCGAGCGGATAGCGGAGAGGCACTCTTTGACTACTTTTCAAGATAACCCTTTTAGTATTCATAGTAGAAAGATCTCATCGTACCCTTCCACAGTGAAAACAATGTACAGCCGTTTCAGAGAGTTCAATACCTGTTTTGGGTGTAAACTAAAACGGGGGTTATTTTTGTCAATTTTCAAGATAGACGTATGTTCAGCTACATTAATCGAAAGCTCTCGCCGAGACCTTTTAAATGATGTGGTTAGACCTAGGTCTTATCTTGAAAATTAACCAAAATACGCACAGCTCCCTTACTTTTCAAAATACACCTATGTTCAGCCACATCGATAGAAAGCTCTCACCGAGACCATTTAAAAAATGTGGCTGAACACAGATCTATCTTGAAAAAAAACTGAAATACGTATTACCCCCGTTTCAGTTTAACACCGAAAACAGGTAGCATCCCCTTACACGGGCGTTTTGTTCTTGGCTCGGCCTTTAAAATAATTACGAAAATACGTTCAACCAATACATAGGCATTAGCAACCGAACCTCATCCCCTTATCCTTCCAGTGTCTCTCCTCACATATAAAAGACAATTTACAATTCGCAACAACAAAAAATTAAAAAAAAGTAGTTGGACATTTTTTTTCGAACGGCACTGCTGAACGTGGTTTCAAGAATCATTCACAGATTCCTCTTTAAGTGCGTGTCTATGCGTACTTTGAGGAACTTACGAATTTCCGAACGGATTAAGTCATCATGTCGGAGCGATCCGATTTGTGGAATGACAATAGAATAACGAATAAGACTCTTAAGATTGTTTCAGTACATGATACGTATCGGCACGGCTGCGGTTTGTTACTTGTGGTTAGCTCATAATTCTATGAATGTAACGCAGGATAAAAGTCCGACAGCATTCTTCGTCTACGCTGGCAGACATTTTTGAACCCTCGGTTAAAAAAGGAAAGACTCACTTGTCAGCTCAGTTTGTAGTTCCTTCAAATGTGAGCCGATTTTCCTTAACAATGAACATGCTGTTTGGCAACAGCCTAAGGCAACTATACGCTAAAAAATTTAGCTGTGAAAATAGCTAGAGGAGTGAAAATTAGCTCTAAAATGGTGAAAAAAATGAGCCGCTAATTTGCTAAAAAAGGATTACTTTCCACTATTTAGGAGTGTATTTTCACTCCTAAAGCAGTTTTCAATGCTAAAATTTTAGCTTGTATAGGCAGAACGTGGCAATGCAGGTTTGCTATAGACACGTTTTTTTTTTATCGATATAGGGGACTTCTGGGATAGATATTAAAAACCTTTTAGTGACAATTTCATCGAAAAAGGTTTCCACAGTGGAGGAAAGGAGATTTTAGTGGCTAAACGTATCGTAGAAAATTATTGACATTTAAAAATGTATGCCTGGCTAAAAAAAAATGTTGCAGCAACAATGAAACAAGGCATATCTGACTGGCAAGTCACGCGTCAATGGGGCAACTTTGTTGGGAATACGGTTACTGGTATCATAAACGACCGCAGCACCCTGGTTTTGTATTCACGAGGTACCAATTGCCTTCCAAGCTGAAAGCGAAACTCACTTGCATCATCCGAAATAAAAAAAGGAAATCGACTGTTTTACATGTTTGCCTTCCACGCAATGAAAGATAACAAGTATGTCACGGATAATGATGTCACAGATGGCGGGTGATGTCATTACAGAAGTGCCCTCCCGTTTACTTTATTTTTTCAATGAGTACCCCCAGCCGGGTTTTATGACCCGTGTACCGGTAATCCTCACATGAGTGCCTTGTAACCAAACACTCTGGAGCTTTCAAGTCCAATGCCGGTATTTTTTGAAGGTTGTATTGATTAATTGATGAGTATTTGAAAATGTAAATGTTATAGCCAACCTCTTGCTATCAGTCGAAGTAGAAAAGAACGCCATCGTGCTCACTATGAGAGTTGAGAAAGCTTTTTTAAAAGCGAACCAAAGCCCTTATTATTAATATTGGGAGTGGTTCTAAATATTGGGTATGGTTTTGGTGTGAATCAGCCCATGCTTTCAATGAATATTTACACAGTTATGAATATTGTTATCGTTTCCAAAAATTGTTAAGACCAAAAAAAATAATCAAAACACACAACACAAAACATACAAAAAAAGAAGAAAAAAGAACATATTCCAAAGGAAAGAAATTTCAGCGCAAAATTTGGAGATTTTTGATCATTAAGTCCTTCTTGCGTTATCCAAACAATTATAATTATATATGAAAAAATATAGGCCCCTTACTGAATATACCATTTTTTTATTTTATTTTTTTGATTTGTCAGGAATCGAATAAGTCAGACACAGCTTGGAGACAAGAATGTGAAAATTTGATTATCTCAAATGTTCGGGTTTACATGTAAAATTGTATACGGCATATCTTTGAAACACAGCTTATAAATATTTCATCGTGAAGATGACTTTTCATAGTGGTGGTACAATATTTTAACAGCACTGAGGCATCATCGTTTGAAAATAAAATACGCAAACATATTCATCTCTGTCACATAAACTGTTTCCATAATCTCCTGCTTGCGAGTTTACCAATTTTCCAAGCTTTTCACGGCCGCCTCAAACACCTTTCATTATTTAATTACCGAAGAAGCTATCCATATGACGTCATCAATGAATCACTTTTCAGCAGAGGAACCGATGGAAGATATCTAGCGATTGTTCGCGGTCATACCGCGGCCTTGCCTAAACGCTTTTTCGCCGTCGACGTAGATAGTCGAGAAATTCGTCGTTTGATAAGAGTTAATTGTTTGCGGAATCATTAGCACACGACGGTTTTCGTGATTTTAATTAGTGATAAATCTTAAATACCTTGACAATGATGTAAAGACGGAGCCTGAGCCTTGCTCATCAGCAATATAAAATGAGAACTATCACTCCCCCTTCCCGTCCTAACAGCTCTCCCTCCCTGTTAGCTTCCCCCTCCCCTCCCGGCTTCCCCCTCCATCTAAAGCTTTTCCTCTCTCTCACTTTCATCCCACCCCTCTGCTTTCCCCTCCCTATTCCACCACTGCCCGCCATCTTGACGCTTTTCCTCTCCCTCCTCCACTTTCATCACCCCCTCTCCGCTTTCCCTCTCCCAATTCAATCCTTACCCTACAACATAACGCTATTCCTCTTTCTCTCCTTCACTTTCATCCCCCTCTCCGCTTTCCCCCTCCCTATCCTGTCTATCCCCTCCATCTTGACGCTTTTCCTCTTTCTCCTCCATTTTTATTTTCCCCTTCGCTTTCCCCCCGGGCTATTCTGCAACTCCCCTCTATCTTACGATTTTCCTCTCCCTTCCCCGCCTTGATTCTCCTCCTCCGCTTTCCTTCTCCTTACATCCTCCGTCTTTTTCTTCCCTTTCCGCCTACCACTCCCTTTCCATCCACCCCCTCCTTTTCAGTCTATCCCTTCCCTTTCCGCCTACCCCCTCCATTTCAACCTACCCCCTCCCTTTCCGCCGACCCCATCTTTTCTGTCTATCCCCTCCCTTTCCGCCTATCCCCTCGCATTCCGCCTATCCCCTCGCATTCCGCCTATCCCCACCCTTTCTGTCTACCCCCTCCCACTCCACCTACCTCCTCGCTCTCCGCCTCCCCAACTACTTTCTCCATTCCCTCCCTTCCCATCTCACCCTATACCCTTCTTGTGCTTACTTTCCGTTTATTTCCTTCCTTTCTCGCCTTTCTCCCCCTTCTTCGCCTCATCACCGAAATATTTTTTTCCTTCATCTCCTTAGTTAAACCTCCCTTCCCGATTCCGCCCTCCCCAATCTTACACTTCCCCATCCCTCTACTACTCCCCATTTAATGATCACCTCTTCTTCACCATCCGCCGTCTCCCTGTTTGCCTTCCTCTTCACAGACCCCTTCGTCCTTCACCTTTCTTTTTCTCTCCTCTGCACCTCGCACCTCTTTGCTCACACACACCTAGCGTTGATAACGACTTGTCCGCACAAATCATTTCAACTCAGTGATCAATCGTCAATTTTGAAAATGACATATCGCGCCACAATTGCCCTTGAACGAAAGTATGCGAAATTTGATTAGTAACAGATAACCCAAAGCTTTTAACAAAGTGGTCCATCTGACGAGGTTGCTAAAGCGAATCGCAGTTCAAGCTCTGTGGGCGTCCGATTGAAGGCAATCCTTTTCATTTCAGTCGATCAGCGTGCGCTGACAACGCCTTATCTTCCTGGTAACTCATTAAGGAGACGTAATTTAACCAACGAATTTAAACCCCCAATTAGATTCGATGTTGATCAAGAGTATTAGTTTTCTTTTCTCATGAATGATACCTGTAGAAACCCAGCAAGACTTGTGAACTGTTTGATGTTTCTCATGAAAAAAAATATAACTTTTAACAAACAAAGAGTTTTGGGCCACCCTTCCAGGACACTCTAGAATGATTATAGGGACGCGTTGGTGCAAAGGTTGTACTGGCAGTCTCAAAAATACTGATCGCTCCCTTTTTTTTTCCTTTTTTTTCAAACCTTACGTAACTTTGAAACCGAGATGCGTCAGAAAAGAACTGAATAAAAATCGCTAGTTCTTAAAGATATGTATCAATTTGATTCCAGCTATATTTTGTCACATCTCTTTCCGTTCCCAAGTTACAGAGGTTTTAAAAAGATAGAGCGATCAATACTTTTGAGACTGTTAGTACTCAGGTACGGCAGTCGATCGGCAGAAACTAATTTAGAGAAAAATTGGTAAAAAATAGTTTTTCATATCTTTATGGAGATGCTCGCAATTTTTAGCGAGTTTTCAAAATGTCCATCACTTTTCTATTTTCCGGAAATCAGCACCGCTCCGAAGATTTTCCTCTTCAAAGTTCTTACACACCTTTTTATTATTTATTTTTGCCTCTTCGTATCTGTCAGGTTATCGATTCCACTACCGCCCACGACTTTCCATTGTTTACCTTTTCTATGACTTCACCTGTATTTCGCATGATTCCAAGAGTGCAAAGACAGCTTCGCCATTTCCCACTATCCGTTTGGTGAACCACAGCAGCTTTTCACATTCTTTAACGTTTTATATTTTATGCCATTCACTACAACCACGCATGTATTTCATTCAGTTTTTACGAAGAGTCCCAAAATGTCAGAAATACATCATTAATGGTCTAATATATTCTAAACATCTCACAGTATATTGCGAGACACGGTACACTCCAGGGTCGTATGTAGAAATTTTAGCGCCCTCTCGGTTGTAACGGTTGAGTTTTCCGCCGTGTTCCACTCTGGTTCCACCCTCCATTAAATCATGTTTGACGACACACAAATTACACGTTGGGTCAACCTAAGTTAAATTGACTCATGTTATATGAACCTAGCTTGGCGCCTCGCTTCCCGAGACTTGCCGACGAGAGGTGAAATACAAGAGGTTGGGAATCAACTTCTGTTACAAAGGAGTATTTTGCATTGCAGCGGTGAATAAAAATCCACCAACAAAGCACTAGTTGTTCGATCCCTTCCAGCTGGCTGGGCGAACGACCACACAGCGCTCTCTGTCCTAATAAGGTGTTGATTCAAATAGCGATAGAATAGAGAGACAGAAGAGGCGTGTGGGTGCATCGGCCAGCAATCGCTTCTAAGCGACGTGCTTTGAACGCTAAGTGACAATGTCATGTTAACACTTAGCACTCATAATTCAATACCTGTTGATACCATCGAAGCAATTCTAACGGCTTCTAAAGCGAATCGGCACGCGAATTCAGCTATCTTTAAGCAAGCTTAATAGAATGTAAAAGTCGGTGAGACAGTCTATGTCAAGAATGCGGAGTGGAGGTTAGGTTAGGGTGAAGTGCGTCATTCCTCGCTTCACCGCCCCTCCGCTACGCTTACACCGAGCGTCACTTACTTCTCAGCGGCAGTTACGTAAGATGCATCATGATCGGTGAGCCGTACGTTAGAATAAGGTTAGGTTAACAAGCCTCCACAGTAAAAACCAAACAGCTTGTTTTAAGAAGTTCTCACGAGGGCTCGGGTGTGAAAATAAAACCGGAGTAGTATTGAATTGATTTTTTTAAGTTAAATCTATGTTCAGCTACATCAATAGAAAGCTCTTGCCGTGGTATTTTGAATTCATATGGCTGGACGTAGGTCTACCTTAAAAAAATAATTAAAATACGCACCACTTCCCTAATTTTTCAAGATGGACCTAAGTTGAGACGCTCTCGCCGAGATCTTTTCAAATATGTGGTTGAACATAGGTCTATCTTGAAAAATGATCAAAATACGCGCTTCTTCCTTATTTCTCAAGATATATCTATTTTCAGCCACATCAATGGAAAGCTCTCGCCGAGATTTTTTGAAT
>Ga0058701_10001700_pt1 | contig 15966 bp, 8 predicted proteins | sample AgamicOrMae_FD_97039 | JGI IMG/M metagenome (GOLD analysis project Ga0058701, IMG submission 97039) | Agave microbial communities from Guanajuato, Mexico - Or.Ma.e | ecosystem: Host-associated > Plants > Phyllosphere > Phylloplane/Leaf | place: Guanajuato, Mexico | collected 2012-06-04
CTCTTATAATGAGAGGAATACTCTCAAATTAAGAGGAAATTGCGAGAGGAATTTTGATAGGGCATTTTCCTCTTCTTTTGAGATTACTTTTTTCTGAGTGTGAATAATTGTTCACCAAGGACTACGCGGTCGTTAACATTAGTATCTCGAGTGCAAAAAAAAAATCAGCGAGCTCTTGTGGTTTTTCACGCTTATTTGTACATGTACCTACATCCTCTGTCAGATTGGCTGCGATATGATGATGAACGATTTCGGTAGCGTTTTTTCGGCAGATAAATGCATTTGAATCACGAACTCCTGCGTTCTATAATTGAGGTAATGAGATAATTAACATTAACGGGATCCGTGTGTACACAAAACGGGACTGGAAAAACTTAATTGTTTGCCAGTCCTTGAAATCGTAGACTGCGATGATGCACAATAAATATGTTTCCCACCTACCCAAGTCCCTCCACGAACAGAAAATATCCACACGGAAAAATCGTCGTGAATTCCTCGAAAATGATTCCATGAGAGGCATTTTAATTACAGTCCCACTTAGTTCATCCCAATAAGCTATTCTTCGCCTTCTTCAAACATTTACTGATCTCCGGAAATCTCCATATTAAAGAAAACACAAATTTAATTTGGTTTTTAAAAGAGTGATGGGAGTTTTGAAATATTCTTGCATTTTCGGAAAATTCGGAAAACAAGGAGGAAATATGCGTTAGCTGCTGTAAACATCTTCACGAGGTATTTTTGCTTGGTCTCTCTCGGTTTTAAGTCTTTGTAAGTTTGTTGTTTTTCGTTTTCCTCAAAAATGGGCTGAAACCTGTGTAGTAGAACGCTGTTGACCTTCTAGTTTTGGTTGCGAGCATCTGCCCCGGCTCACATGACTGCTCACCTGGGCACGAGCTCTTTAATTATGCCCAACACCACCTGTCCTGCTGGGCCCGGATGTTCGTCTGTGTTCCGGTCTTTGTTGCAGGCCTCGAATGGACTGTAGCTGCACCAGCTCGACTGACCTATTATTTACCATATTACTGCGCAGCCACAGCCGAATGGAACTGCGTCATCGACAAAGATTTCAGTACGCAGTAAATTTCGGATCAGTTTGCCAATTACAAGCGATGATCCATTCCGCGCTCACAGAGCGAGTGAGCCCGGCCATCGGGCTTGGCTTGGGCCTGGCCGGGCCGTGGCGAGCCCGTCTGGGAAAACTCGTCATTGCGTAACGCGATGTCTTCACCACACCCACTCATTGAGGATTGTACTTATATGGCAGTCACTAACTAATTAGGAGTTATTATTATATGGTGATTTACTAACGAAGATGGGTCACCAGCTGAACGGATTCTTTCTGAATGAGGAGGAGTGCTTGCCCTACCCCCCACCCACCCTCGTAATCTGATGAATCCTTTATTTACATGTTTTAATCCTCTAATTGGATTTGAATGCACTATGTCGCTTGTGGACGCCAAACAGAGGAATAAATAAGCGTCTAGACAAAATTTTTGAGCCAGAAGAAAGAGGCACGAATATTTGAGATTGTGTCACCTTGGGAGAACGAGTATTTTATAAGTAGCTGGCGCTCCTACAGCCCATAGACCATCTAAAAGCCTTCAAAAGGCATTCACACGTTTTGACTTTATCATCCCACTCGCCTTACAACACCACAGCTGCGGAGGGCGATAGTGAATTTACTCGAAGATTTGTGGCGACAAGATGGAGCCAATAAGAAGTACTGAGCTCGTGCATTGAGTCTAATCGGGCTTTGATCTGGTTTCAGGTACCGCACCCGATTTCCCCGGGCAACACGTACACTGCATACTAGTGACTAATAAACGGTTTTCTTCTTTCTCAGGTATGATGTGCTCACTCGCCTGCAGCAGCCGCTATCGCCAGGCCCATCAGCGAGAACGTCCAGCAAACATTCTACCTCGAATAACCTCCGTGACTTTTCCCTTCTTAGGGTAAGCAACATAAATATGGCACGGCATTATCATATCCTGCTCCCCCCGAGAAAAGCTTATTTACATTGTAAAAGTAGGTTAAACAGAAATAGTCATGTCAAAGAGTTGGTCTCGAGCTAGCCTTATCGGCGGGACCGCGCTCTATTCCAAACACCGTTAAAAGTTAGGTTAGGTTATGTGTGCAAGAGTCAAAGACCGTTGCAGGCTGTTGCACAGCTGACGCGCTAAAAAGGGACTTCCAATAACAAAGGCGTGTGACCGTCTCCTGCGCGCAGACACATTAGAATACATACGAACAAAATGGTGTTGACAGACAATACGTGCGGTCTCGTTCTGCAGAGACCTTTTTTCGGTTCATGTCCCTGAAACCAAATCGCCATGCTGGGCGCCTCTTCTTTTTTGAACTTGTAAAATAAAAGAGGTGCATTATGCCGTGCGTGCTGAGACGGTGCGTGTTTTTACAAGTTTGCGTGCCCCATGCTTTTCCGCGCCGCCGCCCGCACAACGAGGAAATACAACTGGCCGAAATGCTTAACTTTTCCCATGTCCTGACTGTGCGCCTACATCGCCAATCTCTATTAACACTTTCACTCCTAGTGCAGGTCATTTGCTTGAAAAAGTTATAAGACAGACGATTTGGCAGCGACCGACTGGCCTGCGATTCCCTTTCTTGTTAAGGAAACACCTTGTCTGCATTTTGCTAGTAGGGGTTTGCTCCAGTCGAACCCAGCTTGACCTATCCTGTGGTCGTCACACCACGGTGCTCATCAAAAACAATTCGCCGATTTGTGGTTCATCAGTCGTAACGTGCAAAGCAACGTGGCACACCTTTGTACGATTTCACGTATATTTTAAAATAATTAAAAAATGTAGATCAAGAATAGGTAGCGAATGAACTAGTGAAGTTTTTGCCCGGAATAAGAGAACTTTGTCTTGGAAAGGAAAACTGATTGAGCGACCCAAGAACTAGAACAGCTCCATAATCATTTCACGAGAGCGGTTGGCCGGAAATTTTGCACTTCTCTTTTGTGAAATAGCAATAGACAGGAAAAGCGTCATAAAATATGGGTAACACATTGCTACGGATTCAGCACGGTTTAGATATGGATTGCTCTTGTAATGGTCAGTACGATGGGTACCTTACGTTCCAACAAATCTTGTTATGAGTTATTTATGGTAATGGTTATTACGAGTGATCCATCGCTGTAAAGTGATGCCTCATGTATGAGTGGAATAATAATCGATGTAAATTTATGTCCAAGACTTATGAGCGGATTCAATTCATACTATATGATTATCACAAGGGTACCTATGACTAACCCTGAAACGGGATTGTTTACCTTCACTGGCATGACCTCTTAACTTGCTCGTATGCGGAGTATCTAAAAATTCAGTGAGACGAAACACACAGCCTTGTTCTCGGTCTGTTATGAGGAAGATACATTCCATTACAATGCAGAGCCTTTGACCGGGAGTCATGGTACCTATATTTTGACAACCAGGAATAAAACTCAGTCAGGGCTCGCCTACTTTGATGGAACTTTGGGTGCCCTCACATGTAGACTAGTTCAGGGAAACCGCCGCATTCGTTTGCTATCACTTTAGGGCAAAATGAAATGAATGGGTTCTCTGTATTCTAAGCAGAGCTCATGTGCATCAGGACTTAAATCCCTATCATCCTTGGCTGTTTTTTAACAACAGACATAATCTATGCTTGCTATTAATTGAGAGTGGATTTCAGGGGAAAATATCCGGTTTCAGGATGTCATCTTTTCGAACGTTAAGGCTTTGATATTTTTGATAAAGCAGACACTATTGAGGCGCTACCCGATATAACTACGAGCAAAATGAGTTTCAAGTATTGATTAGGGTATTGATGCTATAAAGGACTCTTTGAACGATGCGTAAAGAGTAGTTTGCACCGGGTGTCACGCTACATGGCTCGCCAAACAAAGAGGGGACGAAACGCGCGGGCTTTGGGACTTATTTGGGACTCATTTCGGCGAGTCCTTCAACTTCATAGCCAGTCACCGGAACAGGATAAAATGGTCCGATCGACCAAGTGTTTGTCCCGTTGCCTGTTAAGCACGCATCAGACCCCAACAAAATTTCACGGAACCAAAACTCAAAATGAAGAAGGACCAATGACAATGCAGGGGGAAGGGACAAAAAAAAATTAAATAAAAAAAGAGGTTGTGAGTTGAACGTCCCAAACGGACGTGGCCGCCGGATAAATGGACAAAAAGAATAATGTTTCTCTATACAGCACCTCTCGACATAAATGATGGTTTATTCATATTTAGAGAGTTGTACAAAGCGATGAATAAAACACTTCACCTGTACTGGTATACCTTGATCCTCCGGCTTAAATGATAAGAACAGTTAATTTATCATTCTTTGCATTTGACTTGAACAAAAGAATTTTTACAGACTGTAAATCAGAGTTATTCATTTATAAAAATCAGGGACCCTTTCGTCTGATATGACGGCTGTCCCATGTTTGTCCTTCAGAATGCACCGGAATGCAATGCCTGACAGAATGAATATTCAGCTTAATTAGCCACAAATATCTTGCTTCTAATACTGGTCCTGGAACAAAGGTAACCGGAGAAACACGGGAGCAAGTGAGCCAACAGGTGTCTCTGAGTTCGAGATTCGTGGGTGATTTAGAAGTTGCCTGCGTTGACTAACTGCCGGATAGCAGTCCCCTACTACTACTGGAGTTCTGATTTTCCACAGAAATTTTTGAATGCCATCCCAGATACTTTCTGCGTGTCGTTTGTTCTGTTTCCGTGAATGTTCAACAAAGTGGAAGTTTTCTACTACAATATCTCCGAAAGGCTTAAAGATAGAAAGGAAGTTAATAACCAACAGTCCTGACGTATCCTACTAACATACTGTGTATCCTGCACCTTTCTGCGTGAAAGGCAACCACTGTCAAAAACTCTGAACCTCTCTACAACTTCTACTGACTGCTAGTGGAAGGAATGATTATTCCAAGTTTTCTGCAATTACTGGATCTAGTACCTGAAAGAACTTGGCTACGATTGGAGTTCACGGCTTAGGATAATAATTTTAATCACTGGAAGTTCTCTACTCACCCGTGTTATTGGCCCTTATGGAATGGGGAAAATTGCGGAAGTACCAGAGACATACTGTCCATATCAATTGCAAATACTCTTGGAGCATTCATCTGCCTGTGGGGCATGATCTAGTTACAGAGAGTGACGACAATAGTCTAGGGCAACAGGAAACTCTCGATAAGACCGAATTTTCGAATCACATGCCACTATTGTGTTGAGCTGGTCCCATATTTATCGTACCAGGGCGAGGCCTCGCTGTCCGATGGGAAAGGAACGCATATCAATTTTATTAAGAATGACTTATTAGTGGGTCATTACTGTACTTTTCGGGGACCCCAGGTTTGCGGTCACTCCATTAAGATCACATCACGAGGATCGTGAGACCCGATGGACCCGTGATTATTTTGCTTCGTCTGTCCTTCTCCATCAATATCGGGAAAAGCTGGCAAAGTCAAAAGTTTCCAACTGAATTAACTTCCCGTAAAGGTCGCGCGCAAGCCGTCTTAGCGCCCTCTACTAACCGTCACTCGAATTATGATCTTATTTGGCCTTTGCTAACGCCGGATCGTTCACCTGAACTGGGCGAGCGAAATTCGGAAGGGATAATTATCTTGAGAATAACAAATGATTTTCATTACCCATCCTTCCGAATGGCTTGAGGTCACAAATGAGAACATTTGTTCCGGATTTCAGGCGTTTTTTTGGCCGACTAATTTGGAACAAATCCTTTGTCTCACTTTTTAAAATCCTTGCAGTCAAGGTGAGGAAAATTATTAGGAACGGCTCTGACGCGGCTCCTTCCTTTAAAGAACTGTTCTCAAACGTTGAACAACACAAGATTGAATCGTGGAATACTTTCGGTTTCATAATAGGAGCTCCGCAAAACTAAGGGATTCCAATTTAGGTTCGGACTGCATTCTTTGATATTTTTTGTGATTATATTTTTCCTTCTCACTAGCAGTAATCATTCCGGTTTCAAGAACATTGCACACTTCACCATTATCCGTTAGGCGTCATCGACATAGCGTTGCAACGTGCACATATGACAAACATTCAAGGTATCTGTTATACGTTCTTCAGTTTCCTCGTCGATCTTTGGGTTTTGGAACTAGGCCAACGTACCCTCCCTCATGAGTAGCACCGTAATAGTCCGCTTGTTTCAAATTAGGCATCTTTTTAGGCAGCCTCTCAGGGACGTACAGAGCGTTGATCTGTATAGCAGCTGCATTGATGAGCGTGAGTTCACATCGGCAGCTACATGGCACGTAGGGGCCCCGACAAGGCGTAGTGCGGCGCACCGCTATTTGTATGCATTGGTCGCTGACAGAGGCTGTCTCTCTCGCTCTCACGTTGCCAGCGCCAACTTTATGCGAGATGCAACATTTTACTGCACGTTAAAGTTGCGTGCTGCCAGAGCCATAACGCGTGGCGTGCTCCACCGTTTCAAACTTAAGCCCAACACAAGTGCTTTTAGCGTAGTCACGTCGATATACTGAAAGCCGGCGTGGTCTGGGCCCCTCGCCCTCCCGGATCACTTTCATACTCCTGATTGGTTCCCAGAACTCCCGGTTATGATGAGCGCGGCGTTCAAACCCAATATCTCAGGGCCGCCGTGATTTACGTTGATTTTTTTAAGGGAATTGAATGCTCTTTTAAAACGAGCATTTGCGATTAGAATTTCTGTTGGGAATTCAAGCGAGTCATCTTTATACTAAAATTGCCCTCTCTTAATGTGAAAATAACACAATAAGGCTGCACGTAAACAATACTTTTTTCCTTCCTTTGGTTTTATCACATCCTGAAGGTAGTCTGTTCGAACGTTTTGCCTGCTTTTCCTACTGTTCAACTTAAGAGGATAACAAAGTTTGTCCAAAGCATGTCAGGATCAAAAGATGACCTACTAACCGTTATTTTACAGAGCTAATCATTACTGTAGTCACATGTAAAACGATGGCTTCAAATGAACCTGTGCTAGTTAAAAATATTGTTTCGAAAGTGGACTACTTGCAATTTGTAAGCATAAAAATTAGTGCATTCTCGAAGCTTATTCCACTAGTGCAGTTTTATTTGAAGCCATCAAAAATTGAATATAGCTGATTTTTTTTTAATCTTTTCACAGGTGGACCTGTATCTTTGGAATATGCTAAACAGTAGTTATGCGAACTATAAGTTCAGTTGAATTGTGGTGAATTTGACTTTTCTCTGATGAGAAAAAAGATATGGCATGAGATTAGTCCAGAATACGCACATTTGTTTGTACACGAAACTCTGTCTTAAATTAGGTGCAGCGATAAAAGAAAAGTTTTGGGTGACATGGCGGCGGGGGCAGAGTGCAGTTGTGGCGACTGGCTGAAGGGTTATGCCTCCATCCTAAGTGCGTACGAAGCGATGCGGCTCAGAGCGGAGCAGTGGCCGCCGTACGAAGAACGTGCCTGGATGTTGGCACACGAGATTTCGTTTACGGTTCTCTCGTCGAGTTGCTCGTCTCGTTGCCGTACTGGGCCCCCGCTCCGTCCAGGCAATCGAAACAAAACGCAAAGCAATACGGGTGTCGCGTTTCACAAGGGTCACCATTTCTCGCCTTTTATTTTCAAGCAGTCAACTATCTGGAAGAGAACGTGGTACAATGCCTTCGTCCTTTATCAGACAATAGTTGGCAAAAAGGAGCCCCTTGCCACGCAACTCGGGCCACTTGCTGCTGATAAGCACACCAGACATTGCAACTGATTGTCGAGTCGCTGTTTTAAAAAAAAATTCGGCCTAGTAGATATTCCATTTTTGTGCTGCCTACCAAATTCCGTGGATATTGACTGGACCTTTTTGTGCCTCAAAAGTAATCATCAAAACGCTAATTTAATTGATTTAAAAAATTGGTACTGAAAGAACGCCGACATTTTTTTGGTAATTCTACGAATGTAGTCTACGCGTAATCAGCAATAGTTTCGATTGCTTCAAAATGTTCTCAGCTTTTTTTATTTTTTTTAAAAAGGAAATACGTTTTGAGCTCCTTGTATATATTGACATACTTATAAACTTATCTCTAATTAACCCACAACCGCCCAGCGATGCAGTTCGAAAACAGAAAAATTACTTTAGAGTATCTTATAGTTCAGTATTGTCACAATTAAAAAAATATCACCCCTCTGGAAACATGAAATTCAATAATTTAGGTATTTTCCAAAGCTTAAAATTGTGTAATTTAACGGGGAAAATCCTTCAAATTTCTGTCAAGCTAAATTTCTTTCCAAGTACTTTGGGCTGTTAGGGGTTAATAGACGCGTTTGTATGGGAAAAAATATCATCTTAATTGGTGGCTTCCAATAATGCGGGAGGAAGGAAAGATTGACGAATGCGGAGGGTTTGGATGGGTCAGGGTGGGGTGTATTCTAATTTTCTGTTCTCTGAAAATCTAAACTCACAAGACACAAAAAAAAATGTTCATAACTTCGTCAGACAAGTCGGATCGTTTTAAAACACATGACTCAGTATTTACGTGTCCGAGCACACATCAAAGATGGATATGCCTATCCTCTGACTCGTCAACAAGACCATTTAACCCAGCTGTCTATCTAGTAAACACGACCAAAAATACCAGCATTGGCGCGCCGCGCGAGTTATCATGGCGCCTCGGCGCGGCGCGTAGCGACCGCGACGGTTGTGGCGGCGGCGTGCCGGCCGGCGAGCACCGCGCCAGCAAAACACTGCTCCGCGCGCCACCGCCTAGCGCGGCTAGCATAACCTAGGCCAATATTGACTTCCAACGTACGTAACTCAAGGACACCCTGTCTTCCTTTTCTTGCTCGTTCGCGTCCTGGTCGAGCGGCGTGGCGGTGCGGTGGGAGAAGAGGAAGAGGGGCATGCGGGCCATTTCAGTGAGACAATCAGCTTTGTCTGCTCCGCTTGTTCCCCCAATTCTTTTTTAAGGTTCTTCGCGTGGAGAATAATTTGCCGGGTAATGGGTTAGGATGTACTGTGGCCCGCTCCTAAAAATATTTGCCTGCAATTTTATTCTATTTCATCAAGTTTCTACTTGTCGGGCCCCGTCTTTTCTTGTCTAGACTTGTAGTGACGTGTTTTTAGCTGATGCAAATCGTGTTACCGTTCTCACTAGCCTTGTTTTTTGATTACTCCTAAGTAGCTTGGAATAATAAACGACCAAACAATACTTTAGTTCGCCTTGTATCAGATAAAGATTGCTTTTTGGGAGGGGGGATTCGCATGATATTTACTTCTCTAGAGTCGGCATTGACTATACAGGAGTTTCGAATGGACCTATTTTTTCTCTTTTTTGGTCAATTTTTATTCCCAAACACTTGAATATTTATGTAAAATTTTATGGTGGATGGAAAATTCTAAATGGACAAACAGCGGACGAGTTAATCTAATTTCGCGAATTTGTGTACAGAAAAAACAAGTGAAGACTGCCATCGGAACGACATTTTTATTTTTATACAAAACAGGTTTTTGTTGTGGATGTTCAGTTGGCATGTTATTCTGGTCATTTTGCGCCAAAAATTAAAAACTGGATGAAAGTGGTACAGTAGACGCGTTTTAATCACCTGTTTTACCGGTGAATAGCTAAAAATAAACTCTGAGTGTGCGTCTAAATGCCATAATTATGTTATAACATGTTTCAGTAAAACTATTCGTTCTTGACTGTACCTACTCGACCTTATCCAAGAATACGATTCGCACAGTTGATCCGCACCCATGTTTTGGTTCGTCTTATCAGTCGCTTTTATTTACATTTTTCACTCGATCTATCTTATCACCAGCGTGTCACATCTCTGGTAATAATTTTCACCGTAACCACAACTACTACATTGTAACTCTACATTGAAGTTTCATGCTATCGTGTTTTCGGTATAACGTTAAACCGTCTAGCCCGTAATCCATTCATTGTAATCGAAGTCTATTCCCACCTATAATTTTTTCCTAGTTATTTAATCTCATAGACATCGCTTATTGCAATTAATTCCATCAAAGGGAACTTGGAGGTGTTGTACCTTCAGAAAGGTGACCTTAACTTGACCTCTAAGAAATTCAGAGGTCGAAGCCTAACGGAACGTCGCTTTTAGTAGAGAACAGAATTTATTATTTTATTCCCAATCATTCCGATTTTCTTCCTCTGCTTGCCCAGCAAGGCGAAAACATCGTCTTACATCCAGCATAGCACCTGAAATCTCGGTTTGACCTTCTTATTAAAATGGCCGACCTCGGAAGCCTTCAAGTCAGAATTAAAATTAATGTTTCGTAAACAGAAAATGAAAGTGACGGAATCGCGTTCCTCTAGATTCTCGCAGCTTAGCATTCTTAGGGCGCATCGGAATTCATTGGCTGTGAGCGGAGGATCAGTGAGGAAGGCTCAAAATTAGTGAATCATAGCTCTTAATTAAACTGAACTTTACGAAACGGTTCACGATGCTTCCGAATGTTACTTTGTTAGACTTGTTAGAAGTTCCAACATGTTTCTTATTCAGTTGCATTAATGTAATCTTTCGGCCGGCCTTGCTTTTTTTTTTTGGTCAAACGTTAATTGGGTACGATATTGACAAGAGGGAAGTGCTCTGAATTGGTCATGAACTGGATGAGGCAAGCAGCATTCAGACAAGTCTTTCTGATGGAAATGTGAAAGCCCTGTATTTCTTCCTTTTTTTATCCTTGCCGATTTCGATGCACGAATACAATGTTGCTCAGAAATTTGTGGAAGCATTCTATTAAAAAAACATGATATTTGCGGTTAAAGGTCGCCTATTCAACAAAATAACACTTGTCTCGAAGTTGTCTCAGGAGTGCATCCGTACCCGAATAGCGCGTTCCAATATACTGTGACATATCAAACAACTATACCATAAAGCTTTCTGTTACATTCTTCAATCTCAAAGCGTTTCTCATCTTTGTGTCCTGCCTTTTTTCACCAAACCTATCGGAGTGAATGACAAGGCACCTAAACAAACCTAGCCTCGCGTCAACCCCACCGACCAGTTGCGGATCCTAAAGGAGAGCCGAAGAAAGATTCATGGCTCTTAAACCTAACGGCAGTATTTGAGTTATCCTACCTTACAGGGTTGTTTTAAGTCTTATGATCTAATGAAAAGTTGAAGAAGAGTTAGATCATACTGAGGTATAAAATCTAAATTTTGTAACTGATTGTGATAGTGTAAATAAGACTAATTGTAAGTTTCGGGGCAATGTTCTCACCCATATATGAACCTCGCTTGAATGACATGAGCCCTTGTAGGAAAAACCAATCATCATCAATAGGGTATTAATGTTTTGCTTTTATAATATTCGTATCCGAAAGCCGTCTGTTCGTCTCTGAGGGTGCTCATCCCCTAGTAATAACTTCTTTCATCTGAGGCCTAAACACATTTTGTAATCAGGATCGAACCTTTTGATAGGTCATCGCAGATTCCCAAGGTGCCTATTGGACTGTGGGGCAGCCTATTGTTCTTGCAGACCTGGAGAGGCTCAACTAACATTCGCACGATATAATTTCCTGCTTCGCTTTAATCATCGTTTTATCATCTGCCCTGGCAATCAGCAGGTCCAAATAACAATAAATGTCATGGCCGAGGAGTCTTCTTTTTGCTCCATCCGCCCGGCCAGCATCAACAGACCGTGGCATACACTGGACCCAATGACACTGCCAAAAATCGCCCGCCAATTTTGGAACCTTTTCGTTTTTTGTTGTTTCACCCAAACCTTTTTATTTTAGTCCCTTTCGACGGCACGACACGGCTGAGGACCCTCAGGACAAAGCTCCGGACTTCGGTGTTGCGAGCGCTGCTGCTGCTGTGTTGGTTTAATTTTTTGTTGTTTATTTTTTTCCCTAGATGTTACCACGTGGACTAGCAACCTGACCTAGGTTAACCAAACTTGGCTCATGGCCGTTCCGGTAAATGTGCTAGATTAAAGGGGAATAGCGCAAGGTTTTTATTTCGGAATCATGACGCTTCTCTTTGTTTGGAGGGACTCATTGTTTTCCTCGTGACCATAATTGCTTTATTTTGTTCGCAGAGGAAATAGCTTGAATTGGTTTTCTGTGCTTCAACAAATGACGTACTCATACAAATCTTTGTATACCAGTGATTTAATATTGAAGAAGAAAAAATAACACAAGACAAAAACGCTCTACTCGAGGATATTTAGTTACCTTCAGCACAACTTAAAAATTATCTAATGTAGTGAACTGCTTACACTCCGTTGATTGAGGTCATAGAATTCGAATTTGGCACGTGAGCTTCAATAAGGTTGTGTTAACGATTGTGAAATCCACTCTTTTAAATCCACATGTGAACAAAAAATTGAGAATCGATCGTCTCTTTCTCTCTCTGTGATAAAGGTTCGTAGGGATACAAAACAAAGCTAATGCAAACCTATGCAAATTAGTTTGGCTATTTTTTTCTGAGCCGCAGATTGTTTATGGAAATATCAGGCGGAATCACGTAATGAATTCCTTTATTAGAACAGATCCTCTCGATAGGATACAAAGTATTGTATTTTAAATTTAAAAAGACGTAACGAGAAAGAATCGTTCCAAGTCACGCTCCGAACGGCACGCCGTAAATATGCTGAATTTGGCCACCTCTTCCCGACTACTCTAAAATCTGCTTAGCTAAACAGTGACCTTCAAACAGTAAAAAGCCGCCATCTTGGACTGCGCGATTGTAAACACACTCATTCCCCATTAGCCTGCCAGGACAAATAGTCGGGAAATGAGGTTGCAACCCTAAGGACAGCTTTCCGACCTTGAAAGCGACCATCTAAAAATAGCTTTACTTTCGGAGGGGTCCTCCTTGCCCCAAACCGCTTCTCGGCGCGGTTGCCCAGAAGTCTGCTCTTCAACGCCTTCCTTATATCCCCTAATAGAGGTCAACACAAAACCACATTCTTCTTATCAACTCGCAGTTGGATTCGTTCCTGTTCCACCTCGGTTCAACCTTTCATATTGCGGGCATCAACGACATACAACGGCACATGTCACCCTATAAATCTGAATTAGTGTTAGTCTAAGATTCAGTGAAAATTCACTGAACTCAGAGACTGTCACTGATTCAAACTTAGAGTTAGGTAAGGTTAGGATAGGCTTGTGTCTCACTGAGCGGTCACTTCACAGGGCTGTCACCAAACCTGTGTCACACATATCACCCTATGTCACCCTGTAAATTTGAATTAGTATTAGTCTAAGATTCAGTGAAAATTCACGGAATCTCAGAGACTCTCACTGATTCAAATTTAGAGTGAGTTTAAGTAAGGTTAGGATGTGCTTGTGTCTCACTGAGCGGTCACTTCACAGGGCTGTCACCAAGCCTGAACTGACGCTTGCTTTAAGTAAAAGCCGCCGAGAAAAGGCAGCGTCACGTTTAAGTTAACTATAGGCTAAGTGCCTTGTGTCTTGCGCCGATCGGCGACGAAAGGTAGAACTCGAGAGAAAGAAAATTTAATCTCGAAATTTACGGAACGCTGTTCACCAGCTCCGATTATCTCGTAATGGAGTGCAACACAGAACCACACTCTTGTACACGCATTTCACGTCCCGCTTCACTCTTTCTCTCGGAGGAGCGCCTAATGCCGCGAAGAGCGAAGCTCTTTAAATGATTTCAAATTCAACCCTGCTGCTTCGCCGTACAATACGACCTTAAAGGATTTGGGTCATCCATTTAGGTTAGAAGCTTACTCCCATGTACTTGTAGGAGTTTCCCTTTTAAGCGACACCGCAAAGTCTTGTACTTTTTGCTTGTCTTAACCGACATTTGCAAATAAAAATGCTTTGCCTCTACAAAGTTCAAATTTATAACCTTAGGCAAATAAAACCTTGGAGCACGGCAATAAATAATCTGTGTTATTAATAATGTAACATAAAATAAAAAGTATATTATAGATAGCATGTTTAATAGAATGAAATTCAAATTCCTACATATCAAAGTTCAAAAGTAGCTTTGTTTCCAATATTTATGAGAGCATCTTATTGTGGCCCCTATCGGTTAAGTTAGTTTAGACTTGCGAGCGGCCCGATTCGCAGGATGGTTAAAAGAAAAAAAGTACTTCAAAGCTCGTGAAAGGTTTTGTGTATGTTACGAAGGGTTTATTTATATTTTCATTTAGGGTCTTAAAAATTTACCATGTGTTGCTTGCGGTCGAGTTGAAGACCTCAAAAAACACGCACAACGCAAGTTTTACGAAAATGCTGTTAAAACAAGCTTTTTAATGCTAATTGTCTTTATATGATCGGTGAACCCCACATTTAATTTTTTTTCAAATTATTTTCCAGACTGAAAAGAGCCTAGATTTTGTTTTGGGGACAATTCTAATCACTCATAACATAGAGTAAACAAACAAAAAAAAATCACACAAACAATAGCAAGAATGTGAGTTTTCCATAAAAACGGTGATTAATTGATTCCTGTTTATATCAAAATTTGGTTCGGTGACAGTGAGTTTTATCGTAAGAAATGGAATCGGCGTGTCCTAAAGAGCATGCCATAGAAATTTGAAGCGATTCTGATCACTCGACCAAGGTCACTTCTATTACCTTAATATGTCCTCTGTGCTTCGTATATGTCTCTTTCATAACACTTGCGAAGTTTAATTTCGTGACACAATATACCATGCGTCTTGTATGAAAAACAAAAAAAGGAAAAAACTTCAGGCATATGCCTTTAATGGATTTTTTGAAGCAAGGAACTACACACATGGCTCTAGCGATAGCGGCTTATACATGAAATATTTCCTCCTCTTTAAGAGCTGTGTCCCAGTAAAGAAGGCTGGCTTAAAAAAATAAACGCAGGAACCATGGCGTTATTAAACTAATGTGGCCCATCTTACGACCAGTAAAAATGTCCGTATTTCACAGTTTTATTTGACAGAAAAAGTGATTAAAATCCTTTCCCCGTTCGGATTCATGGTGTTGTAAAGTGTTCAACACGAAAAAGAGACACTAATTACAATATGGTGGTGTTTCGTGAGCAACGGTAACCCTGAATTCACGCGTACAGTAAACCCACCTTAAGTAAATCAAGTCAGACCTTGAAGAGTACTTATGTTGATTATGCACGTAGTCTCTCCGTAATGGACGCCACACATAAACAACAACGCCCAAAGAAGACTCACACCTTTGCAAATGAAAGTCGTGAAATTTTCAAATCGACGGTTCTTATTGAATTCCACTACGAAAGTGTCCTCGAGTAGGCTAATTGCTCATTCCAAATTTACCCTAATTTGGCTGGCTAGACAAGCACTATTCCATTCGATAAATTTTTAAGTAGTCACGATCGACCTGTTGTGTTTCTTCTTTCGACTCAAAGCAGAGCGTGAAGCAGCCGAATTCAACCAATCGACGCCAAGCCTGGCGCTAGTAATAAATATTAGCCATACTTGTCGATGAAAGAAAATGCTACCATTAACTTTAACCCTTGTTTTTGATAGTCTAATAGCTGTTTTAGGTGTGGGTAAAACACGGGAAGGCCGTCTTTTGTTTATTTTTGAAGTTCCTCTTATAGATAATCATATCAGTTGAGAGCTCTCGACAAGACCTTTCATTGATATAGTTGTTGATTGGTTTAGCTTGAAAAATAACCTAATTGCGCTTTTTCCCTGTTTTACCTCCACACTCAAAACAAGAAACAGGTATACCTAAAAGTGGTTATTTTTTAATGTGCAAGAAGCGGACATCACTGTTGCGATAACAACCAAGCTTAGCTTATAGACGCTAGGCAAAGGATACCTATTTTGACCTACAAGATCCCATGTCTTTGAACTAAGCCACCCATATAATAAAAAACTTGAAAAAGGATTGAACACCAGATGTTGAAAATTGACCAATAAAGCTTAGACTGTTGGCTTGATATTGATAGACAAGCACTCGTCTTTAATTCCTGCTGTTTCTTTGTTCGAAGTTAAAACTAGGACCATTGTTTCCTATTCTGTAA
>Ga0058701_10001701_pt1 | contig 15962 bp, 7 predicted proteins | sample AgamicOrMae_FD_97039 | JGI IMG/M metagenome (GOLD analysis project Ga0058701, IMG submission 97039) | Agave microbial communities from Guanajuato, Mexico - Or.Ma.e | ecosystem: Host-associated > Plants > Phyllosphere > Phylloplane/Leaf | place: Guanajuato, Mexico | collected 2012-06-04
AACCTAACCTACACGAACTTTGGCGTTTGCGACTTTTCTCGTTTGGCGGTTACAGACTGGCGCTTGCGGCGTTGGCGCTTGTGGTTTTTGGCGCTATCGAATGTCCCCCTGTCCAGCCCCTTCTGTATATACCTTGTTATTCCCAATAACGTGAGAGATGATGGATTACTACGATCCTTCAGGTAGTATTTGATACTGTGGATACTTATAGCATGGGTAGTTGGACTGTGACAGATGATGGATAACTCTTGCGTTTGTGACAAACGGTGATTAAATCCTGGATTGTGGGAGTTTTCTCTGGATCCCACCAACAAAAAATAGGAGAGCCGACATCAAGTCGAGAAGAGCGGGGTAGGAGTCGAGTAATAGCTCATCTGACCCACGCTGTTTCTTCCCTATAAAAACTTGGCTTCAACCATCTTCGCTTTGACGTGCTTTTAGCGAGTTCGCCGCCGCCGCGCCAATTTTCGTTAATTCAACTTTGAACGTTGCGTTGCGGAGATGTTCCCTTTTCGGGCGCACCTGCGCCATCAACGCGCGCCGCGCCGGTGCCGTTCGCGTCTTGGACACGCAATTATAATTTTGACAGATGACTTGAAAAACGCCTGGAATGCGACACTCTCCAGGAATGTCTTAAAAACTCGCAGTTGGAGCTGACCAGAACCTCCTCCCCCTAAGCGCGGTATGACAGGCATCAGTGAGGCAGCACACTTCTACCTTACGTAGACGAACCAAACTTAACCCACTACCGCCCACCGATGCCGTTCGGAAATATAAAAAACGTATTCTAAACGATCTTTTCAGTTCAGTATTGTCACATATTAAGGAATATCACCCCTCTGGCAACCTAAAATTTAATAATTTAAGCATTTTCCAAGACTCAAAATTACGTATGTTAATGGAAATATCCTTCCAATTTCTCTTAAGCTAAATTTCACTCCACATACTTTGGCCTGTTAGGGGTTAACCTTTTCGAACTCAAGGATTATACAACCATCTGACACATTGCTGTGAAAAAACGAGTTCCTCTTACGCTGAATGAGTTAGGCAACCCGACGTACTTCCAAGTACAGCGGTTGCCTACGGCTGAAACGGTTCATCCTATTCGCAAAGTCGTTTATCTATTGCCGCAGTTCACCATTTCCCTCGTCGAAGAACTCGTCGTATATAAAACAGCTTTCAGTTATGAACTCGTTTTTTTGTTATGTATATTTTTTTAATAACAACATCTACGACATTATAAAATATTTCGTTGCTGCAACGAAAAACTTTGCCGTTGTGTTCGTATAACAAAAAAAAATAGCAGTCTCATTTTTAACAAATAATTTTGGTAGGGTAACAAAACCGTTTGAGGAATTGCAGTGGGTATATTTGCTTTCACCGAGATTCACTTCCTCATCCTTTCCCTCGGTTCCTCTTTCCTCTCGCTTTGTGCCGAGCCCTCAGAGCTGTAAAGTGTTTCTCTAAAGCTAACATTTGTTTGTGTTTGTTTGTTTCAGAGGACCATTCTCGGTGGTGCGAAGGTGCATCCACAAACAAACAGGCCAGCAGTTCGCCGTCAAAATTGTAGATGTAGCCAAGTTTACTTCATCACCAGGCCTCAGCACAGCAGGTATGCACGTCACTTATAGGGTTGTCACCTCGTTCACGCAGAAGAGAACCATACTGATCTTGTACAGTGGGCCACAAAAGTCATGACCCCTGCTTCCTCGTATTCTTATGAAAGCAAGGGTCGTGACTTTTTTGACCCACTGTACAAGTAGGCAACTTGAATAAAATCTACCTGCAGCCGTGACCTTGAGGCTGCGTGTTATGTTTTAGGACCAATAACTATAAGATCTTGAATGTGAGAATAAATAGCGTTCTCATTATTCTTTTCCCTTTATTTTTTTGAGTATTTAAATTTTAAAGGTAAGATATAATCTGCGTAAACTCGTTTATGAATGACCTTCACATATCAAGGAAACGTCTTATCTAAAATAGATATCTTTTGATACCGAAAAGGAAGACTTTTAGCATGCGTCCCGTTGTTATATGCGATGGTATACCAGTTCGATATGAACGGGTAGTATTTGCTCAGAGCCCTACCCACAGGAAACGGGGTGAGAATTTGCTTAGGACGTGAGATTTTGGAGGTGCGCTTAATGACATATTTTCTAAAAACCTTCGAGTGAGATTCGCTCAAAAAAAAGACCAAGCTTTGAGTTGATGTTTTTGGTTTAAACGAGTGAATTTCTTTCAAAGCCTATAAGAGAGTAGACTTTTTGTGATGGGTGACTAGGAAGAAGCTACATACAGTTGACACCGTGACCTGAACATCTGCGCTAGTCAAAGTGGCGTTTTATTAATGTATGATGCAGGTAGACAAAAGGGTACACACCGTTGTGTGACACTGTATGACACTGTGTGACACTGTGTGACACATCGCGAAAGCAGGAGAAGTGGAGGAACTCGCGTGTTTCCGCTAATTAGAGTGAATTCACTCACAACTTGATAGCTTGATCGGAACTGCATCGTAATCAAGGATGATGCAACTGCGCTGCGGTGACAAGACAACCATTATCTTGCGACTCGAGGGAAACGCTCTCAGTAGATTGGTTGCGCCTTAAAGAGGGGAATCTTGAACAAAGCTGAAATTAATCGACAGTCGTTCCCTTAATGTCGATCAGAATGCAATGCAGGTAAAGCTTTAGTTTTCATTTTCCGTTTTACCTTATCTTATTAGATCTTTTCTTCAGACTCGTAACCATAGTCTCGTGAACCAATGTATGGGAAAGTTAGCCTGACATACCTTTTCCGAAGTATTGCTGATCGCGTATTCAGCGCTGCCCTCTCGTGGCCACGCCGTCACTGAAATCTGGTCCAGCAGCCGGGAGGATGCCGTTTAATGTTGATCTCGCGTTCGATCTTATTTGCGGTGAAATGAGGATTGATGGCAGACTTACACTCTTGAACAGATGACGGATGGTAAATGGCTTCTTCCCTCGAAGAGGAAATTTTCTCTTTTTTCGCCGACTGTATTTACCGGAAGCCTAAACGACGATCTATAGGTTTTCGGAATTTACGCCGTCAGAGGTTCCAGGGATTTCCGCTTACGTAATTTCCAGCTCGGAATTTACGTCCAAGAGGCTCGGATAGCAAGTATATCCTTTCCAGTCCTCGCAAAATCGATCAAGCTTCGTAAAATAATTATAATAAAGAAAATGATAATTTTAATAAAATCAAATCAAATGTATATTGTTTTGAGAAATTCTAAGCAATTTTTTTTCGAAACAATTCAAGTGGATCGTCGGGTGAATAAACAGCTTTTTTTTAAAATCCTGTGGACTCAAATCTTTGCGTTCAGTCAGCCGTGCTTGCAATTTAGATCGATGTTCCATATCAATCTTAACTGGGAGCGGTTTTGAAGCATCTTGAAATGATGAACGTCGTTTAAGATATAAACATTTACTCTTTCAGTGAGGATCAATAACTCGTCAAAAATGAACCTTCAATCGTTAAAAATAAACAACTACTCGTTTAACCCAAAAAAGGTTGGCAATCATGATTTTAATTAGCCATGCCTAAAATAAATTTCCTGTCTAACCAATGGAATTTCAATCGGAGCGTTTTAAGGGAGTGTATAGGATTTAGATTTCACGACCGATTGCTAACGAAGTACCCATCGTTTTAGAAAGGGCTCATGAGTAGCGTTAAATGCTTGGCCGCATGCCTTCGATGGCTCTGCCACTCATTAAGGGAAGGGGCAATTAAACAACATCAGCAATTTGTAGTGAACTGTTGAGTACCGAGCGGTCTCTTTTATCGCTAGCCTCTCGTCACCTCTCACTTCGCCGCCATGTTGCCAATAAATTATTAACCCCGTTGGTATTGACAAGCTCCCGTATCGCAGATTATTATATTTTATTTATCAGTGGATACATTGCCATGGAACGCACTTTTGAAAATGACGGACAGCTTTTATTTTTCTTCATTTCCGCGGCGATTTCATGGTTTTGATACAGTAAGCAACAGGGAGTTTACGAGTGCCACGTAACTTTATCGGGTTTAACGCAATCCCGCCAAACCTGACCTTTCTTTACCGCCCATTTCAAATAAAATTTTAGGAGACGCCTTGAAGTGGGTTTCTTGGACAGAGCTCAAATTTTAAGGACTTGTACAGATTGATAAGTAAATAGTTCCGTCCTGTATAAGTTCTGGCAATGCACCTGTGAATTTGCAGGTAAATTGGCAGCTCTTTTTGAGCCCCATTGTCTGGCATAAAAAGTGTGTCTTTTTTTATTCAAGTAGCTACTCTGTTTATATAATTCAATAAGTTCAACCCGTAAGACAGCATAGTTTCAACACGAAAGATTGCAGAGCTCATTCGCCGAAAATCGCATTTTTCATTCGTGTTTTCGGGGCTTTCAATCAAATGATGACTCAAGAAGCAACGTTTTTAATATTTTTAGTGTCCTTCGATAATTTCCAGTCGTAATAATTTGAAATTTCAAGAAAAAAAATAGTCACAAAAAAAGCTAGGGGTACCCTTTCCTTTAAAAAAAAAAATTCGCCCCAAAAAATATTTCGTGGAATTTGTAATTTTTCATGCTTGGTATTCAGTTTATGATTATATAAATTGTTTTAACATTATAAAGTTTAGAACTAGAAAATACATTCTTAAAATAAATGACTGGTCGTATAGAACTCCAAATGCATTTTGCTGTAAATATCTCGCAGTGGCTTGACGTAACGTAACTCAACTTATCGCGATATAACCCAACCTTACGGAACTTAACCTAAATTAATCTCTGTCTTTCCTCTACAACGTGTTGTCGGTAAGATTTCCGCGTTGAAGAATATGCTCTGTTCCAAGAGATCCTATCAAGGTTCATCCTTAACTTACCATAGTAATCACTCCTTTTTTACGTAACGTTTTGGCACCCTCTCCGCTAATTTATCGGCGGCCCCTGGCGAGGTCAGGTTAGGATCAGGCCATGTTACGTAAGCAGTCGTCTGTGCGTATTGGGGTCGGGGCGCCCCTCCTCCAAACGCCGGGAAGAACCGCCTGAGGCCCGTGTAAATCTCCATAATGTGGAGGATCAGCCCCGTAATGCCTGCATACCCACTGGGGCAACTTAGTGGGGGAGAGCGCTTTTAAAGGAATCGACGTGTTTTTAAACGAAAAAACAACTCGCAGGAGGAAAAAAAAGACTTTACAAGGTTAGCAAATTTTTATCGCGCTATTGGTGTGAAGACTTTTTTCCTACGCTATACCTGATTGTTATGACGTTTTACAGAAAAAAAATACAAACTTTAGTACCTACCGCGGGCGAACCTTCTCTAAAAAGGCGCATTTCACGGCAAAGAGCTTTTATTCCCCCCACCCCGAAGGTCAGGCCCATTCACTGACAGAAACGTATCGCTATTACAACGAAAATATAGCCGACATCAATCTGACTGGCGACATTTCAGCTGTTCCAGCAATGCCTCTCTATCAGAGTACAAAAAGTCTTGTTTTCCTACACAAAAAATGTAACTAATTGCCGATTAGAGCGCGCCATTGACACGTCAGTGTTCGACTGTCCGCAGATTTGGAGAGTTAGACTGGATACGCCAGTACCAGAACGAGAACGCCTCCCCCCCCCGTTACGCCCCCTTACCCCCCACCCCAGATGAGAGCGCCAACATCATCCCACTTATCAGTGTGTTAGGCACCTCTACTCGCTACCAAACCGACGTAGCGCGTTTTCAAGAGCTGTGCACATCATTCCGAGCTTTGCAGGAAATGTTTGTGGCAGTCGTGATGTGGTCGGATGTGGCGCACCCTGGGGATCCCCCCGGGGGGGGGGGGGGGGTCCCTTAACCCTCCTTAAAATGAAATGGAGGGGATTTTCAAACTCAACAACATCTTTTTTTTCGGGCAAAAGTTAGGTTACGTTCTTACTCAAAATTCATAAATTACGTACAGTAGATATTTTTGTTATTTAATGGTGTAATGCCGACATCAGTGGGATGATATATTTAAAGGCATCACAAGTACTTCGCTTTTTGGGGCAATTTTTCTAGTCTTAAATCGTAAAGTATATTGCCGCAGAAACAACTCGCCTCGGTTGTATTTCTTTGACTGCTTTGCGGAAAGCCGGCTGTGTGGCCTTAAACCCGCTCCGGGGAGGTTAGCCGGCTAATTCGGTCACCTTAAGCTCTGTAATTAAGATAAGGGCTTCTGCGAAGCTGGTTTTGTTACGGAGCGTCTCTTAAACGACTGTTTTTGTCGCTTGAGGCCGTCATCAACCAAGTTATAAGGAAAACCGCTAACAAGCTGTTTATAGTGAACAGCAACGTAACGATAGACTGACGTAACTGTAAGCCTCAGGAGCAAAACAGGAAACATCATTTACTATCAAAAATAGTATTACCTTACTAATTTTTTTAACGATGGGTATAAATAAAAATCTCTGTTCAGGATTTCCATTGTGTCAAGAGAACGTCTTATGACAAGAGCCCGTTAAGTTTTTGGTATGCTGAAAGACAGTGGGAAATAGGAAGGTTCGGGAAATTCCGAGTTGTTCTCCAATCTCCTAATTATTTCTTGGCATCTTCAAACTGTAAAGTATCACAGATTTCAGTCTAAATTAAAATATAGTAGAACAACTTTGTCTCTAAAATTTTCGACATAGCTGAAACGGATGTTAAGATTTTTTTTCCTCGTATTTTCAGCTTGAACTTGACATTTTACCTTTCATCGAATAAAAATGTACTGGGATAGAGAAAGTGTAGGAATGAGACAATATGATATTGTACAATAAAAGTGTTCAATGTAGACTAACCCGTCTTTTCCTTTAAAGGAGAAAGTTATGAGGAATGCGTCGATTCAGCTGCAATATCGGAATATTTCGGATAATTTTATAACTCGTTAAAGTAGCGTCTCTCCCCTCTTGTATTGGCAGGTGGCGTTTGGATGTTGACAATCGTCTCCTCCCGTTTTCTCGGAGCTTCTTCTACTTCTTCGCTCTCATTTTTTTTCCAGCAGAGAGGAAAATTAAAAGCGTCATCCTTCGGGGCTGGCGGATGAGGGCGCGAGTGGGGGGGGGGCAGAGAGGGTAACGGAAGCAGAAGAGGAGGCGGGAGGGGTAGGGTGTCACATAACCCTCACTCCTCGACAGTAGTTCCGGTCATGACTAAGGCCCGGTTGTTACATCCGTTTTGAACCGTCGGGATTTGATGTCCCTAACACCTCTGTGCTCACATTTCGGGTCGCATCAGACTGGTCAGGACCGCTCGGGACCGCTCGGGACCGCTCGAAGGCGCTCGAGAATTATGTTGACACAAGCAACGGCCGTTGACTCGTGTTACATTTATACAGGTGTCAGTTTGCTTAACCATGTTGACCCACTACTAAAATTAACGTGTCAAGCATCTGCCTTAATTTTTCGTGCACTGAAAAAAATAATAAAAAAAGCAGAAGAAAATTTGCATTTCTTTGACATCTTATTTTAAGTCTTATTGTTAGGATTGAGTTTTCTTTTTTATAAATGTTTTCAAAAAATAACAAGAAGATAAAAGAAATGTTACCTCATAAAAATTTTCCCCGTGGTGACAAACTGTTTTCAAAAACACTCCCCGATAAAACGGCATTTGTCGCCAAAAAGGAAGAAAAAATCATTTACAAGTTATTTTGTCGGGACTTCGGCAAACGGGGGTTCCCGTTTGTCGAAGAATCTTCCTCTTGCAAATAGATTCGTATAACACGCGCTCACCGAATAATAGCGCAAAATCCGTCGTGGCGCACCGAGCGGGACCGAGCGGGACCGAGCTGGGCCGACTTGTTCCGATCATTGGGGTTATGTGCTGACGCAGTCCTAGAAGCATCCCTTCGCCCTTACCATATCTCGTTCCAAAAGCCGCGCTCTACTTTTAAAGGGACAGACTATATTGGTCTATTAAGGCGAAGCACTGTCTGTTCATCGAAGTCGAATTGCCTATAATTCTCCTATGAGGCTTAGGTTAGCTTATGTATCTCCGAAAATAATCCGATTTACCCTAAAAAATTGAGACTATAAATATTTCGATACGTAAACGGGTCCAAAATAAATGTCTTAATATTATTTGCTGTCGTACTAAAAATATCCGATTGACATATAAACATGTTGTTCTGCTATCCATTCCAATGAAACAGCCCAGATTGAGTGTTCTTTCCAAGAATTTTTTACTTTGACAACGTGCCTGGGTCTGGGAATGAGCTGTTATGCTTTGCCCACGCCCCGCCCACTTTAGCTGGGCTCGGCAGCTCCGAGGGTCACCGTTTTATTGGACGTTCCCGATCACCGGAGAGGGCGGCGCGGCCGGCCTCTCGATTAATTAATAGATTTGATCAGCGACTTAAGCGAGCTGTAAACGTTGTGTACACTTCTATGAAGGGGAAAGGCAATCTTGAAGCTTTTATTGCGATCAAATCCCGGAAAGCAGAAAAAAATGAGATCTAATATTAGAAAAACGTAATTCTAACAATTACCGCGAAATACCTTAAAGAAATAAAAACTGATTAATAATTGGAAATTACGTTTTTTTTACTTCTTTAAAAGTGCAAGAAATTTAGTAGAAGAAGAAGAAGAAAATGTGTGTTTAAATCAAGTTAGAGAATTTTTGAGCATTTTTTAAATTATTTTTTACGATGATCCTTTTTTATTAAAAAAGGAATGTTGCTTTTAATGGCTATTATTGGTTCAATCTAAACAATAGGCATGTATCATGAGTTCACTCATTTGGCTTCAAATGGACTGTATTACTTGTAAATGCTCGTTCAAGAATGTGCTAATTCCTATGGGTATAAATTGCAAGTAGTACAGTTTTGAAAGAGTATTTTCAACTAGCACAGCTTTATTTGAAGCCACCGACTTTTAGTGATTTTCTAAGCCTTGTCCGAGTTTCTGATCAAAATGAGTTAATCCTTCTCGGAAACTTTTAGACGCAATTTTTTGAGAACGCGGTAGTTATGATAGCGCGATGAGTTTCGTAAGACCTAAATTGGCAAAAAACAAAGTGAAACCGGGAAATTTACGAGTTTGTCTCCGAGACAGCGAACACTTTCGAGCATGTGTTTTGGAGTTCGTCCTCAGTTGAGTTTATTTGCACGCAGACCCTCCAGATGCAGGGGTGGGCTGCGAAGAGTTTTGCCCCACGCCATCAACGCGGTTTTATGCCACTAGAAAATGTATTCCGACGGGAAGTAGGTCGCATGGTTATTTGGACGTTTATCCAGCACGGAAAGTAAAATGCGATACCGAACAGTGTTCAAGTTTTTTCAACATTTGCACTGAAACGCTTCTTCGCAAGCACCATAATATTCGAAATAATGTATAGATCTCTCTCAATTTGAACGGTCAGAAATTATTTTTTTGTGTAGCGCGTCACTATTAGTCGGTGCTTTTAACAGCGAGTTTTTCTCCGTAGGAGACAATGTAAGCTAAGTTTTGATCGTAGTAACGAAAAGGACGATAGACTTGGACTGTGGTTCATTATGTGGGTTTTACTGCGTTTGTGGGGCGAGAGGGCAAATCCAGTTTGGCGGTTTCACCGAGAGAGATAGATATATAAAGCAACAGCATTGGCAGCGAAAATGGCTTTGGTTCACCAATAGACGAACACGTCTGTCAAACCCACAGGAGAAATCATTCACCTCGGCTATTGTTCGCCCCCGAGTGGGTCAAGGAGTTGTGGGTCTGAGTGGCATAATTAGGTCAAGTCAATTATTTGGACACCCCATTCTTTTTTTTCCTAGTTTAATTACATTTCAATTTCTCTGCCCTTTTTCGGTTTACGTTTGAATACCTCTAAAAGGAATAAATGGTTTTTGATACCGTATACTTATTTTCTAACGTGCGTTAACTAAGGAGACGCTATTAACACATCTACGTCGAATCTTGCAGGGAACTTCAGTCAATATTACGAGCAACGATGGGTACTGTGTGTACTATTCCCTAGTACAAGCGGGTGTACGACGTAGGCAAGGCAGATACACACGAGCGAGGCGGGTGGCCTAACTTGAACGTTTTACGCAGCCGACCGAAATGTGTTCACAGCCCAGACTGCATCACGGAGTCCTAATATAACCCTTTACGCTGAAAAGCAGGGTACGTAGTTCCAATGCAATGTACAAGCATTTCTCTCCCAATACTGTGTTAAGAAGAACGTTTTGGCGTTAGAGATTTCGTCACCGATGTCTTTTTCTTTCAGTTTTGCAAAAGCAAAAATTCGTTTCTGGTTCATAACCTTTCTACCTAATACTCTACTGTGTATACAGGTGAGTAAAACTCACCTGGTGTATACATATATTTAAAAATATATTTAACAACAACTTTTAATTAGCTTTTAGAGGACAGCCAGCTGTGTTGTTTTTCGTTAATAGGTCTCTGTGAACGTTCGTGTGGTGATTGGCATCAAACTGGGCTAGAAATGTACATGTATGCCCCACCACTGTGTTATGTGTATTGTTGTCTGAAGTATGCATTCAGGAAGCTCATTATGACGAGAAAGGCGACCCTGCAAGAATCGACGCCGAAATTCCCTTCTCGACCCCTGAATGCCGCAAGACACTTAACTTGTGCAATCAGAATACAACAGCGTCCTCCCTCTTAATGCGTAGATTACTCACAAACCTGAAAAACGTGACCATTTAAATACAAGTTTGACTGGAATGCCAAATCAGTGAGATTTCTGTTGTAAACACGCTGAGCGGCATTTGGGTTTTGTTATTCGCACGCCATCACTCATTTCTGTGTCTCCCAAGGGCTCTTATCAAGCGTCGCCCTTGATACTTCAAAAAAATTGTTCATTTTTTCTAGTGTCCGTTATTGGTGTATACCTTGATTAATAATTTTCACTCAAACGTGTTGATAAAACTAGAATTATATCAATATTAAAGAAAAACAGTACAGTTTTTGTAGTGTGATGTCAATCATAGTTGTAAAATCGGGAGGCATTCGATAGCGCCAAAAACCACAAGCGCCAACGCCGCAAGCGCCAGTCCGTAACCGCCGAACGAGAAAAGTCGCAAACGCCAAAGTTCGTATAAGTTAGGTTAGTAAGTTAGGTTAGGCTTAGTTAGGTTAGGTTAAGTTAGGTTAGGTAAGGTTAGTATTGCGGTTGAGACCTTTGGCGTTTGCGACTTTTCTAATTTGGCGGTTACGGATTGGCGCTTGCGGCGTTGGCGCTTGTGGTTTTTGGCGCTTATGACAGCTACCCGTATAATCCACGGAAATTTGAGCAGGTGATTGGTCGGTGAATCCGACTTGTTTTGAGAGCTTTCATGTCGCTTTGAAGGAGGTACTTCCGATCAGTGGCTCTCATTGTTGTTAACGCAAGCGTGGAGGGGCATGTGTGTGAAGGTTGCCCCGCTGCTGCACACGCCTCAATCGCGTCCTGCAGCTTTTGATCGCTCGCGTACAAGCTGAATCTTAAATCAGGTTATTACAGTCCTTATCGGTAAGTGCTCTCTAAACTGTGATGTGAATCCTTTGAATGACGTACCTTTCAACTACCCCTCTTTAACAAAGTACCGAACGATTTGCAAAAGCAGGGAAATGGAATAATTAATACACGTTTCTGACGCAGCTATGTTTTTTTTTACCCGAAAAAAAAATGGTTTTGTCACGGCAACAAAATTAGGGACTACAAATAAATTTTTTGTTGCTGCAACCAAAAATTTTGCTGCAGCAACCAAACGTTTTGTTGTACTTAACATTTTGTTATAACAAAATATTTTTTTATCCCTATTTTAACAAATGATTTTTTTGGTATAACAAAACCTTTTCTACCGTGTACGATGCACTCGTAAGGAGGACCTTAGAAAATAAGCTTTGTAGAAGTTCTGATTGATTTTTATTGATCCATTTTACCTAAATTAGGTTTTGGCATAGTGATTTTTAGGGGTTTTAACCTTGACTGAGGTAATGTTTGGTTAGGGGAAATTAAGAACTACATGTGTAGAGACGTGGAGTTTATATTGAGGCCTCTCAGGGAAGGAAAGTGTAGTTTTACGTTAGGTTTGGGAAGCATAAGATACGTGAATGTGGATGAGGTTAGTTAAGCTGAGGGACCGTTTCAAAAAAGTAGTTTATGGAAGCAATAACAGGATCTTAAATAAAATGGTAGGAGTATCTTCATTGCGGGAAATGCGGTATTATCGAGAAAAGAGAAGAGAGGTCCTTAAAAGGCAAAAAACAGAAGAATTTTAAGTAAATACGGCCGCACGCTGAAAAGTCCCCCACTTTTTAATACTCCGGCAAAAGTTTTTATGCCCAAGGTTTCCTTTAGGGTAGTTCGTAAGTTTCCAGGCGCAACGCAACTTGCTATACGAGCCTTTTACTCCATCATGTTTGCTCGTGGGCAGAAAATAAAGAGAGATGGAAAAATGAAAAGTATAGATAATAATAAGTTCGTGTTCAATCTGAAAAAAGAATAGATCGTCTGAATTCCTCCACATGTTTTCGTAATTCATTTTACTTTTCTCCGAACCACCAAATCTTTATAATCAAACTATCTTTGATAAAAGCGTTTTAATTTTTGGATGATGGAGAGGTTTAACTTGATAATAAATAGGGACTTTTGACAATCGATATTGAGAACCAGTGTGTGAAGGCTCGAAGTAATTAGCAGTGTTAATTAGTCTTGCCACTCGTGTTTTGTTTAGATCGGTATTCCGTTTTAAATTTTGTCCGATTCTTACGTCTCTTCCAGCAGTTAATTATAGACATGAGAACCTTCGTAATTAATTAGGTTTTTTGACCGTTAATTGGCGAGGTACTTTGAACGTTTAGTAAATGGTCTGACAAAGGCCCTTTGTCAGCCTGTGAACTTCTCAGGCTAATAAGGACGTTGTTGAGGAATTATGGGGAATAACCCAGTGACCTGATTTCCGCATTGTGCCGTTTGTACGATACGCGTAAAAACCGACTTCTTAGATTTCAGCACCTAAGTCAAATTTACAGGACCTGGTGTATGCCTTGTTAGCCCGCGGACTTGTGGAATATTTTCAAAGCGCAAAAGAAGTGAAAAGGTTCTGTGTAGCGTAGATGGGTATAGAATCGTTTTGCAGGGTAAGAAGGCGAGAGTAATAAGTAGGCTTACGGGAGTACACGGCAGTCAAGACGGTTGCCTACCCTGCGTTCGTAAGGGGCTCCAGTTGCTGAGAACATTCAGCGGAATGGGCTTATCGCGTTCTCAATTTCCAAGGATTCGTTTCTGTATTTTATATCGGTCGTGTTCAGCCCTCCGTCGTCCATTACCTCTAATAATTTTGGATTCGTCTATCAAAATATGTGAATTAATTGCTTGAATCAACGAACAGAAAGAACCGCAAAAATAGTTATGATAGCTTTGGTCACTTTCATATCGGCAATCATGCTTTTCTAAGTTGAGCGTTGATGTCACTCTTCGTAGCAAAGTGGTAAAATAAGAGAAAGTCCGAGCGCAAATCACAAACATGTGTTGAAATCTGCTCAGAAGTTTTGTGAGCGCTTAAAAGCGACTGAAATAAAATCCGAGCTAAAACACACAAGCTTCAACTCCTAACAAAGGTATGCTCTGGTTTTATGTTTATCTGCTCAGTGAGGAAATACATGCGCCATGTCTTTCTCTGTTCAGAAATAGCAGCATTTTTCAGCTGAGCGAATAGACATATTCCTTAACACGCGTTGAAATCTTTGCTTTTTACAGTGTGCCAGAAAAAAAATGACCTTAGCGACTCGTTATCTCGAACGAATAGCCTTTTTGAATAAGCTATTGAACTTAGTAACAAAGAAATGTGTTGAATTCCTGCGCAGCGTAATGGGGAGAAACAGCCTTTCGCTTATAGTCGAAAAATGGCGGCGTGATTCGGGCGAATAGCTTTTCCTTAGCCAAGACAAGAAAACTCCGTGGAAAAGACTCGAAGAAAGCATAAAAGTCGCGTTTAGCCAAATGAATAGTCAATTCTGCAGTGGTGCTTTCAAACAGCAAAATGAAACTCGTGTTAAGACAGAAGAGTAAAAACGTTGTGTGTCCTGGCGTCCGTTCAAAGTACATCTGAGATGGAACGGGATTCCTCCGAGGTAAAAACTTCCCTAACAATTATAGCTCGAGAGAAAATTTTCACTCGCGCTCATAGCGATTAAAAGTAAGATATTTTTATGATTTACACGGGCTTGTAGAACAAAATGGCTCTCGAACGAGCAACAAGCCAACATGATGTTTCTTCATTCAGTTTCCGACTTGATTCTTACATTCAGTTTCTCTTTTGCTGCAGGCATCATATCCTGTAACATAGTGCATTTTACGTCGATGTCGGTAGTGTAAAATACACCACTTTCCCGGTGGCATTGTCTTTCTTTTCATCGGATAGTATATTTCCTGTTTTTAAACTCACCCCTAGACACACACGTTACTGTGATGTGATTTGAAGTAAAAATAAATACGCCCAGAAACCAGGAAGGTCAGTTAACTGCCGGCAAAGGGTACGGACGCTATCGGCGTATCAGGCCTGATTTCAAGCAGTAATTAGCTGTGACCTAATTATCTGTTTTAAACCGGCGCTGAAAGCATTTTCAGCCCAAAGCGATTCAACCTCGTTGCTCTAAACGTTCCGTGTGACATGCTGTACCGTGTTTGACATAGGCGTCTAACCCTATGCGAAGAAAGTACCTAACCTGATACCGAATCATTCGTAACACGCTTCTTTGGCACAACAGAAACAAAATCTCCATAACATTTTCGAGGATTTCGCATTGCCATTATTTGGGTGTTTTGGAGCAAGCACTTAAGCCCTTCTGCTTCGAGTGCCTAAACGCGATCTCTCTTATTTCTTTAACGAAACAACTCGGAGTTAATTATCCATCTGCTCTAAACGGTTTTTGAGTACTTTGTCTCGTAAGTACTTACGGATCTGCTAGTGTCTTAGTGACTGTATTTAGGAAACGGCAAAGAAAAAAGAGATAAATGGTCCACGAGAATCAAATTACCTTTTGTTCTTTTTTTTCGCATCGAATGAACGATTTAAAAGACTGATTGTTCCCTAACGATTCGTCTTATCTCCACCAATTTGGTGTTCAGCGGTCGAATAGATCCACTCAAAACAAAACCCCGTTTTGGGGAATGCTATACCTGTTTTGGGTGTGAAACCAAAACGGGGATGATACGTATTTTGGTTATTATTCAAAATAGGCCTATGTTGAGCCATATCATTCAAAAGGTCTCGGCGAGAGCTTTTTATTGATGTGGCTGAACATGGGTCTATGTTGAAAATTACCAAAATACGCATTACCCCCGTTTTAGTTTCATGCCCAAAACAGGTGTAGCATTCCCCAAAATGGGGGTTTTGTTTTTACTGTGCAGTCGTGGTGCATTCAGATCCTCCGTAGTCAGGATTTTTCTGCGGTTTGTTTTATCATCCAGAAAGTGTGAACCTCCCTCGTAATATGGCTGTCATTTAGCCAATGATTTCCACCAAGTCAGTTTTGTTGTTGAAAGTGTCAATGTTTGCGTAGTTGATTCGGCAGAGTTGCAAGCGGTCGCGCTGTGCGACGTTGTCAGCCTCATCGTTGTCAAGCAAGCGACCAACATTTCTATAGCGCCGAACACCACTGAATGCTTTTCTCTTCCCCTGGGCACTGTTGCCAGATGTGTCTCTTCACTCACAAATGATTAAAAGTATGTCAGCATCACAATAACGCGCTGTTGTGATGACAAATATATCCTCATTATAAAAATTCACGAAACTCTCAGTTTCAGGTTACTAAATCCGCATGTATGATTCCTTTCATTATTTGATAATTTTATGAAAATTAACCACGTAGAGCCGTGTAGGCTAGGTTGATCTTTTCAAACATTTTTAACTGGTTTTTGCCCACTGGGCTGTTATCGACCTATCAAAAATATCAACCTTCATGCAATATTCACCCCAAAATCACTTATTTTAAGTAAAAAGGTAAATCTACATCAGCCTAAAG